>ERZ652168.83-NODE-83-length-45055-cov-19.1083_pt1 | contig 45055 bp, 35 predicted proteins | sample MGYA00514763_ERZ652168 | MGnify/ENA metagenome assembly ERZ652168
TATAAAACATGGGATATATTTTAGAAATAAACTACTTAGAATAAAATAGAATTTTAAGAATTATGAACTTCAAACAAGAATTACTATTTTTTATATAATATCATATACTATATATTATGTCAAGATATAATATTACCATTTATAGACTTATGAGATATGTAAACATTCAATTTAAGCTAGAGTAGGTCCCTACTGCTGAGTCCCTTTAAATATAAAAACATTTGTCCATACTTTAAAACCATTCTTATGATTAGACAGTTTCCTTGTAAATTCAGCAAAAAACACATAGCATACTATCTAATATTGCTGAATGTATACTTTAAAACATATATTTTATACTTAAAATAATGGGATAAAATGTTGAAAACAAATGAATCTTAGATTTAATGAAAACAGAATATATACTAAGAACTTAATTTAAGAAAATCTATTATATACACTTTACACTGTACGGATTTGATTGTCAAGCAAAACAGGCCGAATCCGGCTTAAAAGATAACCTTCCAGTTTTTCTGGCTTCACAGACTGCCTCCTCTAGCTAAATAAAGGCCAAATATATGATTTCTAGATGCAGTCCGGCCTGCTGCCAAAAACTGTCTCCTACAGCAGGCCGGATCATTGTCTATCAGGATGCCATCAGGCAAAATATTCTGAAGGATAACATTCCTTACCTTATTGGACGGCGTCAACCCGTCCGAAGGACATGTGTTAAGGGATGCCCTTGGGTACGCCTTATTGAACATTAGCTGTTTCATAAGTATTGCCTTATTAAACATTAGCTGTTTCATAAATATTGGTTATAAGATTTATATAAATGTACAGTATCCACAATCCATATCCCGGATGCAGATCTGCCTGGCAGTCACTTATCCTCGTATTGTCCTGAATAGCCGGCCGCGCCTGTTTTTTTGTACTCGTCAATCAGCATTTCTATAATAATCCTCTCAATCATCGGATGATTCTGTACACTTGTAGTAAAATGATATAATACCGGATAGGTAACATTAGGATCTGCTGCTGCCTCTTCATTTGAAGTTACCAGGGCAATTTTCCCCTTTGTCTTTCTCACAAAAGATCTGGACTGGTCATGTGGCTTCATGCCATTTTCATAAATATACTGCCCGGAATTAGAGAAAATAATTAATAATGTATTCTCATCTGCCTCATTGATATACTGCTCCTGTTTTACGTCGTAGATATTCGTCTTAATATATTTCCCTTCTCCTGCTATCTTGTACATCAGATCCATAGCAACTGTTTCTGAATAGACAGATCCAAACGCAGCCACCCTTTTAAACTCGTGCAGTGCCTTGGCAAGCTCATGTATCTGCCTTTTATCAACGCCTGCAAGAAAATTTTTAATATCCTTCGCCAAAATTTCCAGATACTTTTCAATTCCATATTTCTCTATGCAATAATCCATAGTCATCTTCTGTTCATAATTATGGTATCCAGCCTTTTTCTTCTCATTTCTGGCATTATCGCGGAATTCTCTATAATCCTCAAATCCCAGACGTTTCACGAATTTTGATAATGTAGATTTAGAAATATGACACTTTTCTGCCACCTGGTCAATCGGCATATGCTCCACCTCATAGATCATATCCAGCAGGCTCTCAGCAATGTGGGCCTCCGTAGAATCATATTCCGAGTCATTCAGCAAATTAATAAGACGGTACGCAACAATATACATCCTTCACCTTCCTTATTCAGCAGAGCATTTCTCCAATCCCAGTTCTTCCAGCTGTTTATCATCTACCTGGCTTGGAGCCTCAGTCATCAGGCAGGAGGCGTCTTTTATCTTCGGGAAAGCGATTACATCCCGTATACTGTCCTCCTTGGCCATAAGCATGACCATCCTGTCAAGTCCATAAGCCAGTCCGGCATGAGGCGGCACCCCATAGTTAAATGCATCCAAAAGGAAACCAAACTGCCCATAAGCCTGTTCCTTAGTAAATCCAAGGACTTGGAACATCTTCTCCTGTATATCATTCTGGAATATACGGACACTTCCGCCCCCAATTTCATTTCCATTCAGTACAATATCATAAGCCTTAGCCCGTACACGTCCCGGTTCAGAGTCAATAAAGGCAAGATCCTCTTCCATGGGCATTGTAAAGGGATGATGCATAGCCATAAAGCGATTCTGCTCTTCGCTCCATTCCAGCAGAGGGAATTCAGTGATCCAGACGAATTTATATTCATCCTTGTTCAGAAGTTCCATTTGCCTTGCCAGCTCCAGCCTCAGATTCCCCAGAACGTCCCACACTATCTTATTTTTATCGGCCGCAAATAAAAGCAGGTCCCCCGGCTCCCCAGACATTACTGTGATCAGATTCTTCATCTGCTCTTCTGTCATAAATTTAGCAAAAGAGGATTTCCATGTCCCATCTTCCTGCACAGCAATGTAAGCCAGGCCTTTTGCCCCAAAATCTTTCGCAAAATCTACCAGCTTATCGATCTTCTTTCTGGGCATCGCACCCTGTCCCTTTGCATTAATTCCTCTAACTGTGCCGCCATTTTCGACTGCTCCCTTAAACACCACGAATTCACAGTCTTTTACTGTATCAGTAACATCCACAAGTTCCATCTGGAAACGGATATCCGGCTTATCTGAACCATAACGGTCCATGGCCTCCTGCCATGTCATTCTTGGAATCGGAAGGGAAACTTCTACATTTAAAATGTCTTTGAATAATTTCTCCAAAAGCCTTTCATTTACTTCAATCACATCATCAACATCTACAAAGGAAAGCTCCATATCAATTTGCGTAAACTCCGGCTGTCTGTCGGCGCGCAGATCCTCGTCCCGGAAACATTTCGCAATCTGAAAATACCGGTCATATCCAGAGCACATTAAAAGCTGCTTAAACAACTGGGGGGACTGGGGCAGGCCATAAAAACTGCCCGGATGGATCCTGCTTGGCACCAGGTAATCCCTGGCCCCCTCAGGTGTACTTTTCCCAAGAATAGGAGTCTCAATCTCCAAAAACCCTTCGTCTGCAAGGAACTGGCGAGTCAAAGTAGCCACCTTGCTTCTCATCATTAGGTTTCTTTGCAGGTCAGGCCTTCTCAAATCCAGATATCTGTACTTTAAACGGAGTTCCTCTTTTGTCCTGCTGTTTTCCTCCACCGGGAACGGAGGTGTCTCCGCCTCTGAAAGGATACGCAGTTCCTGTGCCCTGACCTCAATATCCCCTGTAGCCAGATTTTCATTTATAGCGCCGCTTCTGGCTTCCACTTTACCCACAACGGCCACAACGAATTCACTTCTTAATTTTGCTGCCTTCTCAATCAACTCGGCATTTTCTTCACCTTCAAATACAATCTGGAGGATACCTGAACGGTCCCTCAAATCTACAAATACAATGCCGCCTTTATTTCTGTTCTTTTGTACCCAACCCATAACTGTGACAATCTCGCCGATGTTTGCACCGGACAGCTCGCCACAGCGATGGCTTCTCTTTAATCCACTCATTGATTCTGCCATGTTTATACCCCTTTTCTTTTTATAGGGGTCTGTCCCTCTTGCAAAGGGGTCTGTCCCTTTTGCAAAAGGATCTGTCCCCTTTCACACTTTCTTCACAATTATATCTCGTCAACCCGGTCTGCGTAGCATTCTACTATCTCAGTATATCCCTGTTCTGCCAATTGTTCTTTCTGGAATTTTTTATTTTTCTTCATGTTGGCTATCATGACCTGCCTGCCCTCAGCACGTTCTTTTTTTGCCATAGTAAGTATCTTGAGCATTCCATCTGCAGGCATATTTTTTTCTATAAGAAATGCTTTTTTTTCTTTTCCTGCACAGACTTGGTACCCTCTCTCTAAAAGCAGCATGACGATCCGCTCAAATCCAATCGAGAAGCCTACAGCGGGCGTGTTCTGTCCAGTAAACTTTCCGATCATTTCATCATAACGGCCGCCGCCGCCCACAGAACCACCAAATTCGTCCATGGAAATCTCAAATATAGTTCCAGTATAGTAGGACATCCCCCGCACAAGCGTGGGGTCAAAGCTTATATTAAACTCTGCCTCCTTGGCGCTCTCCACACTGGCAATAATCATTTCCAGTGAATCTGCCGCCTCATCCGCAAGAAACCCTTCCAGCTTCTTCTTACAAAAGCGCACGCCTTCCACGTCGCCTGTAATCTCTTTAAACAGCTGCAAGTATTTTTCCACTGATTCTTTCGCATAGCCATTTCCCTCTAATTCTGCCGCTACCCCGTCTATTCCGATTTTATCCATTTTGTCCAATGTGATAAATACGCTCTCATAATCGGACTCTTGGAAGCCACTATAAGCTGCCATGGCTTTCAGAAATCTCCTGTCATTGATGCGGATTGTAAAATTCTTAAAGTCCAGCCTGCCAAGCAGTGCAGAAGTTGCCAGAATAAGTTCAATCTCTGCCAGATTCCCGGGTTCCCCCAGAATGTCAATGTCACACTGCATAAACTGGCGGAAACGCCCCCGCTGGGGCCTGTCCGCACGCCATACATTCCCCATCTGCAACGCCTTAAAAGGGGATGGCAGTTCGTTGGCATGGTTGGAATAATACCTGGACAGCGGCACAGTCAGGTCATATCTGAGCCCTCCGTCTACCAATTCATCCTCCCCTTTCGCCTGATCCAGCTTCAGCTTTTCACCCCGCTTCAAAATTTTAAAAATAAGCTTTTCGTTATCCCCGCCCTGCTTGCTGCACAGATTCTCAATATGCTCCACACAGGGGGTCTCAATAGATGAAAAACCAAATGACTTGTAAGTTTCTTTTATCAGTCCCATGACATAATCCCGTATTTCCATTTCAGCAGGCAGTATGTCCTTCATGCCCGTAACAGGCTTTTTCTTTAACGCCATAACCATTCTCCCTTTCTCTCTATCATTTCATCAATGCGGCTGATATATTCTCCAATATCTTTTACATTTTCAATCCTGACAAGGCTGCTCTTCTTTCCATTTTCCAATTCTATCTTTTCTGGAAATACAATTTTCGTGGATGCCCCCGCCCCTGCCGCAAGGATTGTCTGTCTTTCTTCCATAATTAGTATATTGTATATTCCCGCTTTGTCAACCTTAGCATAGCCAACATTCTCAAAATTCCCCGCAATATTTTTCTGGCGGTACAGATAATATGGCTTTAGGCCCATTCGGAAAGCAGCCTGGCAGCTATCCGATATCATTTTCTCGATTTCTGTATGGAGATCCATTTTATGGCCTTCCCTCGCCATCCTTGCCGCCCTTTTAATGGCCAGCGCATGCACCGTCAGACTGTCAGGCTCCAGCTCTTCTATCTGTCTGAGGGTGTCCCTCATATCTGCTGCATCTTCTCCTGGCAGGCCGGCAATTAGATCCATATTAATATTCTGAAACCCCATTTCCCGCGCCATATAAAACACCCTTTTTACATCATCCGCGCTATGCATGCGTCCCACTGTATCCAGTGTCTTTTGCTGCATAGTCTGTGGATTTATAGAAATGCGTGTGACAGGATAACAGGCCAGTACCTTTAGCTTTTCCTCTGTGATACTATCCGGCCGTCCCGCCTCTACCGTAAATTCTATAAGGTGCTCAAAAGAAAATAATTCCCCCAAAAGCTCCAAAAGCCTTTCTAGCTGCCCTGCCTTAAGAGTTGTGGGCGTCCCGCCCCCGATATAAATTGTAGTAAGTCTTTTTCCTTTCGCCATTCCTGCAATTGCTGAAATCTCTTTGCACAATGCCCCCACATACTCGTCCAGTCTGTCTTTCCAAATGTGGACGGAGGAAGAGCCAAAGGAACAGTAGGAGCAGATACTTGGACAGAAGGGAATCCCGATATACAGACTCCAGCCTGTCCCATAGTCCAAATCCCCAAGGAGTTCCTTTTCTCTGGAAGCAATCTCAAAGCTGAGTTCTGCCTTTTCACGGCTGACCCCATAGGTATCCTGTAAAAATACCGCCGTTTCTTTTTTATTTCTCCCTTCCTCTATTTTCTGCATGGCTAGCTTTGTGGGCCTGACGCCAGTCAGCATGCCCCACGCAAGGCTTCGCCCTGTCAGGCTGCACAAATAATCGTAGACCCTCTTAGTCACCTGCCTTTTATATTCCTGCCTGTCAAGAAACTGCCCAAGTTCCTCAGCAGAAACCAAAAAGCAAGGATCCTCTTCCAGCTTCAGTTCTATCAGAGGCCCTTGCCGTTCATCCACAATCTGCCTAATCTCCCTGTTTGGGAAAAAGGCCTTTGTAATATGGTATACATTATACATATATAATGTATCTTTACTGCTAATTTCAATCATAATTGTCCAAAGCCTGCTTTCGTTTATAAAAATGGATTACTCATCTTTTCAGAAGCAATGGTGGTGGCATCCATATGGCCTGGATATACTGCTGTCTCTCCCGGAAGCACCATCAGCTTATCCTTAATGGAGCTAATTAGCTGGCCGCTGTTTCCCGTGGGAAGATCTGTCCGGCCCACAGAACCATGGAATAAAGTATCCCCGCTGAATAAAACGCTTTCCCGCGGAAGATAATAGCAGCACCCTCCAGCCGTATGCCCGGGAGTATAGAGCACTTCTATGTCTATCCCTGCAGCCTGCAGCCGCTCTCCATCCTGCACGTATACCGCATCTGAAAACGTATACCCCGGCCCATATGTGAGAGAGGCATTTAGGGCTGCATCCTCCAAAAGCTCTTTTTCTGCCTCATGGGCATAAACCGGAACCTGAAATTCCGACAAAAATCCATCAATCCCCATAATATGGTCAAAGTGCCCGTGGGTGAGTAAAATCGCCGCAAGCTTTAATCCCTGGTCTTTCATATGGTTCATGAGTTTTGCCGGGCACGCGGCAGGATCTACTAAAAAGCACTCCTTGGATGTTTCGTCGTGCACCAGGTAACAATTTGTCCCAATAATACCAATTACAAAATTCTCTATCTTCATTTCACTTTAACCTGCCATTTCTGTACTAGTTTCCCATTTAATATCCTCTAACCGGCTGTTCGCTCAATGTCTATCACGCCCTCAATCTGGCGCAGCTTTTCTATCATTTTATTCAGTTCTGCCCTGCCACGGACAATAAATCCCATATCCAGGGTTGCCGTGCCCTTTTTGCTGGTCCGTATATTCATGGACTTCACATCAATCTTTGCCTCAGTAAAAATCCTTGTGATCTCCATCAGAAGCCCCTGCCTGTCATGGGCAAACATCTTCAGTTCTGCCCGGTACTGGCCGCCGTTTTCTTCTGAAGTTGTCTCTTCCCATTCCGCATCCAGTAGACGCTCACGCTCTGTCTCAGACAGATGCAGCATATTTACACAGTCTGTCCTGTGGATGGACATTCCCCTGCCTCTTGTCACGAACCCTACAATTTCGTCGCCCGGCACCGGATTACAGCATTTAGAAAAACGTACTGCCATATCGTCGATACCTTTTACTACAATGCCGCTCTTAGACTTGCCAATATGCACTTTCTGGTTATTGGCCTCAGAAATTTTCTCCAGAATCGTCTCGTCCGTAATCTCCTTTTTGTGCTCTTTCTGGTACTCCTCAAAGAGACGGTTGACTATCTGGCCTTCCTTTAATCCCCCATGGCCCAGCGCGGCAAGCACAGCATCCCAATCCCGGAACCCATACTTCTGCTGTACAATCTGCTGATATTTAGGCTTCATAATATCCGGCATATTAATGGACTTTGTTTTGCAGTAGGAGGCTATCAGCTCTTTGCCCCGGATGATATTGTCCTCTTTAAACTCTCGTTTGAACCATTGATTAATTTTATTTTTAGCCTGCGTGCTCTTTACTATATTCAGCCAGTCCCGGCTGGGCCCCCTTGAATTCTGGGATGTCTGGATTTCAATCCTGTCACCATTCTGTATCTTATATTCAATAGGAACCAGCTTTCCATTCACTCTTGCCCCCACCATTTTATTTCCTACAGCGCTGTGTATGGCATACGCGAAATCAACAGGTGTGGAACCGTTTGGCAGGCTCTTTACATCGCCCTTTGGCGTAAAACAGTATACGTCCTCTGCAAATAAATCCAGATCCCCTTTCAAAAGGCTTAGGAATTCCCGGTTATCGGACATATCCCTCTGCCATTCCAGTATCTGCCTCAGCCAGCTTAGCTTCTCTTCCTCCTGGGCCTTCCCGCTCTTTCCACCGCCCTCTTTATATTTCCAGTGGGCCGCAATACCATACTCTGCTGTCTTGTGCATCTCCTCTGTACGTATCTGTATTTCAAAAGGCTGCCCGGAAGGCCCCATCAAAGTCGTGTGGAGGGACTGGTACATATTGGCCTTGGGCATTGCTATATAGTCCTTAAAACGGCCTGGGATAGGGGTATACATCTCATGTATGACGCCCAGGGCAGCATAGCAGTCTTTCACAGAGTCGACGATAATACGCACGGCAAACAAGTCATAGACCTGATCCAAGGTCTTATTTTGGTTTACCATTTTCTTATAAATACTGAAAAAATGCTTGACCCTGCCATAGACCTTGGTTTTAATATGTGCGTTCTCCATATGTGAGGAGACCTCCGCCACAATCTGCTGTACAAACTCCTCCCTCTCCGTTTTACGCTCATTCAGATCTTTCACAAGCTCATAATATACTTCTGGCTGGGAATATTTCAGCGAAAGGTCATCCAGCTCTGTCTTAATTCTGGATATACCAAGCCTCTGGGCTATGGGGGCATAAATGTCCATTGTCTCCCTTGCCTTTTCCTTCTGTTTTGCCGGAGTCATAAATTCAAGGGTACGCATATTATGCAGCCTGTCCGCCAATTTAATGATGATCACCCGGATGTCCTTAGCCATAGCAAGGAACATTTTGCGCAGATTCTCAGCCTGGACTTCCAGTTTATCCTGAGAATAAGATAGTTGGCCCAGCTTGGTGACGCCGTCCACCAGAAGGGCAACCTCTTCCCCAAATTCTTCCGCCACATCCTCCAGTGTCATATCTGTATCCTCCACAGCATCGTGGAGCATCCCCGCCACAATTGTCTCCTTATCCATCTCCAAATCTGACAGAATGATCCCCACCCAGAGAGGATGGATAATATAAGGCTCCCCCGATTTACGCACCTGATCCTTATGAGCGTTTTTCCCTATCCTGTACGCTTTTTCAATCAGTGTAATATCAGCAGATGGATGATATTTTCTGATTCTGGATATCAATGCCTGATACAGTTCTTCTGGATCCTGGTAGTCTTCTGGAGCTTTCACTGCATGTCCGTCCACCATCTCCAGATTCTTGTTGAGTAATTCATATTCCGGAGTACCTGCCATATCAATCCCCCCTTTTCTTTATGTAAGTTCCATGATGCCCTCGGATTTTTACGCCTCTATGCCCTAAATCCTGTATAATTTTATATTTTTAAGTATACCATCATTTCGATAATTTTCAAACTGTTTCCTTTATAAAATGTATACAAAAGCAGCCGTACTGACACGGATATCCCAATTATTGATAATGAGTCACTGTAATCTGGAGCGTTTTCTTACCCATATATTCATTCACCGAAGGATAGAATACAAAAGACACTTCCGGCTTCTGCCCTATATATTTCAGGCAGGCTGCTGCATCCCCGAAATAAATCCCTTCCACAGTGCTGCCTCTTTTGTCTCTTACTTGAAATTTTAACACATTCTGATTCTTCCCGATGATTCTGGGATTCAGAACCTGCAGATTCTTTTCTGCAAACAGGGGCCTTGTATTTCCCTTGCCAAAGGGTTCCAAAAGCTCCAGCTCCGACACCAGCTCTTCTGTCACATAGGATAGGGGGAGCTGCATATCTATAGATACCTTGGGCACCAAATCTTCCTCTGACAGGCTGGAGAGCTCATTGACCGTCCTGCGGAACCTGTCCACATTCCCCTCATCCATCGACAGTCCCGCCGCCAGCTTATGTCCCCCAAACTTTGTAAACAGGGCCCTGCACTTACACATTTCCTCAAACATGTTATATGCCTCCACAGAACGCCCCGAGCCTTTCACGCCAGCATCCCCCCGGGTAAGCACAAAGACCGGCCTTAAGTACCTCTCTTTAATTCTTCCCGCAATAATCCCGGCTATACTTTCATGGCAGTCAGGAAGATACACGACCAGAACTTTATCCTCCTTTAAAGAACTGTTCTCTATTTGCTCAACTGCCTGTTCTACCCCCCTCTCTGTCATTTCCCTGCGGCTGTCGTTAAGCGCCTTCAAATCCTCTGCCAGCATAACCGCCTCCCTTCGGTTGGGCGCATTCAGAAGCTCCAGGGCCCGTTTCGCTGTGTCCAGGCGTCCGCTTGCGTTGATACAGGGCCCCAGCACAAAGCCGATATGATATGCAGACAGCCTGTCCACAGGGATCTGTGTGCATTCAATCAGTGCTTTTAACCCATGGTTTTGAGTACGTTTCAGCATTTCCAGCCCCTGCCTGACAAAGATACGGTTTTCTCCAGTCAGGTCCATCACATCCCCCACCGTGGCTATGGCAACATTCTCCATGAGATAATCCACATCATCTGCCTCATGCTGCATGACCTCAAACAGAGCTTCAACCAGTTTATATGCCACACCGGCTCCGCAAAGTCCTTTAAACGGATACCCACAGTCAGGCCTGTGGGGATCCACCACGGCATCTGCCTGTACCAGCAAATACTCCCTCTCCCCGCCTGCATCTATATAAGGGATCTCATGATGGTCGGTGACAATCACAGTCAGGCCATTTTTTCTTCCATAAGCAATCTCCTCTGCAGCAGCAATGCCATTGTCGCAAGTAATAATCGTGTCCACCCCGTCTGCCAGGGCACGGTCCACCAGCATTCGGTTTAACCCATATCCGTCTTTTATCCGGTCAGGAATATCTGTGTCCACACTGGCCCCAAGTTTTCCTAATCCTTCCTGCAGTATATAGGTTGCATTTACCCCGTCAATGTCGTAATCTCCAATGACCCGGATAGGTTTTCCCTCCCTGATTTTCTCCACAAGAATTTCCACGGCCCTGTCCATATCTTTCATCAGCATCCCATCATACAAATCGCCAATTGTCCCATTCAAGTAAAAATCAATGTCCTGGTCCTGGGTTATGTCCCGGTTCCTGATCAGCCTTACAAGAATCGGGGAAATATGGTACTTCTCTGCAATCCTGCTAAAATCTGCCTTTTTCATTGCAACAAACCACTTTTCCACCTCTGTTCCTCCTCTTAAGCATATATATCATCTTATCCAAAAATGTAAAAGCATGTCAATACAAGAAAAATCATTCCCCGCAAATTCAACAAAAAATACACTGTAAGGCCAGAAGAATGTCTCCCCATACCCTACAGTGTATTTTGTTACATTTATTTCGTCTCCTTACCCAATTTTGTTTTCATGATATACCACAGCGCCCCTGTAATACATACAGATGAATATGCGCCGCACACAATACCTACCATCAGAGGAAGAGCAAACTCCTTGATAGAGCTAACCCCCATCACATATAGTACTGCAACCATAACAAAGGTTGTAAAAGACGTATAGATACTACGTGTCAATGTCCGGGTGATACATCTGTTGACAAGCTCCTTCAGTTCCTCGCTGCGCTTCTTTGTCTTTAACTCCTCACGGATCCTGTCAAAAATGACGATAGTAGCATTAATAGAATATCCCACAATTGTCAGCATACATGCAATGAATGTATTTCCCACGGAAATTCTCGCAATTACATAAAATGCCAGCACAACCAGCACATCATGGAGCAGTGCAACCACTGCGCTGGTGGCAAACCTGATATCCTTGAACCGGAACCAGATGTACAGCAGCATACAGATTGTGGCAATGGCAACTGCAATAACCGCATCCTGCCGCATCTCAGAACTTACTGTGGAGCTAATGTTCTCCATTGTAATTTCATCTTCACTGACATGAAACTCCTGGGTCATGACTTCTGTAAATGCCTCCCGCCTGTCCAGTCCAAGTGTCTGGGTTTTAAAAATAACCTGTTTTGTGCCCTCCACCTTCTGAACCTGTACGTTGTTATCCTGGGCCGCCTCCTCGATCAGGGGCACAATCTCCCTGTCAATTTCCTCCAGGCTGTAATCCTTATCAAAGGTTACACTTGTAGACGTCCCCCCTTTAAATTCCAGGCTATAGTTCATAGCTCCCTTGCCCTGGCTGGAGTAAATGCCCATGCCTACAAACCCAGCAAGGATCATGGCCGCAGAAACCACAAAGAATATGGCCTTCTTCCCAAGAAAGTCGATGGTCTTATGGGCCTCCCTCGTACGGCCGTATACTTTTACATTCCGGATGCCGACAGCATAGAAAGCATATACAATCAGCCGTGTAATTACAAGCGCTGTGAACATCGAAACAACGATACCCAGGGCAAGCGTCTGGGCGAATCCTTTTACAGTGCCGCTCCCCTTAAGCCAGAGAACCGCCGCCGCTATCAATGTTGTAATATTCCCATCCAGAATGGCGGACATGGCCTTATGGAAACCCGCGTTTAATGCTGCCCTGACAGACTTCCCTGCTGTCAGCTCTTCCTTCACCCTGGCAAATATAATGACATTGGCATCCACCGCCATACCGATACCCAGGATAATGCCCGCGATACCTGGCAGGGTCAGCGTAATGTCAAATGCATTCAAAAGAACAAGGATCAGTCCTGTATAAATCAGCAGGGCAACACTGGCCGCAAAACCAGGGAGTAAATACACCGCGCACATAAATATAAAGACAATTGCCAGGCCAATTGCACCGGCCTGCAGGCTGGTGGTGATAGCCTCCTCGCCAAGCTGCGCGCCTACCACATTAGACCGCAGCTCCTCCAACTCAAGGCTAAGCCCTCCGATCCGGATAGTGGAAGCCAGCTGCTCCGCCTCCTCATAGGACATATTCCCTGAGATCTGTGCCTCGCCGTTTGGAATCTCTGCATTGACATTAGGGACGCTGATCAACTCACCGTCATAGTAAATTGCAATGCTCTCATTGGCTGCATAAGCATTTTTTGTAGCCTCTGCGAACTTCTCCGTCCCTTCTTTATTAAACGTAAGAGTCACTACATTATCTCTGTTATCCAGGCTGTCCTGGGTCGTTCCCGCCTGCGCATTTTTTACATCTGTCCCAGTGAGGACAATAGAACCTTCCTCTTTCAGCTCTTCAATAGTCTTGTTAAGTTTAAATTCCCCCAGGCTGACCTGGGAATAATTCTGGTTCCCCTCCTCGTCCGTCTGCCGGATAAAATACAGCGAACCTGGCTGTCCCAGCTCATCCAGAATTTTATTGGCGTCCTTCACACCAGGGATCTCTATGCTGATACGGTCATCACCTTCCTGGTATACGCTGGCCTCTGTGCTGTACTGTTCTACACGGCGCTGGAGCTTATACACTGTATCATCCATATCTTCCTGGGAAGGCTTGTCCCCTTTTACCTGATACGTAATACTGACGCCGCCTTCAAGATCCAGTCCCAATTTAATGTTCCTGGCAGCGCCCGAACCAGTTTTTCCAAATCCTACTATTGTTGTGAATCCCAGAAGGGCAATCAGAACAACAGTCAGCAACAGAGTAATAATGCCTCTACTTTTCTTCATGACTCATATTCCTTTCTTCATCTGCCAATGCGGCCTTTATCATAATCGCACATTCCACACGCTTACGTTCCATCTCACAGCTCACATCATAAGTATCATGTATCGTACCATGAAACTTATGGGAATTAGCCATACAGCCGCCACTGCAGTAAAATCTTGCAAAACAGCTCCTGCATTTTTCTTTGGAATAAACACTGCAGCCTCTGAACTCATCCGCAATCTCCGGCCTTTTGATCCCATCGTCCACATTCCCCATCAGGAAGTGATCCTCCCCCACAAACTGGTGGCAGGGATATAAGTCGCCCCATGGCGTGACAGCAAGGTATTCTGTGCCAGAACCACAGCCTGAGAGCCTCTTTGCCACACACGGCCCCCCTTCAAGATCCAACATAAAATGGAAGAAAGTAAACCCCTCCCCCCTGCGCTCCCTGTCCACCATAGTCTTTGCCAGCTTATCGTATTCGCTGAAAATCTGCGGCAGGTCGCCTTCTCTGATGGCATAGGGGTCTGATTCATCCCCCACCACAGGTTCAATGGATATCTGCTTAAAGCCAAGCTGCGCAAAGTGCAGCACATCCTGCGAGAAATCCAGGTTGTCCCTTGTAAAGGTGCCCCGGATATAATATTTCTGCTGCCCCCTGCTGTCCGCCAGTCTCTGGAACTTAGGCACAATCAGGTCATAGCTGCCCTTCCCATTCCTGAATGGCCTCATTTTATCATTGACTTCCTTCCGTCCATCCAGGCTTAAGACTACATTATCCATCTCCTTGTTTACAAACTCTTGGATCTCTTCATTTAGAAGAACTCCGTTTGTAGTAAGGGTAAACCGGAAATGCTTATCGTGGAGTTTCTCCAGCTCCCTCCCGTAAGCTACCAGTTCCTTGACTACCTTCCAGTTCATCAAGGGTTCTCCCCCAAAGAAATCCACTTCCAAATTCCGCCGCTTTCCTGAGTTGGCGACCAGAAAATCCAGCGCTTTCTTCCCCACTTCACTGGACATTAAGGCTCTCCTGCCATGGTACTCCCCTTCCTGGGCAAAACAGTACCTGCAGGCCAGGTTGCAGTCATGGGCAATATGCAGGCACAGTGCTTTGACAACTGTCTTTCTCTGCTTCACTTCAGCAATATATTCTTCATAAATGTCATCTGTAAAAAGCTGGCCTGCTTCTGCAAGCTCCGCCACAGCCTCCAGCACCTCCTCAAGCTCCGCCCCGCTATACTTACCTCCAAGTTCGCTGTTCAGGTATGCCAGAGTCTGGCTGTCACAGGAAATGCCAAAAGTATGAGAACTGTCCTGGGCGTTAAGACAGGCAATCACGTCATATGCAGCCTCATCCACTACATGGACGGAACCACTGTTCACATCCAGGACAATATTATATCCATTATTCTGGTACTGATGTATCACAACAGATACCCCTCTTTCATTTTAATGATATGGGGGACAGCAATATATGCCCCACATTCCCTCTTGGTTTTCATAAGAATATCCTGAAACCCCGGGGATAATTTCTCCGCAACAAGCGTAAGGCAGCGGCCGAGGTCGCTGCCTTTCATATGGTTCTCCCACCATATTTACTTATACAAGATCCTGTATATGTATTCTACTTTCTATTCTCACATGTCTGGTTCCCAACTGTACAGGATGTCTTACATGCTGACTGGCAGGATGTCTGGCACTCTCCGCATCCGCCTTTTTTCACTGTATGGTTTAAGGTCTGTGTATTCAATGTCTTAATATGTTTCATGGCTTATCCTCCTACTATTCATGCCCCGGGCATGTGTTTATCTCGTAATATTATAGCACAGTGCCTGTGGATTTAAAAGTATTTTTTTCATGAACATTTGGCGCAGTCAGGATATCATCCCTCCCAGCATCCCCCCTCCTGCACAAAGCAGAAATGTAGTCAGCACATTCGCTCCATTTCCCTGTACAGTCCGGTAAATCCCAAGAGAGATCAGCAGCAACAGCGCGAAATATAGGACGCCGATCGACAATCCCCAGACAAAACGCCTGACTTTTGCCATTTTACCTGCTGCAAAACCTCCCACAAAGGTAGACAGTACATAGATCACAATAATTCCTGCCGTCACTTTGCCTTCATCCAGATTCATCTTATAAAGCAGCAGTGTCAGCAGAAGCAGTAAAATTCCTGTCACCACATAAGCGCAAAGAAGCGCCTTAAGTATCCAGGCCACTTTGACTTCGCCCCCAATCCGGTTTTTTGCTGTCTCTTTCTCCATCCTTCTCCTCCCCTATCTGATCATTCACTAATAAAACATATGATTGTCCTCTGTGAAATATACCTAACCTCCATTCCTTATTGTACATTCGCAGTCCGGTCAAAGACCCCGATGCAAGCATCGGGGTCTTTGACCGGAAAAGATATACTTGCTGTGAGGCCGTACCCACAAACAATTGGCTACTGTTCCATCTGCCTGCCAAGAAAACTTGCTGCACTCATGGCAACTTTCTGTTCCAGCTCCCCAAACTTTTTCTTTTCTTCCCTGTTCAGCAGCACAACAGCTCCGATTGCATCGCCTTCACAGAGGATGGGGCATACTGCCTGCTCTATAAAATCCTTTTCATCCGGGACAATACTGGCATATTTGGCACTGTCTGACTTTGCCAGAAGCTGTTCTCTTCCCTGGATGACTTTCTCCAGCTCCTTACTGATGTATTTATCCTGCAGCTCCTTTTTCCCACTGCCAGAAGCCGACACCACCTGGTCTGTATCAGTGATACAAACTGTACATCCCATAGTCTGCGCCAGACTTTCAGAATACTGCTTTGCCAAAGCCCCCAGCTCACCGATAGGAGAATATTTCTTTAATATAACCTCCCCTTCTCTGTCCGTAAATATCTCCAATGGATCCCCTTCGCGAATCCGCAGGGTTCTGCGTATTTCTTTCGGAATGACAACCCTTCCCAGATCATCAATCCGCCTTACGATTCCCGTAGCTTTCATAAAAAATTCCTCCATTTAAAATCATAGTAATCTTTAGCACTGCTACTATTATTTGTTAAATAGAGGAAAATATTCGCATTTTTATCAGTTTTCCATTTCTACATACTGCTCGGCAATATTTTTTACATGATCACCCATTCTCTCAAAATCCGTCAGCACCTCGCTGAAAAGAATCCCGATCTGAGGTTTGCATTTTCCCTTCTTAAGGCGCTGCATCTGCTTTTTAAAATATTTCTCCCTAGTATCATCAATCTTTTGCTCCATTGCCCCGGCCTGCGCAAGGACCGACTGTGCGTTGCCTAAATCCGCCTCCCTGACAACCGCAAGCGCTTCCAGGCATTGGCTTTTCATAACTTCAATCTCCTCGTTGGCCATTTCTGAGAAGCTTAGGTCCCATCCCTTTAAGTCACGGGCATATCCGGCCAGGTTCATTGCATGGTCCCCGATTCTTTCCAAATTACTTATAATGACATAATATCCATTAATCAGCTTGGAGTCAGACATAGACATCTCATTTTTCATTAAAGACACGATATAACCTGATATCTCTTCATTCAGATAATCTATATAGTCTTCCCTTTCCGCTATCTTTTTCAGTTCCTTGTCATTATATTTTCTTAAAACATCATAGGAATGGCTGATATTTTTCTCTACCATCTCCTGCATCCTGAGCACCTCATTCTTCACCTGCGTGATGGCTACGGCCACCTGCCCGATTGAATAAGAAGTCTCAAATCTAGATATATATTTGAGGCAGTGCTCCTCATCTTCCTCCTTCTTACTGTCAGGCAGAATACGTACTGCAGCAGCTGCCATATATGTCCCAAAGGGAAGAAGCAAAAGTGTTGTCACCACATTAAACGTAGTATGTACATTGGCAATCTGTGCCACAGGATTGCCTGGTGTCAGCGCTTCCATCCAGGACACGAATGGCGTGGACATACAGATAATTGTAAACAATATGGAACCAAAAATATTGAACATCAGATGAATCACTGTTGTTCGCTTTGCATTTACCTTCATGCCAATAGAGGCCAGGACAGCCGTAATACAAGTACCTATGTTCTGTCCAAACAAGATATAAACGGCGCTGGAAAGAGGGATCATCCCCGTACTTGCAAGAGCCTGCAAAATACCTACTGAAGCGGAAGAAGACTGGATAATAGCAGTAAATACTGCGCCAATCAGGATCCCCGTCAGTGGATTCTCAAACGTTGTCATAAACTCCACAAAAGTCTTGGAATGCTGCAGGGGCACCATAGCATCCCCCATCATGTCCATTCCCATAAATAAAATACCTAACCCCGCAAATATGCTGCTTATATGATGGATCTTCTCACTTTTCACAAACATCACTGCAGCCACGCCGCCTATGGCAAATATAGGAGCGATAGCTCCAATGTCAAGGGCAATAAGCTGTCCTGTAATAGTCGTCCCGATATTGGCCCCCATAATCACCCACACGGCCTGATTCAGGGTCATCAGGCTGGAATTTACAAATCCCACAACCATCACAGTGGTTGCAGAGGATGACTGGATTACAGCCGTAATCCCCGCCCCTACAAGCACCCCTTTTACTCTGTTTGAAGTCAATTTTTCCAGTATGGCTTTCATCCTGTTGCCTGCTGCGGCCTCCAGGCCATTGCTCATCATCTGCATGCCATAAAGAAACAGCGCCAGGCCCCCCAATAATGAAAGTATGTCCTTTATCCCCATCTCTTGTCCTTCTCCTTTTACTGCAAGTACTATTTATCCTTTTTTACTAAAATATATCTGAATATGATTTTACGCGAAATATACACCCCAATTTGTGGGAGATTTACCATAAACGAGGGGGGGCATTACAGCCATATACGGCCGAATGCAAGGTAAATCTCCCACAAATTGGGGTGTGCAGATCATCAAAATGCATGTTCAGGCACATTTAGATTAATAAAAGATTATCATGATAAGGATAAACGGGTCAATCATTTTATAAAGATTCTTAACACTTTCTTTACTTAGATTATACAAATATAAAAATTGTAAGCCGCCTCCCCAGGAAACATATCCCCGGAAAACTATTTCATTCTTGAAAACCATTGAAAATCATACTTTATTCTGCTAAAATTTAAGGGATACAAAGTCAAAGACCCCCATGCAGGCATACGGGGTATTAGATCCTTACGGCAGCCGCCAACTGGACATGTAAGCATGTCCGCCTGGCCCGCTGCCTGGGGGAATAAATGCAGGATGGAGTGGATATATGAGCCTGAAAATCCCAATAGAGACCTCAGCGAGGCATATCCATGTTTCGGAGGAAGATTTTGAACAATTATTTGGTTCCGGCGCCAGGCTGAATTATATAAAAGAACTCAGCCAGCCAGGCCAGTATGCGTGTAAAGAGAGGCTGACTGTCATTGGGCCTAAGGGCCGTTTTGAAAATGTGATCGTGCTTGGCCCCTTCCGGCCGGCAACACAGGTTGAAATTTCTGTCACAGATGCCAGAAAACTTGGGATTCCCAGCGTCATCCGCCAGTCCGGAGATATTGCGGGCACTCCCGGATGCACTTTAATGGGGCCTGCGGGCAGCGTAGAACTTACAGAAGGCGTCATTGTAGCTAAACGGCATATCCATATGACTCCAATCGATGCAGTCCGGGCACATGTGAAGGACAATGATATTGTATTTGTCATCACCACAAGCTATGAACGGTCGTTGATTTTTTCAGATGTGGTTGTCCGGGTCAGCCCTCAGTTTTCCTTAGCCATGCATGTGGATACAGATGAGGCCAATGCATTTGCCAATGAAGACAACCCCACAGGCGTAATATTGAAGCTCTTTGACGGGCACACTTATAATCTGCAGACTTGGGCCGATGAATTACAGTCCGGCATTAACCGTTAATACGAATCATCAAACATATGGAGGTTTCAAATGAGTAAGATTGAAGAAATAAGAAGTGCAATGGTAGCAGCCATGAAGTCTGGGGACAAAGAGAGGAAAGCCGCCCTTTCCTTCCTGTTGTCCGCACTGAAAAACAAGGCCATAGACAAGCGGGGGGATTTAACTGAGGAGGAGGAGACGCAAGTCATCCTCAGAGAAATAAAGCAGACAAAGGAGACTCTGGACATGACTCCAAAGGACCGGACCGACATCATAGATGAATGTAATAAGCGTCTTGCAGTCCTTGAGGAATATGCCCCACAGATGATGGGCCCAGATGAAATCAAAACTGTCATAAAAGAAGTGTTGTCCGGCCTTGGCATAGATGTACCCACGCCAAAGGATAAGGGCAGGATTATGAAAGAACTTATGCCGAGAGTGAAAGGAAAAGCCGACGGCAAACTTGTCAGCCAAACCGTGGCAGATATGATGGAATAAGGGGCCATGATCCAGATATTGTTTGAGTATTATATATCTGGCGCACCTTAGCATAAACATATTTTAAAAATAACCCCAAAATAACCCCGGCTTCCCAATATAAATTATACCAGGAGCCGAGGTTATTTTTTGCATCAATAAAAACAACAGCCTATATTTCGTTATCTGTTAAACACTGCAATCACCAGGCCTTCCTCTCTTATGGATGCCCAGTGCGCTTCATTAATTTGTTCCAGTAAATATCTATGGGTTATAAGCCTGTACAGCGGTATATGATTCTCTGTAGCTTTTCCCAAAAATTCAAAGCACTCTTCATAATCCCTGGATGAATAGAACCTGCCTCCTACTGGCATGGACTCTTCATAGTACTTTGAAACAGCCTTGCCCTTTCCGAGCACATATCCGAGCTCACAAACATGTCCGCTGGCCTTGACCAGGCGTTTCGCAGTACTGCGTCCCAAAGACGAGGCAGTACACTGGAAAACTACATCTGCAAGATGGCCCCCAAAATATCTTTTTAGCTTTTCAAGAACCCCGGCCATTCCTTTTCTATCTCTATAATCAATAGCCTCTCTGGCGCCAAATTCCTTCGCCAGTTTTAACTGGCCTTCATCGCCATCAATCACTACAATGTCATATACCCCCATGCACTTGAGGACTGCCACCGCCATCAGGCCTTCCAGGCCGCACCCCATTACAACTGCGCGTCCGGCCATGTCCAGCCGGCTGAGCTTACCCGCCCTTTGGACTGCGCTGTTTACAGCAATAGCAGTCTCCGTGAGGAGGCGTGACTCCAAATCCAGGTCATTGACCTGATATATTTGACTGCCCGCCTTAAGAATCACATAATTTGAAAACCATCCATTTATTGCCTGTCCCGAACCAGTACGGTTTCCGCCATAAGAAGAAGCAAATCCTCCTGCCTTCTTCACAGCCACTACCCGGTCTCCAACTTTCAGCACATTTCCCCTGGCATCGCACAGAGAAGTGCTTCCCAGTTTTACAATCACACCAGTCCCCTGCTGCCCTGTAAGCACAGCCTGCCCAACTCTTTTCTCCTTCATGAATTCTGTTGTGTCTGACGGCGCAACACAGCATCCTTCTACCTGTACAAGGATTTCCTTCCCCCCGATCTCAGGTAGTTTATGCTCCTTCAATTCGTAATTCTCCGGAGACTGCAGCACTGCCGTTTTCCCCATCTCACTGCCTGTATAGGCAAATTTTTTCTCCAGAGTGAAGGCTTTCCTGCTCCGCCCTGCTGCACCTGCCTCAGACAAAACCTGTTTCACAATTTCGTCAATCTTTATATCCATTTCCTATCTCCTTTACCAGGACATCTTTTTCTGCTTCATACCTATCCTGCCTGCGTCTACCACATGCAGTAATTTGTCAATTTTAATCTTTACCACGACTTTCCTATAGGATTCGGGCATATTATCATGGCAGCATGGCTTATGCCCGTCAGTTGGATAAACAAGATAAAACTTTCCGGGTTTCATATGAAGCCGGTCGCCGTGCCCTTCCAGCCACTCGATATCAGTCTCTGGGTCATAGGGGGTCTTTACCTGCAAATCAGACTTATCGGCATATTCCCACATTTCAGAACCCTCCAGCAATATCTGTACATCCAGGTACTTATTATGTGTCTCAAAATCTGCCTCCTCAAAACCTCTGGTCTGCCCTTCCTGGACAAAAGCAAACCCCTTTCCAACCGGATACCTTCCCACTGCCAGACGCCCCTTCTGGGCACGCTCTGCAAAACGCACTGCATCCCACAACTCTGGCACACACCTCTGGTAATAACGGAAATTCTCCAATTTATCTATTATCATCTTATGTCAACACTCCTATCTGCTGTTATCATGCCCTCCATTGCCTAAAAACTCTTTACAGAAGCTGAAGCTCTCTCATCTTATTATATACATTTGCCCTTGCATCTGCCTCCAGCGAAAGTGCGGGGAGCCTTTCATGCCCGTCCTGGTTCAGCACACGGTAATACATGGCTTGCTTACATGCCAAAAACAGCGGCGTACTGAAGGAGTAAATATCCATAGCACTGACCATCTTTTTAAACCACACTGCAGCCTCGTTAAAGTCGCCCCTTTTGGCCGCCCTGTATGTGTTCACTGTAAATTCAGGCGCAAAATTTGCTGTGGCATTGATAAATCCGTCCACACCAGTGACCAGCAGTCCCATAGCCTGGTTCTCATATGCACAGAACACTGAAAAGTCAGGGTTAATCTCTTTTGCCTTCTGCAAACTGAGCACATGGTTGAAGTCATTGATTGTATCCTTAATCCCTACGATGTTCGAATTATCTCTTACAAGTTTGCAAACCACGTCTGGATTAAAGCAGTAACCTGTAAGGTCTGGGAAATTATATATTATAATAGGAAGGGATGTATGTGAGGCCACATATCCGAAATATGCCTCCACCATCTCTGAGCTGTACACACTGAAATATGGATTAATCAAAAGCACCCCGTCTGCGCCTGCCGCCTCAACAAACTTCAGAAGCTCCATGGTATTCTCCAGGCATGTGTCACCGACACCTACGATCACATTCACACGTCCATCCACATGGTCAATCATTGCTTTAATGAAGTTCTTCTTCTCCTCCACAGTCATGATGCTGAATTCCCCTGATGTGCCCAGGTATGCCAGTCCATCAACCCCCTGTGAGATTAAAAAATCTGCCTGTCTCTTGCTTGCTTCAATGTCGATTTTGCATTTGTCATCAAAAATAGTGATGACCGGCGGGTTTACACCGCATAATTTCTTCATATTACTATTCCTCCTTCTGATATCCAAGCTCTTTGGACAACCCCCTGCCTGCCTTAAGCATTTCCTGAGTTATGAGCTCTTTCTTGTCCATCATACGTTCCTTGGGCCCCGAAACACTGATGGCTGCAACCATCCTATGATACCCGTCATAAATCGGAACTGCAAGGCACCATAGATTTTCTTCGATTTCCTGGTCATCTGTGGCAAACCCCTGAAGCCGGAATTCCTGCAGCTGGGATCTGAGTTCCTGTATATCCATAATTGTATTGTCGGTATATTTATGGAAATCCAGTTTATTTACAATATCCCTGCTCTCCTCTGGGGGCAGGAACGCTAAGAATGCCTTTCCAAGGCCGGTACAGTATACCGGTTTTCTTGAGCCAATCTGTGCATTCGTATTGATGGTCCGCTCACAGTTCTCCTTAGCTATATAAACAATCTCATCCCCAGACAAGACTCCAAGGAAACTCGTCTCCCCCAATGTCTGCATCAGATGCTTCAGATATGGGGTCGCCATCCTGCCAATATCAAACCTGGATGCCGCAACAGCCCCCAGGCTTACCAGCTTTCCGCCCAGAGAATAACGCTTTTGTTCATCCACAGACAGATAACCATTCTCTGCCATTGTCTGAAGAAGCGCAATTGTACTGCTTGGCGCAAACTGCAGCCGGCTGCTTATATCTTTATTTGTCAGTCCATCGGAACTACTCTCCAAAAGTTCAAAAATTTTTAGTACTCTTTCTGCTGATTTTACTGCCATGTCTAACTCCTGTCCCCCGGCTATTCCAGGGACAAATGCCCTACGATATAACCTAAAACTACCTTACCACGCATATCATTCATTGTCAATCATAACCAAAACAGGAGCCTGGGCATTACCTGTCCCACGCTCCCGTCCTGGAATCATTCCCTGTCAAATGCTGTACATTCAATCAGGATTCTTTCTTATATAAATAAGGTTGAAATCAAACCAACGATTACAATCAGGATAATCCCCGTTACCGAAGCGATGGCCTGGCCCAATGTATAGGTCTTGGCCCCTCCTGTCAGGTTCAGGCCCGACATATTTGAAACAATCCAGAAGCCTGAGTCGTTGATGGTTGCACCGAAAAGCGCTCCATCAAGACAAGCCAGTGCAATAAATACAGGGTGGATTGCGACTGTTGTGGCAACACTCTGCATGATTGCAAATGTGGTCAGGGAAGCAACTGTTCCAGATCCTGTGATCTGCCTGAACAGCAATCCTAAAATCCATCCAATAAGCAAAATCAATGCAACATTTCCTGAAATGTTAGATACCATATCTTTGATCGCTTCGCTGACGCCGGATGCAGTAATAACTTCAGAAAATGATCCGCCGGCGCCGGTGATCAGGAACACGATACCTGCTGATTTCAAAGAATCGGAAGCTACCTTCTCTGTTTTCTCAAGGCCAAGAATCTTGATAGAAATCAACATGCCTGCCAATGTACCGCAAAGCATAGATGTGGTTTTCTGGCCAAGGAAATCAATCCATGCAGGAACATCATCTGACACTGCGCCTACTACCGTGTTGAGCAGAATCAATATGATAGGAATAATAATCGGAAGCAATGAGATGAAAAATCCAGGAAGCTTCTCTGGCAGCTCTAGTTCATCCACATTCAGGCCATTTCCATTCTCGTCTTTCTCTGGATTCCACAGGCCTCTGTCCATCAGTTTTCCATGTATATTTGTTGAAATCAATGCCATTGGGATACCAAACAACAATCCGGCTGCAATCATAATACCAAGATCAAAGTTAAAATATTCCGGTGCAACCAGCGGATTCGGTGTGGGAGGCACCAATGTATGTGCTATACCAGCACCAATGGAGATAGCGCCGACAATGTAGCCAATCCCTTTATTCAGCTTCTTCATCAGGGCTACGCCGATTGGAATCAGGATAACAAATGTTACATCAAAGAACACTGGGATAGAAAGTATAAATCCCGCAAATGCGACTGCATAAAGTGCATATTTTTTAGGAAAAATAGATACTAGTTTATCTGCAATGACCGTCGCCCCGCCTGTATCACTTACAAATTGTCCAAGGATGATACCAAGGCCGATGGGGAACCCGATACTTCCCATCATATTCCCAAAACCATTGTTAATTGCATTTACAAGGCCAGTTGTCACAGTGCCGTCCTCAGCCGTAACATCCACAAGCGGTACCTGTGCCAGAAATCCCAGCAGTAAAGATCCCAGGATCAGTGCAATTGCCGGATTACATTTTGCTTTTGTACACAAAAGTACAACAAGTGCGATCGATATAATCAAACTTATAATCAGAAATGTTGTTGACATATTACCCTCCTACATAAAGCTGTAATCTTTACAGTTTTGTTCCTTTTTTTACTTCAACCAGTGTTTTATCCTTATTTAATTCCACGCCAAATCCTGGCTTGTCGCTGACTTTTAATTTGCCGTTTACTGGCATTGGTTCATCCTTCAGCAATGGATAGTACTGAGGCACAACCTTATCAGCCTTTGGCGCCATCATCAGGCATTCCGTGATCGGTGAGTTTGTCTTTGTTGTTACATAGTGATAGCTGTATGTACCGCTTCCATGAGGAATAACAAGTTTGCCATGGGCTTCTGCCAGATTACCAATCTTGATCAGCTCTGTCATACCACCGCACCAGCCCACATCTGGCTGAATCACATCCAGGTCGCAGTCCTCTATCAGCATACGGAAACCGAACCTTGTAGCTTCATGCTCCCCGCCAGTAACCATGATCTGATTGCCTGCAGCTTTCTTCAAGTCACGGTATGACCAGTAGTCATCTGGGTTAAAGCACTCTTCAATCCAATTGAATTTCAGGTCAGCAGACGCCTGCATCAGGCGTTTCGCATAATACAGATCCAGAGCCATCCAGCAGTCCCACATCAGAAGGAAGTCGTCCCCACATTTCTCACGCATGTCAGCCGCCAGCTCAATGCTCTTCTTTAAGCCTTCCATTCCATCATCCTGTCCATATACAAGAGGAATCTTACCTCCCACAAACCCCATATCTTTTGCAAGGTCCGGTCTCGGGCCTGTAGCGTAAAATGACAATTCTTCACGTACTTTACCGCCCAGCATTGCATACACAGGTTCTTCTCTCAGCTTACCGAGCAGATCCCAAAGAGCAAGGTCAACTGCCGAAATTGCATTCATCACTACACCTTTACGCCCATAGTACAGAGAGGCACGGTACATCTGATCCCAGGCTTCCTCTATCTGATTCGCATCTTTTCCTACGATAAAACGGTCAAGGTGATTCATAACAAGCCATGCTGCCGGATATCCGCCGGTTGTAATACCAAATCCAGTCACTCCGTTATCTGCCTCAACTTCCACCACTAAAGTTTTCAGCGCATTGATCCCAAAGCTTGTTCTCGTCGCTTTGTACTCTGGGTAAATGCTCATCGGGGTTGCAATCTGTTTTACAATCCAATGTTCCTCACTCTGATCATGATAGTCAGCTCCGCCCCCTTCTACAACATATGCGCGGATTGCGGCAATCTTCCTTCCCATTAATGCCATGATAATACCTTCCTTTCCTCATAATAAATCCATTTACTATCAATATGCCCTCCACATTTGATTCACATATGAGAATCAAATTCCGATTTCATGGATAGTTTATCATTATTTTATAATTAAGTCAACAATCTACATTTTTTTCCACAGTATAGTCAAAAAAACCCTTGTATTTTTGTATGGTTTTCACAAAACAAAAGCAAACCTTATAGCTCTAGAGGATTGATTTTTAAAAAATTATAACGTATACTGAGTCAAAGACCCCCATACAAGCATACGGGGCATCAAACTGGCAGCGATGCAGGCATCGGGGTATTTGACCCTGGAGGCAGATGCCAAATGGACATGTAAACATGTCCATTTGGTTCGTTGCCCGTGGGAATAAAGTTATCACAATCGATATCTGGAATGGCCTGCATAATTGTATCTGTAGGCCAAAGGATATACAAAAGCGGAGAGGCTGCTGAAAAAACAGCGGAGAGGGACAAAATCTATTATGTTTATTTTAATTTTTAACCAACTTCTGAAAATGTTCATCATTATGATACTTGCATTTATCTGCTTTAAGTTAAAGATCGTAAATCAGGAGGGCAATAAAGCGATTTCCAACCTGCTCCTTATGGTAGTCAACCCATGCCTGATTATCACTGCCTATCAGATCGAATATGAGCCTTTACTTGTCAGAGGACTTCTAATATCCTTTGCAGCTGCCATTGCCGCACATATAATTGCAATATTGGCAGCAAAGCTTTTTATCCCCGCAAAAAACAATCCAGAGTACTACTTAGACCGTTTTGGGGCAGTCTATGCCAACTGCGGATTTATAGGAATCCCCCTGATTTATAGTGTGCTGGGCAATGAAGGAGTGTTTTATCTGACAGCCTACATGACCATATTTAATATATTTACATGGACCCATGGACTGAGCCTGCTGGAAGGAAGTTTCTCCGCCAAGCAGCTTAAAGAGGGCCTCTCCTCCCCTATGGTTATAGCCACAGTTATTGCTATCATCCTATTCTTCCTGCAATTTAGAATCCCCGGCACAGTATTAGATTCTATGAACTATGTGGCTGATATGAATACCCCCCTGGCCATGATGGTAGCTGGGTTCTCTGTTGCACAGGCTGATTTAAAGAAAATCTTTACAAACTTCCATATATACAAAATCAGCCTGGTCAAACTGCTGGTTGTCCCAATAGCCGTTACGCTGCTGCTTTATATAACCCGTGCAGGCCGCGATATCGCCTATACCACTTTAATCGCCGCCTCATGCCCCACTGCGACGACTATGACCATGATGGCAATCCGCTATAACAAGAATTATACATATGCTTCGGAAGTCTTTTCTTTTACAACCGTTCTGTCAATGGTAACAATACCTTTTGTTATTTTTCTGGCCGGCTTCTTGATCCCGTAGATTAGGGCGGCCCTAAATGAAGGGTCCCGGATACATACGAATCTGTACCCGGGACCCTTCTCCATATCTTTCTAAAATTCTTTTATTTTTTCATGCAGTTTGCGCAGGGAGTATACCCTTGTTTTTTCAGCTGAGAAAGGGAATCATCCGATTCCTTCCGGTTTCGGCCGGCTATTTTTTAGCGCTGGCACAAGATGGCTTGTGTACCTTCATGGAATTTGTATTTAGAATATATACATCTCCTGCATCTTTGCCCTTTCCTCTTCCCCTGGCTTGTTCTCTGGCCTGGCTGCCCTCTGCCTCCCCTGCCTTCCAGCTGCTGTCCGGAGACATATTCCATGTTATTTTTTCTCCATCTGATGTTGCCACAATTGTACCCTGCTCATCTGTCCTGAATACCTTGATCCCCTTACTTCTAAGGAGGTTTAGCACCTCCGCGTGGGGATGCCCATATGCATTATCTTCCCCGCAGCTAATCACAACATATTCAGGACTGACTGCTTTTAAAAACTCCTCGGATGTCCCTGTCCTGCTGCCGTGATGGCTGACCTTGTATACGTCAGCCGAAAGGAATTCCTCTCTCTCCAACATTTCATTTTCAGACTCCTCCTCAGCGTCTCCCACAAACCAAAAGCGATTACTCCCATAATCCAGCCGCAGCGCAATGGAATAATCATTGGCCCCTTCATATGCTTTATCCTGTGGGGCGAGCACCGTGAACTTCGCATCCCCTAACTGATAACTATCCCCTGGCCTGGGAGCCTGGGCCTGATAATTTTTGGCCTTTATTGTATTCTCCACGTCCTCCCAGGTCTTGGTATCTTTCCTTAAGTCGGGCAGCAATACTCTGCCGCAGTCAAATTTATATAGGATAACATCCAAACCCCCGGCATGGTCCGCGTCAGGATGGGTTCCTATGACATAATCCAAATTTTCAATCCCCTGATTTTTCAGATAGCTCCAAACTGCCGTACCTTTACTGTTATTCCCTGCATCGATCAGCATAGAATGGCCCTCTGTCATAATTAACGTGGCGTCTCCCTGCCCTACATCCAGGAAGTGCACCTCCAATTTAGGACTCCTTTCATCCCTCTGTGCGTCTGCTGCTGCAGCAGTCTGTCCCACTGTAAGTAAAAGCACTGCAAGGCCCAGTCCCAGCCACCTTTTTAGTCTGCTCCTTTTATCCCCAGCCACCCCTCTTACCCCCTTTATATATTTTCTCTCCATTGGCACTGTTTACAGGTACAATGTTCATCCCGACAGCATGTCTGTCCCAAATATAGAAGATTATTTAAGCCACAAGTCCATAGAACATACAAATTATACCACATCTGTCTGTTCCCGCACCTTTTTATGCACAGAAAATATATTTTTCCAGTATTCCACGACAGAAAATGCCAGGGGCCACGGCACAGAATACAGTTCCTTCAGCAGGCAGTATCCCCACATTCCAAACCCAGTAAGGGGAGAAATCAGATACATAAAAAACCGGGCCTCTGCCGCCATAATATGTCATTATAAATGCATGGTCAAAGACCCCGATGCAAGCATACGGGGCATCAAACTAGCAGCGATGCAAGCATCGGGATATTAGACCCTCGCGGCAGTCGCCAAATGGACATGCAAACATATCCGCTTGGCTCGCTGCCCCCGGGAATAAACTATTATTAGATTTTACATTTTTTGTCTTGTAATGGTGAAATCAAAATGCTAGAATAGGTAAGCATCTAATAACTTTATCACTGTGACGGGGGAAAATAAAATGGCATTTTTTCATTCATTAAGCACACAAAAAAGACAGAATATTTTTGGTATGGGCACTGCCATCTTAGGGTCTGTGATGTTTGCGTTCGGCCTGAATGTATTCATTACACCACTTGCATTATATAACGGAGGATTTATGGGTATCTCCCAGCTGATCCGTACATTTATTGTCAATACGCTTCATTTTTCCTTCGGCCAGACAGATATCGCAGGTATTATTTACCTCCTGATTAACCTGCCCCTGATTTATATGGCCTGGACTAAAATGGGCAAAATGTTTTTTGCGCGATCCATCATCACAATTATCATACAGACATTGGCATTGACCATTATACCTATCCCTGCGTCTCCAATTATAGACGACTATCTGGCGGCGTGTGTCATTGGCGGGATTATTGCAGGTACCGGCTCTGGCCTGATCCTCAGGGGAGGCAGTTCCGGTGGAGGGCAGGATATACTGGGAATCTATTTTTCCAAGAAGTTCCCTGGGTTCAGCGTGGGGAAGGTTTCTTTAATTATTAACTTCTTCGTATACGGAATCTGCCTGGTTATGTTTAATATAGAAATTGTCATATATTCCCTGATTTATGGCGTTGTATATTCTATCGCCTGCGACCGGGTACATATACAGAATATTAATATGAGTGTCATGATCTTTACCAAGAAACTCGGTATATCCCGTGCCATCATAGAGCAGATGGGAAGAGGAGTCACCAACTGGGATGGGGCAGGTGCATATACAAATCAGACATCTTATATCCTGTTTGTGGTTATTTCCAAATACGAGGTCAACCGGCTTAAACGGGTGGTGCACAGTATTGACCCCAATGCATTTATGATATTTACAGAAGGCTGCTCTGTATCTGGCAACTTTGAAAAGCGGCTGTACCCATAAAACAAAATCCCCTGGGGCAGGTTCCATAATATATATTGGTTACCTGCCCCAGGGTATTTCTGATTTTTGTACTATATAAGATTTACTCTGCCCGGCCAATCTTAATACAAGGTTTTATTTCCCCAGCTCTTCTCCCACTTCTTTGAAGCACTTCACAATATAATCAATATCTTCCTTCGTGTGTGCAGCGCTGACCTGGGTCCTGATCCTTGCCTTCCCCTTAGGCACAACCGGATAGGAGAATGCTACAACATACACACCCTTCTCCATCATTTTAGCTGCCATTTCCCCTGCCAGCTTCTCTTCATACAGCATGACCGGCACAATGGGATGTACTCCTTCTATAATGTCAAAGCCTGCTTCTGTAAGCTGCTGCCTATAATAAGCAGTAGTCTCCTCCAGATGGTCTCTGAGCGAAGTATCTGCCTCCAGTATTTTGAATACTTCCATACTAGCTTTGGCAATGGCCGGCGCTAATGTGTTGGAAAAAAGATATGGCCTGCTTCTCTGGCGCAGAAGGTCGATGATTTCCTTCCTTCCGCTTGTATAGCCGCCTGACGCTCCGCCCAGGGCTTTGCCCAGCGTTCCGGTAATAATGTCTACTCTTCCTGTCACACCACAGTACTCTGCCGTGCCCCGTCCAGTTTTCCCCACAAAGCCTGCAGAATGGCTGTCATCTACCATAACAAGAGCCTGGAATTCGTCTGCCAGATCGCAGATACTCTTTAAATCTGCAATAATACCATCCATAGAAAATACACCGTCTGTTGCAATCAGCTTAATCCTTGCGCCGGCTGCATCCGCTGCCTCCAACTGTGCCCGCAGATCTGCCATATCATTATTTTTATAACGGTATCTTTTTGCCTTGCAAAGGCGGACCCCGTCTATAATGCTGGCATGGTTCAGCTCGTCACTGATTACCGCGTCTTCTGGTGAAAGAATTGTCTCAAACAGGCCTCCATTGGCATCAAAGCAGGAGGAATATAAAATCGTATCTTCTGTGCTTAAGAATCTGCTGATGGTACTCTCCAATTCTTTATGTACATCTAAAGTACCGCAGATAAATCTTACGGAAGAAAGTCCATATCCTCTTTCTCCATATGATTTTACTGCTGCATCAATGACTCTGGGGTCATTGGCAAGGCCAAGATAATTATTGGCGCACATATTAATGACTTCCCTGCCGTCTTCCAATTTGACTTTGGCGCCCTGGGGTGAGGTAATCGGACTCTCCCCCTTAAAAAGTCCGGCAGCTTTGATATCTGCCACCTCATCTGCATAAAATTTTAAAGCATCTTCTCTTTTCATATCAATCACCTGTCCTTTTTTAATTTGTATCAGTTCGCCTTTATGATATCAGAATACCACCGGCTTCCCCATTACCCTGAAAACAAAACCACTTTTATTTCCCTTCATGGAGTGAAGTCCAGTCTAACACGACCTTCCCTGAATTTCCACTGTTCATTACTGCAAATCCTTCCTCGTAGTCCTTGATGTCAAAACGGTGTGTAATGATATCGGAAATGTCCAGTCCGCTCTGCAGCATAGTATCCATTTTATACCAGGTCTCCCACATTTCTCTCCCGTAGATACCTTTTATGGTCAGTCCATTAAAGATAACCTTGCTCCAGTCTATCTGCGCATTGGATCTCTGCAGTCCAAGGAGAGCAATCTTTCCGCCGTTTTTCATGTTATTAACCATGTCGTTAAAACCAGCTTCATTTCCTGACATCTCCAACCCTACATCAAATCCCTCTTTCATACCAAGCTCATCCATCACATCTTTGAGCTTTTCTTTTCCGATATTGACAGCCCGGGTTGCCCCCATCTTTCTGGCAAGTTCCAAACGGTATTCGTTCATATCTGTAATGACTACATACCTTGCCCCCACATGTTTGCTGATAGCGGCCGCCATAATACCAATAGGGCCTGCTCCTGTAATCAGGACGTCCTCGCCCACCTCGTTAAATGACAGCGCTGTATGGACTGCATTTCCAAGAGGGTCAAAGCAGGAATATAACTCTTCGGGAATGGACGGAGAGCACTTCCAAACATTTGTGGCAGGTATCACCAGATATTCTGCAAATGCGCCATTTCTGTTTACACCTACCCCCTGTGTGTTACGGCACAGATGAGGCTGCCCAGCCAGGCAGTTTCTACACTTCCCACACACAATATGGCCTTCTCCGGATACCTTTTCTCCGACATAGAACCCTTCTACATTCTCTCCAACCTCTACAATTTCTCCCACATACTCATGTCCTGCAGTCAAGCCGATTGGAATCGTATCCTGGGCCCACTGGTTCCAATTATAGATATGTACGTCTGTGCCGCATATAGAAGTCTTTAAAATCTTAATTTTCACTTCATTCTTTCCAACCTTTGGGATCTCCACCTTTTTAAGCCAAAGGCCCGGCTCTGCCTTTTCTTTCACTAATGCCCACATTGTATTTTCACTGCTCATAATCTTCTCTCCTTTTCGTCATTTTGTCTGCCATACAAGCAGAATCTACTATCAATCGTGTTACTATTTCAGGCAAATAATCTTGATCATGCCCCACAGGCCAGAAGGCAAAGGTTCCTTTATCATCTCCCTTTCGCGCCAGTTAAATAGTCTTTCTTTCCTGCACATCTCCAATCCGCCTGTCTCATAGGGCCACTGGGAAATCACCTTCTTTTCCTCTAGTTTTTCTGGATACTCAGGATCAATCATCCGGTTAATCAGAAGATTTGATACAAGAATCTCAATCCTATTTTCTCCTTTTTCCAAAAGGCCAGTAATATCAGCCTTATATGGATGCTTAATTAATATATCTGCTATCTTTCCATTTATAAATATTTCTGCCGTTTCTCCTATATGTTCCAATTCAAGCATCACCCGGGCAGATTGCCCCATGCTCTCCCACTGCGCATCTGTAATATGTATCATCTTAGTGTAACGGCCTGTTCCCGAATAGTACATAAGCTTTTCTTCCTGTTCCCATCCGGCCAGTGTGCCATATTCCCGCTCAACCCCAAGTTCGTCTATTCTCAGCCTCCAGCCTGACGAGATATCTAAAATCTCCTCTTTTGTACTAAAAGGTTCCGCCACAGAAGGGGCCTCCAACTCTTCGCCAAATACAAAAATCAAAGACTGGTATGCCTCTATGTCCAGACTGGCCTTTACCCCGCCAGGAATAATTTCGTACTTCTGAACAGCTTTTTCCTCACCGCTCAGGGGGTCAAATACATAGAAATTATTATACATCTCAGAAAATGTAATAGTTTCTTTTACGCAATTTTTAGATATATTAGAAACAAAATAAATATCCCCATCTTCTATTTTTCTATGTACATAGCCTACCACATCTGGATTCTGCTGTATAGTGACATCAGGATTCTTTACTTTCTTTAATGCTTCTGTCAGAGCCTCAAATTTATCCTCTGTGATTATGGCCTTCCCTGTCTCCTTTAGTCTCCTGCTGATTTCCCTGATTTCTGCAGAATCCTCCTCATAATTAACTACCCCGCACGCCTGCCCGGGAAGCCTCTCTGCTGCAATTACTGTCCCCCCGCTATTGGCAAACTCCTGTATCTTTCTCATGCTGGCTGCAGGTATTCTGTCACACTCAACTAGAATCACGGTATCATAGCTATAATTTCCCCAGTTTTCCAGAACATCGTCGTTTATATAATCGAACCAGAAACCTGCCTTGTGTATTCCATCCACACAGGGAACTTCCAGCCTTTCATTTAATTTCATGCACATGTGGGTATCTGCAATCGGAGTCTCTGCCCATATATCATGCTGGGGTAAATATATGGCTGTTGTCACCACAGCCTTGCCCCGCTGCATAAAATCACACACTCTGTTCATATAGACACTAATAATTTTATAGTATTTCCACCAAGTATTCGTATGGTTAATATTTGTGGAGGCATAAAAAGCCAGCATATCCTCCCCTGAATCTGCTTTACTGTAGCTATATCCATGGTTTACGATCTGATTAATCCCATCCAGGAAAATGCTGTCTGCAGCTGCCTTAAGATTCTCCAGTGTCACCACAAATCTTGGGAAACGGAGCCATGTAAAAGACTCATTTGAAATAATAGGTTTATTATATATATGTCCTGCTGATACTGCCAGCCTGCGGTGTATGGTATTGACTTCATATCTGTCGAATGCTGAAAATGTCTCTCCCTCCGGTATATCCGCCGCGCCATAGGCCTGGAGTACATCTCCCCACGTGCCATGGGCCTGGATTCTGGAGATACACCCCTTTTCATGGCTCCATTTTGTAAGCTCCTGGAAAAAATTCTCTACCGTCAGCTCAGCCATTGTTTTCTGGAAATCATACCGGACCTGGTTTGTCATTCCCCGGATTTCTCCCCACAAAGCATATATATATGGCCGTAATTCATATCCTCTTCGCCTTCTAAATTCTTCGTATAATATATCTGTCCAGTTATGGCCAAACACCTCCAAAGAATCGCAGAAAATATCGTGGATCTTTTCACTCCCCACAGCCTCCACAATGGGATCTCCCCCATATTGGAGGAATGCCCTTAAGGACTCCTTCCTGTTATGGTCGATAATCAGTCCCTCGCCGCCCCGCAGAGGCTTTAATACCCGCTGCTTTTTATCACTGGATACAAACAGGACTATTTTATGCAGTCCTTCTGGTATCTCCAGCTCTTTTATCTCTGTCCCCCAAGGCCAGTTGAATAAATATTTATCAATCACCTTATCTGTAATGTCCTCTATAGACTCCGGCAGCATTTGGGCACCATCCATCTTACCCAATACAGCGCCCACGATCCTTCCGTAGATCACTGTCGTTAAGTCTTTAGAAAAACGGCAGGGCCCTTCCACATCCAGGGAAAAGGGAAGCACGCTCTGGCCGCTTAACTCCTCTGTCACAAAGGGCCCGCCATAGGGCCAGGAAGATCCCAGCGTCAAGTCAAACTGCATCCCCCGGGCAGCCGCCTCATCCGCGGCAAACCGTATCATCTCCATAAATTCTGGTGAGAGATAATCATAATTTTTGATTCCCCTGTCTGGGTTGTCAGCTTCCAGAGGATATAATATCTGGAGCTCGACCCCTCCTATCCCTGCCTCTTTCATAAAATCTAATTCCCGGCAGATTTCTTCTTTCTCTACCGCGCAGCCATACCACCACCATCTTGTCCTTCCCCTTGCCTCTTCTCTGGGACGGCATATCTGCTGTTGTATTTCCTCTTTCTTCACCTTAGCCTCCTCCTCTAATATCCGTCGCTTAGTCCCTTGCTGAACATGAGCAGTACAACAAGTATCATCGGGCACATAGGCGTCCGCCTGCCCGCCAGGGCATGTACAGCAAGGTACCCTTTGGGCGCACCTTGCCGGACACTTTATTATAATCTTCTATCATAAAAAACAAAAGTCCCACATTTCAAAAAGGCCCCCTTCATCTCCCAGAAAGCAAAGCGTCAAAGGAAAAATACCTTCTGCCGGCTCAACAGGCACAGTGATTTCCATCGGCCCTTCCCTATTCTCAGAAAGAATAACTACTGTCCCGATTACTTTGCCCTGCCTGCCTCCAAGACGAATTTCTATTTTCCCGCCGCCCTTCTGGTTCCCCAATGTAATCCTGAAGCTGCTTTCCTTTTGAAACCTAAGACTTTGATACTGGCACCAGCTGCCCTCCCGGGTTCCCCGGACACCATATATGCAGCCTTCCTCTATATTTTTTGTAAAACTGTAAGCACCACTGCCTGCGCTGCTGAATCTCCCCGCCTCAATTTTTCTGGAAGCGGGCACTTCCCGCTCCTGGCCTCCCAGGCTCATTTCAACAGTGCGGATATTTCCGTTTCCATCGAAAGCAATTGGCTCCACGCACACTCTGCGGTTAAATTTACTGTTCTGGGAAGACCGGTGATAGAATATATACCATTTACCGAATATGTTCTGCATAGATCCATGGTTATTCCAGGTCTGAGGATCACAGCCTGTATTATCCACAATCACGCCCTTCTTCGTATATGGCCCGAGGGGTGCATCTGAAACTGCATAAGAAATCCTCGTTGCCCTGCCTCCCGAAATATCTGTATACAGCATATAATACATACCATTATACTTGCGCAGGGATGCACCTTCATGAAAGCCGTGCTCCTCCTCTGTAAGCAGCCATTCCTGCTTTGTACCTTCAATAATATGTTCCATAGAGCCATCCATTTTGGCTCCCCTTAAATGGAACTGCCCCCAAAAATAGTACGGGGTTCCGTCATCATCAATAAATATGGATGGGTCAATCCCATCCCTATCTATCCCGCCGATTAATTTAGGCTTTTGGAAAGGCCCTGTCGGCAAATCGGATACAGCTACGCCCTCCGCGCCGTCCTCCATACAAAAAAAGAGAAAATATTTTCCATCCTTTTCAATGCAGTCCGGCGCATAAAGCATACCTTTACCGAACACCCTCTTAAATTCTTCGTTTTCTGCATCAAGAAGCAGTCCACTCTTTTCCCAATGCACAAAATCATCTGAACAAAAAGCGTAATATTCCCTGCTGCAGTACTCCTCATTTCCAAGGATATCCATAGATCCATAGAGATATATCCTATCTCCGAATACCCTGGCCTCCACATCAGGAATACATTCGCCTAATTCTAAAATAGGATTCATGACAGCAGCCTCCTGTCCTCATTTATTATACCACTAAGCTGCCTCCAGCGCCGCTTATAAAACACTTACAGAGCTCTCAGGGCCTGCTCTAAGTCCTCAATCAGGGCATCCGCCCCTTCAAGTCCACAGTGGATCCGTATCAGTCCTTTGTCCCGGCCGCCGAGGCCTAAAAATTCCAGATCGTCCTCAGAATAATACAGAAGAGGACACAAAGCCAAACTCTCAAACCCTCCCCAGGAACATCCTATTTCAAATATTTTGAGATGATCCACAAGCTCAACTGCCTTTTGGGGATCGTCTTTGAGAACAAAGCTCATAAGTCCTGTATGGCCTGTCTGCTGCTTCCTTATCCTCTCTGCCTGAGGATGGGAATCAAGGCCAGTATAATACACCCGATCTACTTTTGGATGCCCTTCTAAATACTTTGCAACCTCTTTAGCAGTTTTCTGGTGCTGCTCCAGCCTCACCTGCAGCGTACGCAGTCCCCGGATTCCCAGCCAAGCCTCCATAGGCCCTAATATGCCTCCGAAAAGTTCTCTTATAGTATTCTTAAGTAAATTTCCCAGCTCTTCATCCTTGACGGCCAGGATGCCCCCAATAATATCACTGTGTCCCCCGATATACTTTGACATAGTATGCATGACAATATCAATTCCCATGGCGAGAGGCTTCTGATACAAGGGGGTACAGTATGTATTGTCAATATATGTCTTAATATTATGTGCTTTTGCAATCCGGGCGGCGCCTGCAATATCTGTCACTGTAAATACAAACGTAGCCGGGCTCTCCAGCAGAATCATATCTGTATTATCCTGAATTAAATCTTCCAGCTCATTCAGATCCAACCCATCCCAATAGGACACGGTAATTTCCATTCTGGGGATAAAATACTGGTTCAGGATATTCTTTACAGGCTGATATACATCCCTCATGCAAATAATATGGCTTTTAGCTCTGCACACCGCCAAGATAGCAGCCGCAGCGGCGGCCATCCCGCTTGCAAACGCCACAGCACGGCAGCCGCCCTCCAGGGCAGCCACCTTTTCTTCTAATATAGTTACTGTAGGGTTTGCCGCCCTGCCATAAACATAGGCTTGATTTTCCTCCCGCAGGGCGTAAGATTCCATGCTGTCAAACACATGCAGAGAATTCATAAACACCGGGGGCACCACGGCATTCATATATTTTGTCTGGTCCTCCCCCAAATGTGTAATCGCCAGTCTCTCCTCTTTCATTTGCTCCACCTACTCCTTGACAGCGCCAGCCGTCATACCTTCTACGATAAATTTCTGCATGGCAGCGAACATAATCGCCGTTGGCAGCAATGCCATAACGCCGCCGGCCATTAAAAGCCCCCACTCTACATTGTACTTACCAATCAGAGTTTTAAGGCCCACTGGAATGGTCCACATTTCAGGCGTACTTATGAAAATAGAACCTGCGATCAGCTCATTCCATGCCCCGATAAACCCAAAGACAAACACAGACACAATACCTGGGAACATAATCGGGAATACAATCTTAAACAGGGACTGCATTTTTGAACATCCATCCACCTTGGCAGCCTCCTCCAGTGTAACCGGAATTCTCTCAAAAAAGCTGCGCATCGTGATAACACAGAAGGGCAGGTTGACTGTCACATAGTAGATAAACAAGCCTACATGGGTGTTGATCAAGCCAATCTTAGAGAAAATGATGTACAAAGGAATAATAACCAGGATCCCCGGTATCATCTGTGTAATCAGGAAAAAGAGGATTACTGCCTGTTTTCCCTTAAACTTATACCGTGCAAGGGAATAGCCGCCCAACATAGAAAACACCGTAATCACAAGGGCAGACGTGACAGACACAAGGACACTGTTCTTTAACAGGGCGCCATAATTAAACTGCTCAAACAGCCCTGTATAATTCTCCCATGTAAAGTTCTTAGGGAAAAAAGTAATGTTATTTAAATCCAGTATCTCTCCACTGGTCTTAAACGATGTAACTACAATCCAATAAATAGGCAGTACAACCAGCAGGAAGAAGAAAAGTAAGATCAAAACACGTATGATGGTCCCAATTGCATTCTTTGTTTTTCTGCTCATTTAGAAGTCACCTGCCTTATCATATTTTGTAGCTTTCAGGAATATCAAAGCATACAATCCAAGAATTATCATCAGTATCACACCCAAGGCCGCCGCAAAACCAAAATCATAGGATCCAAACGCTTTTGAGTACATATATGCCGGAAGCGTCTGAGAAGAGTTTGCCGGCCCTCCGTCTGTAATAATAACCACCAGATCCAATGAGTTGAAAATCCAGATCGTCCTAAGGAGTACTGTTGTAATTAAAGTTGGCTTGATATATGGAAGCGTAATCTGGAAGAACTGCCGTACTGTCCCACATCCGTCCACATCTGCCGCCTCATAGACATCTGCCGGTATAGACTGCAGTGCCGCCAGGATCATGATTGCAAAGAACGGGATTCCCATCCATATCATGGCAATGATGACAACTGCCAGAGAATAACCCGGGGTTCCCAGCCATGCAATATTACTGTCTATGATTCCCAGCTTCATCAGAAGAGTATTGACTACCCCATATTCTCCGTTAAATGACCAGCGGAAAATAAGGCCGACAACAAATCCAGAAAATGCCCATGGAAGAAATACGATGGACTGATAGAGTCCTCTTCCTCTAAACTGCTTTTTCAGGGCCAGGGCCAGGATCAGTCCCAGCAAGAACTGCCCAATTACTGATATAACTACATAAATAATAGAATTTTTCAGAATCATCATACTGTCGGGATCACCAAACAGTTTCGTAAAGTTCTCAAGTCCATTAAAATAAATGTCATCTGGGGCCGTCAGCTTATAATTCTGGAATGCCATAACAATACTGTTAATAAGCGGATAGCCAAATAACAGAAGTAAAATCACAAGAACTGGCAGCAGAAACAGCCAAGGTTCCATTTTTCTTTTCATTTTCATGCGAGTACCACTCTCCTTCACCTTGTACCCCACCAGGTACATAATCCTTTGTTGTCAAAGGGGGAATTAATGTTTCTCTGCCTCCACATTAAATCCCCCTGTAAAATCTTATACTACTGCTTGTGTATAAACTCTTTAATTATTACTGCTGTATGGTTTTCGGAGTCTCAATTGTTGCGCCTTCATTGTCAGCCAGATACTGTTTCATCCTGGTTGTCAGCTCGTCGCCGATATGGTTCAGCACATCTTCAGCAGACTGCTGTCCCAGGAGATATTTTTGAAGTTCTGTGTGGAACATATCCTGATGCAGGTCTGTATAGTTAAATGCGCCATATGTAGGAGGAACTGTAAAGTTCGGGTCGTTTAGCTGATCAAGGAAAGGAGCGTAAGGTCCGTCTTCTCCATAAGTTTCATCATCGCCCACATCATTTTTGATCGGAATAAGTCCGCCCATTTTACAGTACTCTATATTATTCTCTGGCTGTACGAGGAAATCGATTAACTCGAGAGCTTCCTCTGGATACTCGGAGCTCTTTGAGATTGTATAAGAGTATGGACTTCCTGCTGTATTCAGGAGCTTGCCATCTACAGTTGACACTGGCATCGGAAGCACGCCCCACTCTGAATCATCCATTTTCTCTTCACATGCTTTAGCAACCTCAGAGTCATTGGAAACTGTACCTGTCAGGCCCCCTGTAAAGTTATCGACCATCTCCACGAATCCCCAGTTTACAGAATCCTCCGGCACATATCCGTCCTTATAAATCTCACACCATTTCTCCAGCGCTTCCACACATTCTGGTGTATTCAGGACAAAGTTTCCTTCCTCGTCGTATGTATAGCCGCCTGAGAATGTCTGCAGATATGTGAGCAGTGGGTCAAATGCACCTCTCGCGCCGCGGAAAGAGTTTCCATAGTGTTTCTGTTCTTTATCTGTAAGTGCTTTAATCAAATCAAAATATGCATCGTATGTCCAGTCTTCGCCAGTAGGAATCTCATAACCAATCTCCTCTACCCAGTCTTTCCTGTAAAAGATACCTTTGACCATGAATCCATCTGGAATAGAATATACATGTCCGTATTTTTCTTCTTCCTGGGCCCAGTTAATACTTTTAACTGCCTCCACAAACTCTTCACCGTGTTCCTCTACATAGTCGTCTACCGGCAAGATCCAGTCGGCTTCTGTAAACTGCCCCAACCAGGATGGGTGTGTTGTAATGACGTCTGGAAGCTGGTTTGAAGTACCAAGAACTGTCAGCTTATCCGCTGCATCATCCCATGGAACACTTTCATAAGCTACAGATACGCCTGTCTCTTCCTCAAACTTCTCGAAAACACCCTCATAATACTTTTGTCTCTCAGGACTTGGGCTGACATCAATAAAACGCAGTGATGCCTCTCCGCTGCCTTTTGCCGAATCACCTGAATCTTTTTTTGATGACCCACATCCCGCCAGCAGGCCAACTACCATTGTGGCTGCCAATAAAGCGGCAATAACTCTCTTTTTCATTGATTCCTCTCCTTTTCCTTTTTCAGATTACAATACCGGATAATCTGATATTCATTTACTTTAGTTACACTCTTCCTTATCTGGTTTTCTTCCGGCCACTGTTGTGAGGTATTTCCGGTCAGACCACTTATGCAATTATACTAGCACTTAAGTTATTGTTTGTCAATTCATTTGTCACTTTTATACTTTTTACATAATTTTTGTATATCGTTTTTGTTACTTTTTTTATTTACATATTTTTTATTTCTATTGACATTTTCGTTTTCATTTTATATGCTTAACATAATACACTTTTTACTTATCTATTTTCAATTCTATAATTCCATTTATATCCACCTTACATGAATGCATTTAAAATTACTTGTCATGGAATGCATACATATATTAGAGCAAAGCACATTGTCTAGAGCATGATCATTTATTTTAGGCGAAATTTAGGCAAAACTAACTTGCATTTATTATGAGAAAGGAGTCAGGAAGATACTCTGTATTTTCCTATTAAAAGATGAGTAAAAAATATACTTCTACTAAGCGCTGCTATCTGATTGACCATCATTCTCCGCAGCCTCCTGATGTTCTTCTGAACCATCTGGATATTAATGAATACGAGACCTTTTTTGATACTGCCAACATAGATTCATTGATGGTTTATTGTAAAGACCACTGGGGAGTTACTTATTATCCAAGTGAGGTCCCGGGAGCACAGCAGCATGAAGGCATCAAAAAGGATTGGATTAAAGAGGTCAGTACTCTTTTAAAGAAAAAAGATATTGAATTTGTTGCCTATTATTGTATCGAATATGACGAAGGGGCGGCAAGGCGTTTCCCACAATGGCGCGTACAGCGCCCTGACGGTTCCGGCCTTATCCGGGATGATGAATTCGCTAAATGGAGCCTCTGCTGTTACCAGACAGATTATCGTAAATACTGCCTGAAGCAGTTAGAGGAGATTGTCTCCAGATATTCACCGGACTCTCTTTTCCTGGATATTTTTGGGGCGTCACTCTGTTACTGTGACAATTGCCGCAGCAAATTCCAGTCACAGTTCCATTATCCCCTGCCTGAATCAGATGAGGAAGTCCTTTTACATAAAACTGATATAGTCCAATTTTTAAATGAAAATGCAAAAGATTTCCTGGCGGAATTGAAGCAGCGTGTCAAGGCCATTGACCCTACGCTGGCAGTCACTGTCAATTTTTCCTGCCACTATCCCCAGGAGATCCGGGATATGCTGGACTATCAGTTCTCTGAGCCATTGCTGAAAGATAACTGGTTCTCTTCTGCTTATGCCCGGGATACAGCTATTGGACGCTATCCTATCCTGGTGCCGGGGGAAGCCTCACAGGTCTATAATTATAGTTCTGTCAATGAATATGTCTGCGACTTGTCGTCTATCGCGGCCCAGGGATGCCGCACAGGAATGTACAGTGGTTCCCAGCACATAGACGGTACCCTTGATTTTCAGGAGGCCAGGCTCTTAGGGGCAGCTTTTAATGAAATCGAGAAAATGGAACCTTATCTCACAGACCGCACTCCAGTTAAATGTGTGGGAATTATGCAGAGCGACTTATCCATGTCCATTAATATCCCAGCACTGCACCCAGATGCTATCCTAAGGATGAAACGGCATAATCCTCATCAAAATGCCGTTCTAGGCGCCATGCAGTTATGTGAAAAAGCAAAACTCCCATTTATGATCCTCCCTGAACGCACGGTCACTGAGGACTTACTGAAACAATTTGATGTCCTTCTCCTTCCAGAGGTATTTGTAATAGAAGAAGATATTGCAGATATACTCAGAAGCTATGTAAAAAATGGAGGACTGCTTATCAGTTCCGGGCAGAGCGGCTTATGGGATGCAGACTCTACGAAACGTCAGTCATCCTCTATTGCAGATCTTCTCGGCACTGGAAATGCAGAAATTCACACTGAATATAAAGCTAACCGTTGGTCCGCATATTTAAAGAATGTAAGCCAAAGAGATTTCTCCGGACTGCTTTCCTGCACGACACCGCCGATCAGTGAGCACTTTATTGAGATCGCCCCTGAGGGATCTGCAGAAACCTTGCTTCATCTTATACTGCCCTGCGTCCCCTGTGACGCTGAACATTGGGTGAACTGGTGGAGTCCGCCGCCGGGAGAAGATTCTGGGTACCCTGCCCTCCTGCACAATAACTATGGAGCAGGAAGCGCCTATTACATGGCATTTGATTTCTTTACAATGGCCTCACAGGAAAGCTTCCAGCATCCCCACAGTCTGTTTAAAGACTTGGTCACTATGGAAAATATAAGGCCCGCGCTGTTCAACAATACAGAGACGCCAGATATTATCAGAACTGCCTATTTTGAGACTGGCCATTCTTATATTGTCCATCAGATCTCTATGGTGCCGAAATATTTCCACGGAGATACTATACCTGTAAACGGAGGCACACTGGAGCTTACAGGCGCGGTCTCAGAAGCAGAACTGGTTTACCCCGAGAAAAAGTCCCTTGAAATACACACAGAGGGGGATAAGACAATCGTTCAGCTTCCGGCATTCTCTTTGCAGCAGATGATTGTATGTAAGAAATAAATATACCTCAAATGCGGGTATTAGGGGATGCCCCTGGCACAATTAAGCAAACCTAACAAGTAAAAAGCACCGGCTTTGGGAATTTCCCAGCCGGTGCTTTTATGTATCTGCCTATTCAATTCTGCCATATATTTCTAAATCCAATGCCACTATATTATCATATTTCTCCAAGGCTCCCTGAATATTCCTCTCCTTCATCATCTGAACCATTTCCAGATGATAGGGGAATGTCTCTAGTAATATAGCCTGATAATCAAACCCTTTGTCATCAAAATAGCCATAGAGTTCATCATCAAAAGTCTCATACATTTCTGTCATATTCCGAACCAGGTTGGTCATCTCATAATTGCCATAAGATTCTAATATAAGCCTATGGAAATCATGGTCCATCTCCTTAGGCATAATTCCTCTGGCAGCTATATCATTCATCTGAATTGCCATCTCTTCAAGCTGGTCCAATCTCTCCTCAGCCATATCAGGTATGGCTTTTTCCAGACTATATCTCTCTAAAACAATTTTAATCTCGAACAGTTCCAAGAAATTTTTTAAGGCCAAATGAATACTAACCTGCCTGCCTTCTACATAATCAGTTACAAATGTCCCCTTGCCGACTTCAACATGGACGACTCCCTGATTCTCCAGCTCCCGGATGGCCTCCCGCAAAGTTGGCCTGCTCACTTTCCATTCCGCCGCCAGCTTCCGCTCTCCAGGTATCTTATCTCCTGGCTGAAGATTCTTCTCTTTTATATAAAGATAAATTCTATCCGCCAGCCTCGAATAGAGTAAGTTTTTATTTTCCGTTAATCCGTTACGCTCCATAGTACTCCTTACAGCCGTTCATCATTTACTAAGTAATTATAAGTCTCTCTGATTATCCCGTCAAGTGAATATTTAGGACAGTATTATAAGAGGGATTAAAAGGGATTTCTTCTGAAATCCCCTAAAGGCCCCTGTCGTCCCAAGCCGACAAAAAAAGACAATACCCTGCCAGTACTGTCTCCTCCCACTGCATATGCCCTAAAAACTGCATACAAAGTAACGCACACCCTTCCCTACTGCCTTCCTTGGTTATG
>ERZ652168.84-NODE-84-length-44761-cov-19.9203_pt1 | contig 44761 bp, 44 predicted proteins | sample MGYA00514763_ERZ652168 | MGnify/ENA metagenome assembly ERZ652168
ACACTGCATATCGTCGGCAGCGTCAGATGTGTATAAGAGACAGGCAGGAGGGTCTGTCCCCTTTTACAAAAATATTGGAAAACTTTCTATTTCGGTAGTATAATCAAAATATTAATAATACAGACAGAAGGAGATCACCGATGCTTTATTTTAATTGTGATTATAATGAAGGTGCCCATGAGGCTGTTTTGGCCAGGTTATGTAGTACCAACATGGAGCAGACGGAGGGGTACGGGGAGGATGTGTATTGCCGGGAGGCAAGGGAGATGATATGCAGGCTGTGCGGGGATGAAAGGCTTGGGGTCCATTTTCTGACAGGAGGGACACAGACAAACCTGACGGTGGTTGCGGCTGCCCTGCGTCCTCACCAAGGTGTACTTGCCTCCTGCTCGGGGCATATTAATGTACATGAGACAGGGGCCATCGAAGCATGTGGGCACAAAGTGCTTGTACTTCCCTCTGTGGACGGGAAGATTAAGGCATGCCAGGTAGAGCAATATTGCCAGGGACACAGGGCGGATGACAGCTTTGAGCATACAGTACAGCCTAAAATGGTGTATATTTCCAATCCCACAGAGCTGGGGACGATTTACAATAGGGCAGAACTAGAAGAGTTGTCTCTGGTTTGCAGGAAATATGGAATGTATTTATTTCTGGACGGCGCCAGGCTGGGGTATGGTTTGACAGCAGAGGGGAATGACCTGGATTTAGCGGCTCTTTCCCAACTTTGTGATGTATTCTATATAGGTGGCACAAAGGTGGGGGCACTGTTTGGAGAGGCTGTAGTAATTTCCAATGATGAGCTGAAGACGGATTTTCGGTATATTATGAAACAAAAAGGAGGCATGCTGGCAAAAGGCAGGCTTCTGGGCATACAATTCTTAGCGCTGTTTGAGAATGGGTTATATTTCAAACTGGGAAAACGGGCAAATGTCCTGGCCGGGGAGATACGGCGTGCCTGTCAGGCAGCAGGATACCCGTTTCTGGTGGAGAATACAACAAATCAGGTATTTCCCATCCTGCCAGACAGAAAACTGAAAAGTCTAAGTGAACAGTATCATTTCTCTTACCAGGAAAGGGTTGATGATCTGCACAGTGCCGTCCGTTTTTGTACAAGCTGGGCTACGACGGAAGAAAATGTAAAAAGGCTGTCAGAGGATTTGATGAGATGAGTAAGAAGAAAATGAGATTCCCCCAAAGTAAGTTTGTCCGGGAACTGATGGAATGTCTGAAGGTGATTATGATTGCTGTGGCTGTCACATTTATTTTGAATAAAGCATTGGTTGCCAATGCCCAGGTTGTCTCTGGCTCAATGGAAGAGACTGTCATGACAGGGAGCTGGATTCTTGTGAATCGGCAGGCATATCTTATAAATGGGCCAGAGAGAGGGGATATTGTCTTATTCCAGTCGCCGGAGAAAAATAATAAGGAGTATTTAAAACGGATTATTGCACTGCCAGGTGAAACTGTGGAAGGAAGAGATGGCAGTGTGTATGTTGACGGAGCTAAGATCAAAGAGAGTTATATTAAAGAACCGGCAGCGGAAGATTTTGGGCCTTTCCGGGTGCCCACAGACTGTTATTTTATGATGGGTGATAACAGGAATGATTCTTGGGACTCCCGCTATTGGGAAATAAAATATGTAAACTATGATGCAATTATCGGAAAAGCGGAGCTGGAATATTATCCAGAGATTAAAAGCCTGCACTAATCGGGAGGGACATAGAAACAGCCACCATGCATGCTTCAAATGTGAGATGAGGCCCAAAGCTTTATGTACTTCACTGTCCTCATCCGGCATCTGTAGCTGCAGTCGTGGCTGCTTTTATCTCTGTGCCTGATTTGTGTCTTTTGAATCAGCTGCTTTTAGAGGGCTGTCCCTTTTCTTGGAATAAAAAAATTCTTCATATCCACATTTTCTAATTCCAACAATTTTATTTTTTTATCAATTCCACCGGCATATCCTGTCAAACTGCCGTTTGTCCCCACAACCCGGTGGCAGGGGACAATGACAGACATAGGATTATGACCGATAGCACTGCCTACTGCCTGGGCCGACATATGGGGAAGCCCTCTTTTTACAGCTATCTGTTTCGCGGCCTGGCCATAGGTAATGGTATTGCCGTATGGAATGGAACGGAGAATCTCCCACACCTGATTTTGGAAGTCTGTCCCTGTAAAATGAAGGGGGACTGTAAAATCAGGCTCTTTTCCAGAAAAATAAGTTTGGAGCCAGCATTTGGCCTGTTCGAATACAGGGAGTTCTCTCTCCTCATGTTTCTTATCTAAATGCAGGGCAAAATATTTTTGTCCTTCAAACCATAATCCTGTCAGTCCGATCGTATCTGCGGCTAAAAGAATATCTCCCAAAGGGGAGTGGTAATGGCTGATGTATTGCATAAAATTCCTCCTTATATACCTAAAAACTATCTGGGAGCAGCCGTTGTTTAGAGTCTGGCCTGTAAAAAACAAACGGACAGAACAACGGTTCTTTTTTGATTATAACAGCTTATTATAGACATTTCTAGATCTTGGGGGATAGTTAATGATTCCTTTCCTGGGAGTAACTGCCATGTCTGCTGTATTACGGCTTAAATTGTGGGCCAGTGGTCAGGGCATAAGTTGCGGGAGGGAGAGAGGATATGGTATACTTTATAATACTGAGAGGCATTTAAGTTTATAAGTTCATGTACATTTTGGAGGCTGTGGATTATATATACTTCTTGCATATTGGCAGCCTGCTGGGTTGGGTTTACCTAGTTGGACGAAGTCCCCCCGTCCCATAGGGACATGTATTAAGGTGTGCCCTTTGGGTATACCTTATTGGACGGAGTCCCCCCCGTCCGAAGGACATGTGTTATGGTGTGCCCTTTGGGTATACCTTATTGGACGGAGTCCCCCCGTCCGAAGGACATGTGTTATGGGGTGCCCTTTGGGTATACCTTATTGGACGAAGTCCACCCGTCCGAAGGACATGTGTTATGGGATGCCCTTTGGGTATAAGCTTTTAAGGAGACTGGCGGATATTTGGCGAAGTGGAGAGGAAGAGGGATTTAGAGATTTAGAGAAAGACAGAGAAGTGAGATTGTATTTGGAAACACAAATATAAAGAAAGGATAGGGCGGATTATGAAAGTATTGGCAGTGATTGACATGCAAAATGATTTTATTGACGGAGCATTGGGGACTAAGGAAGCACAGGAGATTGTGCCCAGGGTAGTGGAGCGGATCAGAGAGTTTGACGGTCTTGTGCTGGCTACCAGGGATACTCATGCAGACAATTATATGGAAACCCAGGAGGGGGCCCACCTTCCGGTTATGCATTGCATACAGGGTACACGGGGGTGGGAGATCCGCCATGAAATTGCCGGATTATTAACTGAGGAGCCGGTCAATAAACCAGGATTTGGCAGTCTTTATCTTAGTGAAAAGCTGCAGGAATATCACAGACATAAAGAACCTATAGAGAGCATCACACTTATAGGGCTTTGTACAGATATTTGTGTGATTTCTAATGCAATGCTTTTAAAAGCATATTTGCCGGAAGTGCCAGTAATAGTCGATGCTTCCTGCTGTGCCGGGGTTACACCTAAGAGTCATAGCCGTGCGCTGGAAGCTATGAAGATGTGCCATATAGATATTATAAATGAGTAGGGGGAGCCGGAAGATGGAAAATTTTCAGTATTATACGCCGACCAAAGTGATATTTGGAAAAGGGACAGAGGAAAGAACAGGGGCGTTAGTTAAGGAATATGGATGTAAAAAAGTGCTTGTACATTATGGCAGCAGCAGTGCAGAGCGCTCAGGACTTCTGGGCAGGATATGCCATTCTCTGGATGAGGCAGGTGTGAACTGGATTTCCCTGGGAGGGGTTGTACCCAATCCCCATCTGTCACTTGTATATGAAGGCATTGAGTTGTGTAAGCGGGAATCTGTTGATTTTATCCTGGCTGTAGGGGGCGGAAGTGTCGTTGATTCAGCCAAGGCAATCGGGTACGGAGTCTTAGACGAGGGGGATGTATGGGACTTTTATAGCAGAAAAAGGAAAGCTGGCGCCTGCCTGCCAATAGGTGTGGTTTTGACGATTGCGGCGGCTGGATCTGAAATGAGCGCATCTTCAGTAATTACCAATGAGGACGGAGGAATCAAGAGAGGATACAGCAGTGACTTGTCCAGGCCCAGATTTGCAGTCATGAATCCTGAGCTGACTATGACCCTTCCGGAATATCAGACGATGAGCGGGTGTGTGGATATTATCATGCATACGTTGGAGAGATATTTGAACCAATCTGATAATATGGAGATGACAGACAGAATCAGTGAGCAACTGATGCGTACAGTCATGAAGAATGCGTTAATTTTGCTGAAGGATCCAAGAAATTATAAGGCCAGGGCAGAAGTGATGTGGGCCGGAAGCCTTTCCCACAACGGGTTGACAGGCTGTGGGACGGATGGCGGCGACTGGGCAACCCACCAGTTGGAGCACGAGCTGGGGGGCATGTTTGACGTGGCCCATGGAGCAGGCCTGTCGGCAGTATGGGGAAGCTGGGCCAGATATGTTTTAGATGGCCGGCCTGACCGTTTTGCACAGTTTGGGTTTCACGTTATGGATGTGGAGAATACTGGAGATATCATAGGAGATGGAATGAGAGGAATTCAGGCATTGGAAGAATATTTCCGCTCCATCCATATGCCAGTATGCATGGAGGAACTCGGTATTCATCCTGACGATGGCCAGATAAAAATGCTCGCTGATAAGTGTAGCTTCCAGGGACAGAGGACTATAGGGTGTGTGAAAGTGCTGGACAAGGAGGATATGTACCGTATCTATCAGGCTGCCAGATAGGAAGGCCGGAAGCAGTAAAGAGCATTAGCGGGGACAGATAGCAAATAGGTGCTTGTATGCTAGGATATGCTATAAGGAGCAGAATGGATGAAAAAGGCAAGGAAAGCCATATTATGGATCTTAAGCGTTTTAAGTGGAGTTGGGATTGTCCTGAGTCTCCTGGCAATACGGATGACCCATAAAGTAGAAAATACTATTTCAATAATTGGTGGCGCAGACGGGCCCACCAGCGTATTTGTGGCAGGAAGGGCAGTGGGGTTTATGCCCTTGTATATAGCTACGGCCGTACTGGTGCTGGCACTTTTGATTATATTCTGCCTGCCGTCAGAACTAACATTCTGGAACCGACAGGAAGTATTTATTACGATGGAAATAGAACAGTATATAAAAGCAAAAGAAATCTTGCTTAATAAAGGAATAGCTTTCGATGTCAGGATAAAACGCCACACTGGCCGGGACGCTCATATACTGGGCCGTCTGGGGGAGAGCGAGAACAATAACACAACATATTCCCTTTATACAGATAAAAAGACTGCCGAAGAGGCCAGATATCACCTGAATCAGGAACTGCATTAGCATATATTTTCAATTTAGGACGTAGCCTTTTTACATTTTCATACGTCCTAAACCAAGTATTGAGACGCTGCAGGTCAGGGAATAAAGTAAGGGGGGATGCAGTATGCTGGAAGAAAGGATAAAGCAGGCTCGTATGGATGAATTACCTGCAAGAGACTGTGTGTTTACAGGAGAAACCTTGAAAAGTGTAAATGTGCAGAAAGTAGAGTTTATGCAGGTGAGGTTTGAGAAATGCAGATTTCTGGAATGTGATTTTGAAGGTGCAGCTTTTTACCAGTGCCTGCTGGATAGGTGCGATTTTTCTAACTGCTGTTTTTCAGGAAGTTATTGGAAAAAGAGCAGGGTTTTAGGCTGCAAGGGCAGCGGTGCTGTTTTTGGGAAAGCAGTATTTAAGGAGACAGAATTTTCGGGATGCTGCCTTGAGCTGTCCAATTTTGGCGGCAGCACATGGGAGGGCAGTACCCTGGGGGCTTGTTCACTCAAGGATGCGTTTTTTTCAGAAGTTAAATTCAAGAACACAGTGATTTCTAAAACAGATTTTTCTGGGGTTGATTTTTTTAGGACTGAACTTAAGGGGATGGATTTCTCAGACAGCAATATAGAAAATATTTTGTTGTCTGATACTTTCCGGGAAGTGGAGGGCATGAAAATCAATATGTTCCAGGCTGGGGAGATTACAAAATTGCTGGGCGTCCAGATTGTGTAGTTTCAGGGTATATTTTAAACTGTATTGCCCAGGAATGCCTGAGACCCGGGACCAAAATAAGGCAGAATATAATATATGGGAGTGGTAAGAGTACTTATGATATTGGAGAAGGAACCTAAACTTAAAATCCGCCCTATGGAGGAGAAAGATATAGATAGAGTAATGGAAATTTGGATGATTGCCAATAAGGAAACCCATAGTTTTATTGATCCGTCTTATTGGGAAGGGCAAGAAAAGTATGTAAGGGAAATGATTTTTGGCGCTGAAGTATATCTATGTGAACAAAGTGAAAGAATTCTTGGATTCGCTGGTTTGCAGGGACAGTATTTGGCGGGGATTTTTGTGGAAAAGGACAGCCGCGGCCAAGGCTATGGCAGCAGGCTTTTAAAGTTTTGCATGGAGCGAACCCGCTGCCTCAGCCTCCATGTATATAGAAAGAACGATAGGGCAATGGAGTTTTATCTTACCCATGGGTTTAAAATAGACAAGGCAGAAATGGATACAGAGTTGGGGGAAGTGGAATTGCTTATGTCATGGGAGTCCCCCCGGACAGAGGTGTGAAATAAGGTTGGGTTTCTCTCCGCCTTTGGCAGGCGGAAATAAAATATGGGGCAGGTAAGGAAATGATACGGATTGAGCGGTCGTCGGCTGAAAGCCTGGACGAGGCAGCCAGACTGATGGAAAAGGTGTGGAGGCAGACAGACACAAAAGAATGGTTTGTAATTGAAGAAAAGGAATGGTTAAAAGAGCGTATGCAGTCAGGCCGGGGGATTTTGTACCAGGCTTTCGATGCGGGGAAAGGACAGATGGCAGGGGTGCTTTTTGTAGTGCTGCCGGGAAATGTTGAGGATAATTTAGGGGAGGATGCAGGGATTGCGCAAGATCAACTGCAGAAAGTGGCTCATATGGATACTGCTGCCGTGCTCCCCGAATATCGGGGGCAAAAGCTTCAGTACAAAATGATGCAGATGGCTGAAAAGGATTTAAGGGACATGGGTTACCGTTACCTGATGTGTACAGTGCACCCGGATAATAGATTTAGCAGAAATAATATTACAGGGCAGGGGTATACCCTTGTGGCCACTAAGAGAAAGTATGGCGGGTATTTAAGAGATATTATGTGGAAGGAATTGACGGGAGGGGGCAAATGAAAATAGACCGGTTGATAGGTATTTTATCCATATTGCTTCAGAAGAAAAGGGTTACGGCCCCATACCTGGCAGAAAAGTTCGAGGTGTCCCGCAGGACTATCAACCGGGATATTGAGTCGCTCTGTAAAGCGGGCATACCTCTGGTTACTATCCAGGGGGCTGGGGGCGGGATTGAGATTATGGGAGGATACAGGATAGAGCATACCCTTTTGACCTCCCAGGATATGCAGGCCATACTGGCCGGTTTAAGAAGCCTGGACAGTGTGGCAGGAAGCAAGCGGTACCAACAGTTGATGGAAAAACTCACCATGGGAGGTTCTTCCGTTCTTCCGTCTAATCAGCACATTGCCATTGATTTGTCCTCCTGGCACAGAAACTCTCTTGCCCCTAAGATTGAGCTGATCCAATCTGCCATAGAAAATAAGGAAATGATCTCTTTTGAGTATTATGCCCCTGCAGGTGAAAGTTTTCGGACAATAGAACCGTACCTGCTTGTTTTTCGATGGAGCTCCTGGTATGTATGGGGATATTGCCTGAAGCGCCGTGGGTTCAGGATGTTTAAGCTGAACAGGCAGCAGGGGCTCAAAAACCAGGGAGAGATTTTTAAGCCAAGGCAGGTTCCAGAATTTAAGATGGCAGAGGAGGTTATTTTTCCTGCTGCTATTTTCGTGAAAGTATTATTTGACCCATGTATGCAGTGGCGGCTTATAGAGGAGTATGGAATAGAAAGTTTTTGCAGGCAGGAGGATGGGAAGCTTTTGTTCAAGGGTGGCTTTACTGACAAAGGGAGTCTGTTTGGGTGGCTCCTAAGCTTTGGGGATCAGGCGGAGCTTGTGGAACCGGAATGCTTAAGGGAGGATCTCAGAGAAATGATATGGACTATGGGCCGGAAGTACAAAGGTTAATGTGGCAGAAATATAGGAAGAGGGGGCAAAAGGAGCTTAAGCCTTCTTCGTTTGGTTTCGGATTTTGACTGTGGAGGATTACCATGAATTTTCAAATAACGGATTGTGTGGCCGATGACGTTAATTTTATATTGCATAAGCTGATGGAGTACAATTTTCAGCAGGTGCCAAAAACTCAAGAGGCAGATTTTATAGATATAAGCAGGAAAATAATAAATGAAAATGGCCAAATTATTGCAGGCTGCGTGGCTAGGATGTATTGTTGGAAGATTGTTTATCTGGATATATTGTGGGTGGATGGAAGCTGCAGACAGCTGGGGATGGGCACCCAATTATTAAAGGAAATCGAGGCAATTTCAATCAAAGAAGGCTGCTCTCTGATACATTTAGATACATTTGATTTTCAGGCAAAGGATTTTTATTTGCGGCAAGGCTATGAGATATTTGGCATGTTAGAAGACTGTCCCCCAGGCCATACCAGGTATTATTTAAAAAAGAAACTTGTTTGATTTCAGTTTGCAGGGGTGGGATGCGGCTGAAAATATTTGCAATAATCTTATAATGAGGACATACTAATGTCATGTTATATGTGATAGACTTCCTTTGAAGATAAACCTGAACTATAGGGCGCCCTTTAGGACAGAGGATTGAAGGAGGAGAAGAAATGGAATACGAATTAGTTTATCTGGAGGAAAAAACAGTGGCGGGTATCCGTGCCAGGACAAATAATTTTTCCCCTGACATGGCCCAGGTGATTGGCGGACTTTGGGGGAAATTCTATGGGGAACAGATTTATGAAAGTCTGCCGAGGAAAAAAGGATGCAAGGCCCTTGGTATTTATTCCGGGTATGAGAATAAGGAGAAAGGGGATTATGACATTACTGTAGCCTGCGAGGTGGAGGAAAGCGGGACGCTTCCTGATGGTGTGCAGTTGTATAAGATTCCGGCTGGAAAATATGCAAAGTTCATTGTAAAAGGGGAACTGCATGAAGCTGTAGGTGAATTCTGGGAGCAGCTCTGGAAGATGAAACTTCCCCGTACTTTTGTTTGTGATTTTGAGGAGTACCAGACAAAGGAAGCTGACAAGGCGGAGATCCATATGTATATAGGAGTGAAGTAAAGAACACAGCCAAACCCTGTATGGACTGGAGTGGCAAATCCTATGAGAAAAGTGAAATTAATAAAACAGGAACCTTTTGTTCTGATTACGCCCAGACAGTGGGTTTGCTCAAGTAGACCTCAGTTCATTTAGACTGAATTCTAGTTTTAAGGTGTAGAAAAAATACGGCAAATTCCTTGACAAACCAGGAAATGTGAGTAAAATAAGACAAAACAGTGAAATAGTAAATACCACATGAATGGAGTCCAGAACGATGAAAACAAAACATAACAGTCTTGATATCATGAACAGATTTAATCAGACTCTGCCCCTTGCTGACAGTCTTGTTTTTGTACCCTGCGTCCCGTGTCCCTTTGGGGTAAGCGCATAGTATAAAAATCAATATTGACAGTGGAGAGGATATCGTTGTGCTGGATATTTTGTATGGATATAATACAAAGGATAGAAGTATAGCAGTATGCTTCTGTCCTTTTTGATTTATGATAATGGAAATGGGGGTTAAATTGCCCTTGTGTTCTATCATAAAAGTTGGGAAAATGGGTATCTGTAGAGAATGTCCCAGGAAGCACATATAAAAGAAAAAGAGGAAGGTTAAAGAATATGGACAGGAAGGAAATTTTAGGTTCGAAAAAGAGAATTGTTATAAAAGTAGGGACAACAACGATTACTTACGACGAAACCGGAAATATTAATTTAGATAAGCTGGAAAAATTTGTACGGATTCTGATTAATCTCAGGAATAAAGGCAAAGAGGTCATTGTTGTCTCTTCAGGCGCCGTGGGGATTGGAAGGAATGTCCTGGGACTGAAAGGGAAGCCTGATACTGAGGCAGCCAGGCAGGCATGTGCCGCTGTAGGCCAGGGCAGGCTCATGATGATTTATGAGAAATTGTTTAATGAATACAGCCAGCTGACTGCCCAGGTGCTGCTGACAAAAGAGTCCATTACAAGCCAGGAGTGCAGGAAGAATGCGAGGCAGACTTTTGACGAATTGTTTCGGATGAATGTGGTACCCATTGTAAATGAAAATGATGCCATTTCGGTAGATGAGCTGGCATATGGAAATTTCGGAGATAACGACACTCTCGCGGCTTATGTGGCAAGGCTGGTGGATGCCGATTTACTAATCCTTATGTCGGATATTGAAGGGTTGTATACAGATGACCCGAAATGTAACCCGGATGCCCGGTTTATCCATACGGTTGCTCAAATCGATAAAGGATTGGAGAAAATGGCAAAGGGAGCGTCGGGAGATTTAGGGACAGGAGGCATGGCAACTAAGATTGAGGCGGCCAAGATTGCCACAGAAGCAGGGGCAGATATGGTGATTGCAAATGGCACGAATATTTATACCATCAATGATATTATGGCCGGAAAGAAAATAGGTACCTTATTTTTATCAGGCAGCAGGCAGGAGACAGGGAATGAATTTGCTCCTAAAAGGGAACAATACCGCAGGCAGGCCAAAAAGCAAAGAAAAGAAGGGCAGAGGGCGGAGCAGGCAGAGGCAGTGTGCTCCAGGGAGTCCGTGGGCCATCCAGATGTGTTTTCTCACCCTTTCAGTAACTGCCAGAAAAGCCAGATGCCTCCCAGGTCTGCTGCTCTATAAATCTGAAGGCTGGCGCAGCGGCAGGATATACAGTACTTAAGCCGTGGGAAGTACGGAATAATCATGCATAGGATAGGAGGAGTTTATGGGCAATTACATGGAAACATTGGGTATCAGGGCCAAAGCCGCGTCCCGGGAGGCCGTCAGGCTTGGGGCCGGTGAGAAAAATAGGGTTTTGCTTACTGTGGCAGATGAGTTGTGCCTGGAGACGGAGGAGATTCTTAAAGAGAACCAAAAAGATGTAGATGAAGCCGTACAGGCCGGGATGAAGGATTCCCTCGTGGACCGGCTCAGGCTTACAGACAGCAGGGTGCAGGATATGGCAGAGGGCCTAAGGCAGATTGCGGGATTAGAGGATCCTGTAGGGGAGATTTTATCTATGAAAACAAGGCCTAATGGACTTCGGATCGGCAAAAGAAGAGTGCCCCTCGGTGTGGTTGGAATCATCTATGAGTCCAGGCCTAATGTGACATCTGATGCATTCGGACTCTGTTTTAAAACAGGCAATGCAGTGATCCTTAGGGGCGGCAGTGATGCTATCTGTTCAAATAAGGCAATTGTCCATGCTGTGAAAGAGGGACTCCGCAAGGAGAAGGTTAACCAGGATATGATTCTTCTCGTGGAAGATACGAGCCGAGAGGCAGCCGGTGAGATGATGAGGCTCCATGATTATATTGATGTGCTCATTCCTAGGGGCGGGGCCGGACTGATTGCGAATGTGGTTGAGAATAGTACGGTACCTGTGATAGAGACAGGTACCGGGAACTGCCATATTTATGTGGATGAATTTGCAGATTTGGGGATGGCTGCCGATATTATTGAAAATGCCAAGACACAGAGGATGGGCGTATGTAATGCCTGCGAATCTCTTGTCGTGCATGAGAGAGTGGCCCGTCTGTTTATTCCGACAATCGTGAACCGGCTTAAAATGCACCAGGTAGAGATACGGGGGGATGAAACTGCCTGTGCATATAGTGAGGATATAATACCTGCACAGGAGGATGACTGGTCTAAAGAGTATCTGGACGCAGTGATTTCAGTGAAAGTAGTCGGATCTCTTGAGGATGCTGTTGGGCATATTAATATGTATAACACAGGACATTCAGAAGCTATCATTACAGAAAACTACGAAAATGCTATGGGTTTCCTGGACGAGATAGATGCGGCGGCAGTATATGTAAATGCTTCAACCAGGTTTACAGATGGATTTGAGTTTGGGTTTGGGGCAGAAATCGGAATCAGCACGCAGAAGCTCCATGCCAGGGGCCCTATGGGACTGGAAGCATTGACGACTACGAAGTATGTGATTTTTGGAAATGGGCAGATACGTAAATAGATAGACGCTGTTGTATGAAAAGCAGGTATATCAGAAAAATCCAATGAGGGTCATCTGATATACCTGCTTTTAGCATGGTAATTGGAATATGGCCTGTTTGTTTCCTTTATGCTTACAGTGCCAATGGACAGCGTCCAGCAAGGTATACCCAAAGGGCATCCCATAACACAAGTCCTTCGGACGGGTGGACTGCGTCCAGTAAGGTATACCCAAAGGGCACCCCATAACACAAGTCCTTCGGACGGGTGGACAGCGTCCAGCAAGGATATACTTATTGAACTGCTAATATTTAATAAGGTATGTATTATGGTGTGCCTTTAGATATAAAATGGGAAATAAGTATTGCATAATATGCATTTGAGGTGTATTATTATGCAATAGCTTTAGTTTTTTTTAAAACACAAACGCCATATCGGAATAAAAACAGCCGCTTTACTTAACAGTAAAAGTGTGGTATATCATTAATAGTTATAAGCTAAGAAAGGAAGTTGTAATATGGTTAGAGTTGGAATAATAGGGGCAACTGGATATGCAGGGGGGGAATTGGTGCGGATTCTGACAGCACACAAAGAGGCTGAGATAATCTGGTATGGTTCCCGGAGTTATATAGACCAAAAGTATGCAGACGTATATCAGAATATGTTTCAAATAGTCGACGCAGTGTGCATGGATGATAATATGGCAGAACTGGCGGGGCAGGTAGACGTGATATTTACAGCCACTCCGCAGGGATTGTGCGCGTCATTGATCAATGAAGAAATCCTCTCAAAAGCAAAAGTTGTGGATTTGAGTGCAGATTTCCGTCTGAAGGACGTGGCTACATATGAAAAATGGTATGGACTTCAGCATAAAAGTCCCCATTTCATAGAGGAGGCCGTATACGGATTGTGCGAGATAAACCGTGAGGACATTAAAAAGGCACGGCTCATAGCAAATCCAGGCTGCTATACAACATGTTCAATACTGACTGCATACCCTCTGGCAAAAGAAGGAGTGATCCACATGAATTCCCTAATTGTAGATGCAAAATCGGGTACATCGGGAGCCGGCAGGGGTGCCAAAGTTTCCAATTTATTCTGCGAAGTGAACGAGAATATTAAAGCATACAGTGTTGCCACACATAGGCATACGCCAGAGATAGAGGAACAACTGGGATATGCTGCAGGGGAAACAGTGATGCTGAATTTTACTCCCCACCTGGTGCCCATGAACCGCGGAATACTCGTAACCGAGTACGCCCAGCTGAAGAAAGACGTATCTTATACAGATGTGAAGGCAATATATGAAAAGTATTATTCCAAAGAAAAATTCGTAAGAGTATTAGAAGAAAACACCTGTCCTGAAACTAAATGGGTGGAGGGAAGCAACTATGTAGACATCAACTTTAAAATAGACAGCCGTACAGGGCGTATTATCATGATGGGAGCAATGGATAACCTGGTGAAAGGCGCGGCTGGGCAGGCAGTACAAAATATGAACTTACTGTTTGGGATTCCGGAAGCGGAAGGCTTAGAGCTGGTACCAATGTTTCCATGATGGAATAGGACGTAGTAAAATTAAAAAGTATACGTCCTAAATTGCATTTAGTGGTGTACCTTTTTTAACTGTGAAAGGATTTATAATGATTCGTATAATGACGATTGAGGATTATGATGGGGTTTATAGTCTGTGGATGAAGATCAAAGGGTTTGGCATCCGCAGTGTGGATGATTCTAGGGAGGGAATTGCCCGGTTTTTGAAGCGGAACCCGACTACCAGTGTGGTGGCGGTAGAGGACGGCCAGATTGTGGGAAGTATTCTCTGTGGGCATGATGGACGCAGAGGGTGCTTGTATCATGTGTGTGTCGATGAGGGGTTCCGCAGGAAAGGCATTGGAAAGGCAATGGTTGTGAAGGCTATGGAGGCTTTGCGCCAGGAGGGCATCAGCAAGGTTTCTCTGATTGCATTTACAAAAAATGATATTGGCAATGCATTTTGGAATACCATTGGCTGGACCGAAAGACTGGATTTGAATTATTATGATTTTGTCCTGAATGCGGAAAATATCACTGCATTTAACGGACAGTAGGAGTACGTGGACAGTGTCAAAGATAGGGATTATGTACAAGAAAGGGAGATTGTTATGCAGATGATTAAAGGTGGAGTTACCTCGGCGAAGGGATTTGAGGCGGCAGCGGCGGCAGCGGGAATTAAATATCAGGACAGGACGGATATGGCTCTTATATATAGTAAAAAGCCTTGTAAGACAGCCGGCACATTTACCACAAATGTGGTGAAGGCTGCGCCGGTGAAATGGGATGGGAAGATTGTGCACAGTGGCGTGAAATCCCAGGCAGTTATTATAAATTCGGGGATTGCTAATGCGTGTACGGGGCGTAAGGGGCTGGATTATTGCCGGGATACGGCGGAAGCTGCTGCTAAAGCGCTTGGAATAGATGCTGAGGGAGTTTTGGTTGGGTCTACAGGCGTCATAGGAATGCAGCTGCCAGTAGATAAGCTGAAAAATGGGATTTCAAAATTGGCGGAAAGTAAAGGGAAAAGTAGTGAAAAGGGAACATTGGCAGCCAAAGCAATCATGACTACAGATACATTTGAGAAAGAAATTGCGGTTACGATCCAGGTAGGCGGGAAAAAGGTCACTATTGGGGGGATGGCGAAGGGATCAGGCATGATCCACCCAAATATGTGTACAATGCTGTCCTTCATTACCACAGATGCTGCTATTTCCAGAAAAGCACTGCAGAAAGCGCTCAGCGAGGATGTTAAAGAGACCTACAATATGATTTCAGTGGATGGGGATACCTCCACAAATGATACAGTGCTTCTTTTGGCAAACGGTATGGCAAAAAACGAGAAAATAAAATATGGAACCGAAGATTATAAGAAATTTGCAGAAGCTCTCCATGCCGTAAATGAGTATCTTGCTAAAAAAATAGCAGGAGATGGGGAAGGGGCCACTGCATTGTTTGAAGTGAAAGTTGACGGAGCGGCAACGAAAGAAAAAGCTAAAATCCTGGCAAAATCTATTGTGTGTTCCAATCTGACAAAAACTGCGATTGCAGGACACGATGCAAATTGGGGACGCATTTTGTGCGCCATGGGGTATTCAGGCGTGGAGTTTGACCCAGAAAAAGTAGACCTGTATTTTCAGAGCAAGGCTGGCAAAATCCAGATTATTCAAAATGGGACAGCGATAGATTACAGTGAAGAAAAAGCAACAGAAATACTTTCACAGCCTGAAGTGACGGCTATTGCAGAAATAAAAGAAGGCAGTGAAAGCGCGGTTGCATGGGGGTGCGATTTGACCCATGGGTATATTGATATTAATGCGGATTACAGAAGTTAAGTAATTTGGGTACACCACTAAAGTCAATTTAGGACGTAGCCTTTTTGTAAAAGGTTACGTCCCCAGGAGGTTATTATGAACAAGAATATGCAGCAATATCTGGACAAGGCCCAGGTATTAATCGAAGCGCTTCCCTATATCCAGCGTTTTAACCGCAAAGTGATTGTGGTTAAATATGGGGGCAGTGCTATGGTAGATGAGGAACTTAAGAAGCAGGTTATTGAGGACGTCACACTGCTCAAGCTGGTTGGCTTTAAACCGATTATTGTGCACGGCGGAGGAAAGGAAATCAGCAGATGGGTGAATAAAGTTGGCATGGAACCCCAGTTTATAAATGGGTTGCGGGTGACTGACGAAGAGACAATGGAAGTGGCTGAGATGGTTCTTGGCAAAGTGAACAAGAGTCTTGTGCAGCTGGTGGAAGAGCTGGGAGTGCGGGCCATTGGAATCAGCGGCAAGGACGGAGGCCTGCTGAAAGTGGATAAAAAGCTGTCAGATGGGGAGGATATTGGTTTTGTTGGGGAGGTCAGGGAAGTCAATGAGGATATTCTGTATGACCTGCTGGAAAAGGATTTTCTTCCAATAGTATGCCCTGTAGGTTTGGATGACAGTTTTAATACATATAATATCAACGCAGATGATGCAGCCTGTGCGATTGCCCGGGCGGTAAAGGCAGAGAAACTTGCATTTTTGACTGATATTGAAGGCGTATATAAAGATCCCGGCGACCCGGCCACGCTGATTTCTGAGCTGCGGGTCGAGGAGGCGCAGAGGCTGATGGACGAAGGCTATATTGGGGGCGGCATGCTGCCTAAGCTGCAGAATTGTATCGACGCAATTGAGCATGGCGTATCGAGGGTGCATATTTTAGACGGTAGGATCCCCCACTGCCTGCTCCTGGAGATATTCACGAATAAAGGAATTGGGACAGCTATTTTAAATGGCGGAGAAAGTAGGTATTATTATGGTGAATAGTAAAATCAAGGCCGGTGAAGAGAATCTCTTACATGTATATAATCGTTTCCCGGTTGCCTTGGATTACGGGGACGGCATGTATGTGTATGACACAGAGGGCCGCAGATACTTGGACTTTGCAGCAGGCTTTGCAGTGACTGGCTTAGGGTATGGGAACAAGGAGTTAAATGATGCACTGAAAGGGCAGATAGATAAAATATACCATATATCTAATTTGTATTATCACGAGAATTGTGGGGAGGCTGCCAAGGAATTAAACCGGATTTCGGGCATGGACAGAGTTTTTTTTACGAACAGCGGCAGCGAGGCCAATGAGGGGGCGCTCAAGGCCGCAAGACGCTATGCATATACAAAAAATACAGGCCGGTATGAGTTTATCGCCATGGAAAATTCATTTCATGGACGTAGCTTTGGCTCCGTGTCTGTTACTGGCCATAATTCTTACAGGGAACCTTTTGAGCCTGTTTTGCCGGGCGTGAAGTTCGCAGAATTTAATAATCTGGACAGTGTGAAAGCGCTTGTCAATGATAAGACCTGTGCCATCATCTTGGAACCCCTGCAGGGTGAAGGGGGAATTAACCTGGCTACACAGGAGTTCATGGAGGGAATCAGGGAAATCTGTGACGAAAATGAAATTTTGATGATCTGTGATGAAGTCCAGTGCGGCATGGGCAGAACAGGCACTATGTTCACTTGGCAGGGGTTTGGCGCGAAACCGGATATACTGACTATGGCAAAAGCCATTGGAAATGGCATTCCGGTGGGCGCTTTTGCCATGACTGAGGCAGTAGCTGCGTATTCTCTGCGCCCTGGCGACCACGGCGCTACGTATGGCGGGAACCCCCTGGCTTGTACGGCAGTAAAAAAAGTGATTGAAATTTTTGAGAGGGATCAGATTCTGGAACACGTGAACCAGGTCTCCCCATATCTTGAAAAGCGTTTGGATGAACTCACTGAGAAGATTGGCTGTATTGTCCGCAGGAAAGGCAAAGGACTCATGCAGGGGTTAGAATTTAATATTCCTGTATCAGAAGTGAACAAGAGAACCATTCAGGAGGGACTTTTAGTAATACAGGCAGAAGGGAATGTGATCCGTTTCCTGCCGCCCTTGATTTTAGAGGAAAAGCATATAGACGAAATGGTGGAAAAGCTCACAAAGGCCTTGTCCTGAAAATAAAGAATACAATCTACGAAATAAAAACCAATCATTGGGATATACTATACCTTAATCCGCAGCCTGAAGACTGCGGATCCGCCCGCAGGGTTCAAATTGCAGGATACCCTTGGGTATACCTTAATCCGTAGTTCCAAGGCTGCGGGCCTGCCCTGGAGCTTGTTTGAAGATTCATTCCGGCAATCTGCACGTCCCATTTATGGTATATTTCCGCCTCATTCGGTTGACGTAGTCCGCTGCGCCTCCCTCAACCGGTGGAAATCTCCTATAAATTGTGACGCACATCTTGCCAAAAGTAATTTTCAAACAGGCTCTAAGGACTTGCATTGCAGGCTGCCCTGGGGAAGAATAAGCAGAGGAAAAACTGCAGGAGGTATAGGAATATGATTGGTTTTTTTATTGCCCTGCTCTCGGGCGCCCTGATGAGTATACAGGGAGTGTTTAACACACAAGTGACAAAAACAGCCGGAATGTGGGTCAGCAATGCATGGGTACAGCTTACCGCTTTTCTCGTCTGTGCGGTGATCTGGGTCTGTACAGGCAGGGACAGTATTACGGCTATTGCAAAGGTTGAACCTAAGTACATGCTCCTGGGAGGGGTGATAGGTGCAGGGATTACCTGGACTGTTATTAAGAGTATGTCGGCCCTGGGCCCTGCGAAAGCAGCCTTGCTCATCGTAATCGCGCAGTTAGTGGTCGCATATGTCATTGAACTTATGGGGCTTTTTGGAGTGGAGAAGGAGCCTCTGGACTGGAGGAAGATTGGAGGGCTGGCCTTAGCTCTAATCGGGATTGCCATTTTCCAGTGGGAATGATGGAGTGATGCCGCATAGCCGGTGTAATATAAATGTAACAAAAACGTAAAAAAATATATTGTAATTTAATCTATTATTCGTTACAATATTAATGTCCGGCATAGAGGGGATTCCAAGTGTCGTAGAGAATGCGAGGAATTTATGGAGGACAGAAAGATAAGGAAAATCTGTTGTATCCTTTGTACTGCAGCAGCCATGCTGGCAGCGGGATGTACAAGGGAGCAGGCAGATGATTTGCCAGAGCTGGAACTGGAACAGGCACAGGCTGATAAGGCAGAGGACTCGGATGGAGTAACCGGCAGGGTTGAACAAGATAATCCTGGAGACCCTTCCCAGGAGGAACCTTCTGGGGAGATGAAAGAGACGGTCTTTGTATATGTGTGCGGTGCAGTGAACGCTCCGGGAGTATATGAATTAGCCAGTGATGCCCGGGTATATGAAGCGGTTGAATCAGCTGGCGGCGTAAAAGAAGGCGCTGCCGGGGAAGCCTTGAATCAGGCGCAGTTGATTACGGATGGGGAGCGCATCTATATTCCTACAAGGGAAGAGCTGGAGCAAGGGTTTGTAGACGGCCTGGTGCCGGAGGTAACAGGGACGGACAATACGGGAAAGATAAATATTAATACGGCTGCCAAAGAAGAACTCAAGACCTTGCCCGGTATCGGTGATGCAAAGGCCGACAGCATCATCGCCTACCGGGAAGCAGCAGGGGCGTTTCAGACAGTTGAAGAGCTGATGCAGGTTGAGGGAATCAAAGAGGGAGTATTTAATAAAATTAAAGATAAAATTACTGCAGGGAAATAGGGCGGATTCCAGATCGTTTTGGGTCTGTGCAAATTGTAAAAACTTTGCCGTCGGCAGGCATGTCCGGCATGATACATTGGCTGGTTTTGGCAAAGCAGAATTAAGGGAAAGTGGAGTATGGGTAAGAAGATCTTAGTAGTAGATGATGAAAAATTAATAGTAAAGGGGATCCGCTTCAGCCTTGAACAGGATGGGATGTCAGTGGATTGTGCTTATGACGGCGAGGAGGCACTGGAATATGCCAGGAACTGTGAGTATGACCTGGTTCTTTTGGATGTCATGCTCCCCAAGCTTGATGGGTTTCAGGTTTGTCAGCAGATCCGGGAGTTTTCAGACATGCCCGTTGTCATGCTGACGGCCAAAAGTGAAGATATGGATAAGATCCTGGGATTAGAATATGGTGCCGATGATTACATAACAAAGCCTTTCAATATTCTGGAGGTTAAGGCCCGCATTAAGGCCATCATGAGGAGAACCTCTAAGAGAAAAGAGCCTTCCGGCAGTACCGTGATCGTCAAGGGCGCCATGAAAATAGACTGTGAGAGCAGAAGGGTGTTTATCGGGGAGCGGGAGATTAACCTTACAGCCAAAGAGTTCGATGTGCTGGAGCTCCTTGCCATGAATCCAAATAAGGTGTACAGCAGGGAGAATCTGCTGAATCTTGTCTGGGGGTATGATTACCCGGGGGATGCCAGGACAGTAGATGTACATATTAGACGCCTGCGTGAGAAGATAGAGACAAATCCGAGTGAACCCAAATATGTACATACAAAGTGGGGAGTTGGTTATTATTTCCAGGGGTGATTTTCATTTTAAGGGAAACTTAAGATTTTTTAAAAGTCTGCGGTTCTGCATAATACTGCTTATTCTTGCAGTATCTGTCATACCATGTATTGCTGCCTACAGCGGCATTATCAAGGCCTACGAATCAAGGGCCGTGTCTTTGAGGACCGCAGATATACAGAATCAGTGTACAATTCTAAGCAATCAGTTAAGTAGCTATAATTATCTGACGGATACATCATCCGAGGTTATCAATGCAAATTTAACACAGCTGACAAATATATATAATGGACGGGTCATGATAGTGAATAGAGATCTTCAGGTTATCAAAGATACCTATAATCTGGATGAGGGCAAGACGATTGTCTCCGCGGATGTCATCCGCTGCCTTCAGGGGAAGTCAACAAACTATTACGACAAAAAGAACAGGTACATAGAAGTGACCTCCCCTATCGCAGCGGGAGATTCGAAAGAAATTGCGGGGATTATGCTGGCAAGCGTATCCACGGACACAATTGAGGACAGCCTGGAGATTCTGCACACGAAAGGCAGTACGATTTTATGTATTGTGGTCGTCCTCATGCTGGGATTAAGCCTGGTTATTTCCTCGCGCATTGTAAAACCCCTGCGCAGGATCACAGAGTCTATTGCAGATGTGTCGGAGGGGTATGATGACGAGGTTCTCCATGTCAATACATTCACAGAGACAAAACAGCTTTCAGATGCCTTCAATAAAATGCTGGGGAGGCTGAAACTTCTGGATGATTCCAGGGAGGAGTTTGTTTCCAATGTGTCCCATGAACTGAAGACCCCGCTTACTTCTATGAAAGTCCTGGCAGATTCCCTGCTTGCACAGGAGAATCTGCCGGTAGAATTGTATCAGGAATTTATGGAGGACATTACAAAGGAAATTGACCGGGAGAATGATATCATCACCGACCTTCTATCTCTGGTTAAAATGGACAAGACAGCCAAGACCCTCAATATAAAGTCCGTAAATATTAATGAGCTGCTGGAGCTGATATTGAAGCGCCTGAAACCCATAGCTGAAGAAAAGAATGTGGAGGTGGTCCTGGAAACGTTCCGCCCGGTTACTGCGGAGATTGACGAGGTGAAACTGACATTGGCCTTTTCCAACTTAGTTGAAAACGCTATAAAGTATAATGTTGAGGAGGGGTGGGTCCATACATCCTTGAACGCGGACCATAAGTATTTTTATGTGAAGGTGGCTGATTCGGGAATTGGGATTCCAAAGGAAGACCAGGATCATGTGTTTGAGCGGTTTTACCGGGTGGATAAGTCACATTCACGTGAAATTGGCGGAACAGGGTTAGGCCTTGCAATTGCCAGAAATGCGGTTATCATGCACAGAGGATCTATCAAAGTCTACAGCAATGAGGGGGAAGGCACCACCTTCACAGTGCGCATCCCACTGACCTATATTGTGTGAGGAGGGACATTGGATATGAATAGAAAAGCGGCAGTGATGTCCATAGTGTGTCTCTGCATTTTCCTGTTGGCCGCCTGCCAGAAAAGGACAGAAGTAAGGGACGGAGATTCCTTTATATATTGTCTTAATTCTGACAGGACAGGGTTGGTTAAGGTTGCCTTTGAAAGTAAGGAGGAGGATACACTCAAACAGGTGGATCAGATACTAGAGGAACTGAAAAGGCCGGCGGAAGAAATTGAATATACAACACCCCTCCCAAAAGAGGTAGAGATGAATGGGCGCAAGATGGAGGGGGAGGTATTATATCTTGATTTTAATGGGAAATATATGGATATGCCCCCTGTGGAGGAAAAGCTGGTCAGGGCCGCAGTTGTCCAGTCACTTGTCAGGATAGAAGGAGTCAGTGCTGTATGGGTCACTGTGGACGGCGAGGACCTAAAGGATAGTTCAGGCAAAACGCTGGGGTTCCAAAATGAGGATGATTTTGTACAGAATACGGGATCATCCCTGAGTTCGTATCAGACAGACACACTGACGTTGTATTTTGCCAACCAGGCGGGGGATGCCCTTGTGGAACAGACGATGGATGTCAAATACAGCAGCAATATGTCCAAAGAAAAATTAATCGTGGAAAAATTGATGAAGGGGCCCAAGAAAAGCGGCGCATACCCCACAATCAACTCTAGCGTGAGCCTCCTTAGCGTGACCATTAAAGATGGTATCTGCTATGTGAATTTTGACGCCGGATTTCTGGAAGGCGGTGTGGATGTAAAGCCCGAGATTACAATTTATTCCATTGTGAATTCTATTGTGGAAGGGACACGGGCAAACAAGGTGCAGATCACAATCAATGGAGAGACAAATTTTTATTACATGGAAACAGTAGATCTATCTCAGCCCCTGCAGTGGGATATGGGACTTTTAGAGAAGACGGAGGATCAATGATCAAACGGCCCCTTTGTATGGCGGCTGTCCTCCTGGTCTGTGTGCAGGCGGCTGGAGTCTGCTTTATCAAGCCGCCGAAATCACAGAAACCATCTGCCCTGGAGCAAACCGTACAGGCAGGGGCAGAGGTGACTGTCACAGGGACAGTCTCACGCAAGGAGGAGAAGCCGGAGTATTGTACATTATATCTACAGGACAATCATGTCCGCTCTTTAAATAAATCATTTCATGAATCTTCAATTCTGGTTTACATCGAGACTAAAAACCAGCCTTTAATTGGAAATAAAATACAGGTAACAGGCCAGGCCGACGTTTTTGAGGAGGCCAGGAACCCAGGGAATTTTGACCAGAAATCCTACTATCAAAAACAGGGAATGTATGTTTTTGTCTGGGCAGATGCGATGGAAGTAGTGGATACTCGGGTTTGGCATATCCGGGAATGGCTGGCTGCCCTGCGAAAAAGCTGGAAGAGTATGCTGGTTCGGGAATTGGGGGAGTATTACGGCAACACTATGAGCGCTATCCTTCTGGGAGACAAAGGTGGGCTGGACAAAGGACTAAAAAATCTTTTTCAGAAAAGCGGGATTGGACACATTTTGGCCATCTCAGGATTACATATGTCTTTTCTGGGGACTGGATTTTATAAAGTTTTGCGGAGGGCGGGACTGTCCTTTTGGACGGCGGGGACAGCGGGGATACTCTTTCTTCTGGCTTATACGGCCATGATAGGCAGCGGAGTATCCAGCCTGCGTGCACTTGTCATGTTTATTGTACGGATGGGGGCGGATATCAGCGGGCGGGATTATGACCTGCCTACCAGCCTGGCCCTGGCGGCCGCGGCCATCACTCTTTGGAGGCCCTTGTATCTGCTGGATGCCGGTTTCCTTTTGTCCTTTGGCGCACTGCTGGGGATAGGGGCAGTCTCCCCTTATGTGGAATTTTGTATCGGTGCGGATTTGCAAGTTAAGGAAAATAAACCCCCGATTGGATGCGGAGGCAGATATACAGGGAAGATTGCTGCAAGTCTGGTGAAAGCTATGTGCCCGAGCCTGGCTGTCAATTTAACGTTGTTGCCTGTATTACTGTATTTTTATTACGAGTTTCCACCCTACTCTATTTTACTGAACCTGCTTGTCATCCCCCTCATGTCTGTTTTACTGGGCGCGGGGGTTGTTGGGTCTGTGTTGGGAATCTTTTGGGGAGAGGCAGGGAGAGGAGTTTTTTGGATATGTGCCTTTGTCCTGAAAATATATGAGAAAACATGCCAGGCGGGCATGCATATGCCAGGGAGCAGGATTGTAGCAGGGCGGCCCCAAGCAGGCGGGATAATTGTGTATTATAGTATTTTATTTGTATTGTGTACTGTGGTGTACCTTATTAAAGGTTATAAAAGAAAAGGAACCCGTACTTTAAAATTGTTACAAAGAAAAAAAGAACGGTTTCTGCTGGGAGGCATCAGTATTACAGTGCTTATGCTGGCGCTGTTTACTGCCTGCGGCCAGAAAACCAGGGCAGGAGAGCTTACAGTCACAATGCTGGATGTGGGGCAGGGGGATGGACTGTATCTTAAGGGGCCAAAGGGCAGAAATTATCTGATAGACGGGGGCAGCAGCGATGTGTCTGGAGTAGGGCAGTACAGGCTGATTCCTTATCTAAAATCCATAGGGGTCAGTTCCCTGGATTATATATTTGTGTCTCACGGAGATATGGACCATATAAGCGGCATAGTAGAGTTGTTAGAGTCCCAGGACGAGGAGATTTGTGTAAGGAACCTGGTTCTGCCTCCTGGCAGGGTACACGATGAAAGTCTGCAGAAATTAGCCAGGACAGCGTCGGATAACCATACGAGAATTGCCACAATGGAGCCAGGGGATATCATACAGGAGGGAGGTTTGGAGCTGAAATGCCTGGCCCCTGTTACTGCCTATAAAGAAGAGCCGGGAAATGGGGCGTCTATGGTTCTGGAAGCCAGGATGGGTGAGTTTGAGATGCTGTTTACTGGTGATATTGAGGGGGAGGGCGAGAGGCTTCTGGAACAAAGCGGCGCCCTTAAGGAGTATGATATTTTAAAAGCAGCGCACCATGGATCGAAAAATTCTGGGGCGGGAGAATTTTTGGCCCTGACAAGGCCAAAAGCCGTGTGGATTTCTTCCGGGACTGGCAACCGTTATGGGCATCCCCACAAGGAGGCTTTGGAACGCTTCGGCATATATACAGATTTTATTTACAATACGCAGGACACAGGGGCGCTTACACTTGTGACAGATGGGAAGAAGCTTCGCCAGGAGGCATTTCTGAAATAATATACAGGCATAGGCAGGAAGGAAACATTTTGCAAAACAAGCCGTTTTCTTATATAATAGAATCATTATGAAAAATTTGAATGAAGATTTAAAGACGGGACAGTTTAAACAGATATATCTCCTTTATGGGGAGGAAAATTATTTAAAAAAACAGTATAAGGAGCGGTTTGTAAAAGCCATGCTTCCAGAAGGAGATACAATGAACTATGCCTTTTATGAAGGGAAGGGCATAAATATCCGGGAAGTGACAGATCTGGCGGAGACGCTGCCCTTCTTTGCTGACAGAAGGCTGATCGTGCTGGAAAATACGGGACTTTTTAAAAGTGCAGGGGCAGAGCTGGCAGAATATTTGAAAGGACTGCCAAAGACGGCAAGTTTGATATTTGTTGAAGATGAAGTGGACAAGCGCAGCAAGCTGTATAAGGCAGTCAAGGCCAAGGGATATGTGGCTGAACTGTCGGCCCAGGATGAGGCCACCCTGAAAAAATGGATCCTTGGCATGGTGCGCAGGGAAAAGAAGCAGATTACAGATGCTGCAGTCCTGCATTTCCTTCATAAAGTGGGCACTGATATGGAGAATATACAGAAGGAAGCAGAAAAGCTTTTCTGTTATACGTGGGGGCAGGACAGTATTTCAGCAGAGGATATTGATGCAGTCTGTGTCACACAGATCTCCAACCATATATTTGATATGGTTAGTGCTGTGGCGGATAAGAACCAGAAACGGGCCCTGGATCTATATTATGAGCTTCTGGCGTCCAAGGAGCCGCCCATGCGTATTTTGTTTTTACTGACAAGACAATACCGAATCCTGTACCAGGTCAGGGATCTGCAGAAGAAAGGGTATGGAAGAAAAGAAATTGCCTCCAGGGCAGGACTACATCCTTTCGTGGCTGGAAAATATATGGAGCAGGCAAAACATTTTCGGATGGGGGAGCTCAGGGCCGTGATGGAAGACAGCGCCCAGGCGGAGGAGAGCGTGAAGACAGGCAGGCTTACGGATACGCTGGCAGTGGAAGTCTTTATTGTGAAGCATTCATCCGCCTCATAGGGGAGAAAAAGCAGTTGCCAATATAAATGGCATTGTGATAGGATAACAATTGGCATAAATTTGGAAAAAAGAGATAAGCTGTATATAAATGGGAGGATAAAAAATTGTCAGAATTTGATCAGGGTAAAATTCGGAATTTTTGTATTATTGCTCATATAGACCATGGGAAATCTACGTTGGCTGACAGGATTATCGAAATGACAGGACTTTTGACGAGCCGTGAGATGCAGTCCCAGGTGCTGGACAATATGGAGTTGGAGCGGGAGCGGGGGATTACCATTAAGGCCCAGGCCGTCCGTACAGTATATAAGGCAAAGGACGGAGAAGAATATATATTTAATTTGATTGACACTCCCGGGCATGTGGATTTTAATTATGAGGTTTCACGCAGCCTGGCAGCCTGTGACGGCGCAATTTTGGTGGTGGACGCCGCCCAGGGCGTGGAGGCCCAGACACTGGCAAATGTATACCTGGCCCTGGATCATGATCTGGATGTGATGCCTGTTATCAATAAGATAGATCTGCCAAGCGCAGATGCAGAGCGGGTTATAGAGGAGATTGAGGACGTCATCGGCATTGAGGCCCAGGACGCGCCTTTGATTTCCGCAAAGACAGGGCTGAATGTGGAGCAGGTGCTGGAGCAGATTGTGCAGAAGATACCTGCCCCTACGGGGGATGCCCAGGCTCCTCTGCAGGCATTGATTTTTGACTCTGTGTACGATTCATATAAAGGTGTAATTGTTTTCTGCAGAATTAAGCAGGGGACTGTGAGGAAAGGGACTACGATTAGAATGATGGCCACTGGCACTACGGCAGATGTGGTGGAAGTAGGATACTTTGGGGCGGGGCAGTTTATCCCCTGTGAGGAATTGAGCGCAGGCATGGTGGGGTATATGACGGCCAGCCTGAAAAATGTAAAGGATACCCAGGTCGGGGACACAGTGACCAATGCCCAGCGCCCCTGCGAGTCGCCCTTGCCTGGGTATAAAAAAGTAAATCCTATGGTGTACTGCGGCTTATATCCGGCGGACGGCGCTAAGTATCCAGATTTAAGAGATGCCCTGGAGAAACTTAAGCTCAATGATGCGGCCCTGCAGTTCGAGGCGGAGACCTCTGTGGCCCTGGGATTTGGATTCCGATGTGGCTTCCTGGGCCTTTTGCACCTGGAGATTATTCAGGAGCGTTTAGAGAGGGAATATAATTTGGATCTGGTGACAACAGCGCCCAGTGTTATCTATAAGGTGCATAAGACAAACGGCGAAGTGATTGAACTTACCAATCCTACAAATCTGCCTGACCCGGCTGAGATCGAGTATATGGAAGAACCTATTGTGAAAGCAGAGATTATGGTGACTTCGGAATTCATCGGGGCGATTATGGATTTGTGCCAGGAGCGCAGAGGTGTGTATCAGGGTATGGAATATATTGAAGAGAAGCGTGCAGTGCTGAATTATCATCTGCCCCTCAATGAGATTATCTATGACTTTTTTGATGCCCTGAAATCCCGCTCCAGAGGTTATGCGTCCTTTGACTATGAAATGCTCGGCTATGAGCAGGCAGAGCTTGTAAAGCTGGATATTCTTATAAATAAGGAAGAAGTGGATGCTCTCTCCTTTATTGTACACAGCGGCACGGCATATGAGCGGGGGAGGAAGATGTGCGAGAAGCTGAAAGAGGAGATCCCCAGACAGTTGTTTGAGATCCCCATCCAGGCAGCCATTGGCAGCAAAATTATTGCCCGCGAGACAGTAAAAGCTATGCGTAAGGATGTACTGGCAAAGTGCTATGGAGGTGATATTTCCCGTAAGAAGAAGCTGCTGGAAAAGCAGAAGGAGGGAAAGAAACGTATGCGCCAGGTGGGAAATGTGGAAATCCCCCAGAAAGCTTTCATGAGTGTCCTGAAGTTGGATGATAATTAAATTTATAGGCAGGTATCAGCTGGATAATATTTATTTCCGCGGGCAATGAGCCAGGCGGACATGTTTACACGTCTATTTGGCGGCTGCTGCCAGGGTCTAATACCCTGATGCCTGCATGGCTGCTGGTTTGATGCCCCGTATGCTTGCATCGGGGACTTTGATTATAAAGGAAGATAAAGAAATGAGGGGACAAAAGGAGCTGGGGTTATATATCCATATTCCCTTTTGCATAAAAAAGTGCCTGTACTGTGACTTTCTATCCTTTTCTTCAGATGAAAGGATACGGCAGTTATATATAGATACACTGCTAGAAGAGCTAAGAGGGCTTTCCTCCCAGCTTGACAGTGCTTATCAAGTGTCAACTGTGTTTATAGGCGGCGGGACGCCTTCTATATTGAAGGCTGAACAGGCGGAGTCTCTTCTGCAGGCTGTTAAAACCTCCTTCCATTTGGCTAAGGAGGCAGAGATTACCATGGAGGCCAATCCCGGGACTGTGGACAAGGCCAAGCTGGAGGCCTGGAGGTGTGGGGGAGTCAGCCGCATCAGCCTTGGGCTGCAGTCGGCCAATGACCAGGAATTGAGACTTTTGGGAAGGATCCATACCTTCCAGGAATTCCTTCAGACTTATGAAATGGCCCGCAGGGAAGGATTCTGGAATATCAATGTGGACCTAATATCCGCTATACCCGGACAGACATTAGAGAGCTGGAAAAAGACATTAGCTGCAGTGGCCGGACTTGGGCCGGAGCATATCTCTGCATACAGCCTTATTGTGGAGGAGAAAACCCCTTTTCATGAGATGTATGGGGAGGGGAGGGGCAAGGGATTTCCCCGGCTTCCCGACGAGGACACAGAGCGGGCCATTTATGAGGTGACGGAAGAGACTCTTTTAAAATATGGCTATATGAAATATGAGATTTCCAACTACGCAAGGCAAGGATTTGAATGCAAACATAACCTGGGGTACTGGGAACGCCGGGAATATCTGGGGGCAGGCCTTGGGGCGGCTTCACTGATAGGCCATATGAGATACCATAACACGGAGGATATGGGTGAGTATCTGGAATGGGCAGGCAAAAAGACAGATATCCGCCGGGAGCTGGAACACCTTACTATAGAAGAAGAGATGGAGGAATTTATGTTCCTGGGCCTGCGGAAAACAGAAGGCGTGTCAGCCGCGTGTTTCCGGGAGACATTTGGGATAGACATCGGCAGGGTCTACGGGCCGCAGTTGGACAGGCTGGGGAGCATGGGCCTTACGGCTGTTTCTGGTGACAGGATCTACTTGACAAAGAGGGGGACAGATTTAAGTAACCAGGTATTTGTAGAGTTTATGGAACCCAAAATACAGTAAAGCAGAGAAATTTACTGCCCATGGGGGCGGATGGCCTGGCATATAAATGAACAGATATAATCTAGCTATAAAAAATCTATAAACAGTGTTGACAAAAAGAAATCAGGGTGCTATCTTAATATACGTAAGGTGTTAGCACTCAAAAGTAGGGAGTGCTAACAGGGACTCAGATACAGAAAGGAGGAGGGTTGGCGTTGGATATAGGCACAGAGCTGAGCAGCAGGAAGCTGGTGATCTTAAAGGCTATTATCCAGAATTACCTGGAGACAGGGGAGCCTGTAGGTTCACGGACCCTCTCAAAATATACAGAGCTGAATCTGAGTTCAGCTACTATCAGGAATGAGATGGCTGACCTGGAGGATTTGGGATATATATTCCAGCCTCATACATCGGCGGGGCGTATCCCTTCAGACAGAGGATACCGGCTGTATGTTGATATGCTGATGGAGGAAAAGGAACAAGAGATCACAGAGCTGAAGAACAAGATGCTGGAAAAGACCGATAAGGTAGATAAAGTGCTGAAGCAGGCGGCCAAAGTCCTGGCAGCCAATACGAACTACGCGACTATGGTTTCAGCCCCGGTCAACAGCAGGAATACACTTAAATTTATCCAGCTTTCCCAGGTAGACGAAGAGCAGATTGTGGCTGTGATTGTGATGGGCGGCAACGTGATTAAGAATAAGATTATTGAGGTTGGTGAAACACTAAGTAATGAGAATCTTCTTAAGCTGAATATGCTGCTCAATACGACGCTCAACGGAATGTCAATTGAGGAAATCAATCTGGGGCTGATAGCAAGGCTGAAAGAGCAGGCGGGAATCCACAGCCAGGTTATCAGCGATGTCCTGGATGCCGTGGCCGAGATCATCCATGTGGATGAGGATATGGAAATTTATACAAGCGGCGCCACAAATATTTTTAAATACCCAGAACTCAGCGATAAGCAGAGTGCCCAGGAGATTATCAGTGCATTCGAGGAAAAGCAGCAGTTGGCAGACCTTGTGACTGAGACGCTGGCCAGTGAGGAGAATCATGGGATCCAAGTATACATTGGGGATGAGGCTCCAGTGAAGACTATGAGGGACTGTAGTGTTGTGACAGCGACTTACGAGTTGGGCGAAGGCATGAAAGGCACGATTGGCATTATCGGCCCCAAACGGATGGATTATGAACATGTCATGAAGACGCTGAAAACTCTGCAAAGTGAGTTGGATGCGATTTATTATAAAGATCCAAAAGAACAGGAAGGTGAATAGCTGGTGGAAGAGATGAGCAAAGAAAAGATTGTAAAAGAGGCTGTAGAGGAAGCTAAGGCAAAGGCTGCCGAGGAAGCAGCTAAGGAGGATGCGCAGCCTGATGCGGCTGCAGCTGAGGAGCCGCTAGATGAGCAGGATGCCCAGGCAGGCGGCAAAGCCGGCTTGGAAGAGGAGGCTGATATAGAGGGGAAAGACGAGGGCAGCAGCGATACACCCTCTAAAGAGAAAAAAAAGTTTGGCCGAAAGCCAAAGAAAGACAAAAAAGACGAGAAAATTGAAGATCTGACAGACAGACTTACCCGTCAGATGGCAGAGTTTGATAACTTCCGCAAACGTACAGATAAGGAAAAGTCCCAAATGTATGAAATAGGAGCGAAAGATATCATAGAAAAAATTCTTCCGGTCGTGGATAATTTTGAACGCGGCCTGGCAGCTGTGCCAGAGGAAGAACAATCCAACCCCTTTGCACAGGGAATGGAAAAGATTTATAAACAGCTGATGACTACATTGGAGGAAGTTGGGGTAAAACCCATCGAGGCGGTAGGAAACGAATTTGACCCGGACTTCCATAATGCAGTGATGCATGTGGAAGATGAAGAATTAGGGGAGAACACAGTGGCCGAGGAGTTCCAAAAAGGCTACACATACCGCGATAGTGTAGTGAGGCATAGTATGGTGAAAGTAGCAAACTAAATTTAGAGTAAATATTCTAGGAGGAAATGATTATGGGCAAAATAATAGGTATTGATTTAGGTACAACAAACAGCTGTGTGGCTGTTATGGAAGGGGGTCAGCCGACTGTCATTGCAAATACGGAGGGCGCAAGAACCACTCCTTCTGTAGTGGCATTTACAAAGACAGGGGAACGCCTTGTAGGTGAGCCTGCAAAACGCCAGGCAGTAACAAATGCAGATAAGACGATCTCTTCTATAAAGAGAGAGATGGGTACAGATTATAAAGTAACAATTGATGATAAAAAGTACTCTCCACAGGAGATTTCAGCTATGATTCTGCAGAAGCTGAAAGCGGACGCAGAAGGCTATCTGGGAGAGAAAGTGACCGATGCTGTCATCACTGTTCCGGCATATTTCAATGATGCCCAGCGCCAAGCTACAAAGGATGCAGGTAAAATTGCAGGCTTGGATGTAAAGCGTATTATTAATGAGCCTACGGCGGCAGCCCTGGCTTATGGACTAGACAATGAAAAAGAACAGAAAATCATGGTATATGACCTGGGCGGCGGTACATTTGACGTATCCATTATAGAGATTGGCGATGGAGTTATCGAGGTACTTTCAACAGCCGGCAATAACAGGCTGGGCGGAGACGATTTTGACCAGAAGATTACAGATTATATGCTGGCAGATTTTAAGTTTAAAGAAGGCGTGGATCTTTCTACAGACAAGATGGCGCTCCAGAGGCTGAAGGAAGCTGCGGAGAAGGCAAAAAAAGAACTTTCTTCTGCGACAACTACAAATATCAATCTTCCGTTTATCACAGCTACATCTGAAGGGCCGAAGCATTTTGACATGAATCTTACAAGGGCTAAGTTTGACGAGCTGACCCATGACCTTGTTGAAAAGACAGCTGAACCAGTGAAACGCGCGCTTTCAGACGCAGGGATCACATCCTCAGAGCTGGGGCAGGTATTGCTGGTAGGTGGTTCTACACGTATCCCGGCAGTACAGGAAGAAGTAAAACGCCTCACTGGCAAGGAACCCAGCAAGTCTCTGAACCCAGACGAGTGCGTGGCTCTGGGAGCTTCTGTACAGGGCGGTAAGCTGGCAGGCGATGCAGGTGCAGGGGATATCCTTCTTCTGGATGTTACACCACTGTCTCTTTCTATTGAGACAATGGGTGGGGTTGCCACAAGGCTGATCGAGAGAAATACTACAATTCCTACAAAGAAGAGCCAGATTTTCTCAACAGCAGCAGATAACCAGACAGCAGTTGACATCAATGTAGTACAGGGAGAGAGACAATTTGCAAGAGATAACAAGTCACTGGGCCAGTTCAGGCTGGACGGTATTCCTCCGGCTCCCCGCGGAATCCCTCAGATCGAGGTGACTTTTGATATTGACGCCAATGGCATTGTAAATGTTTCTGCCAAAGACCTGGGGACAGGAAAAGAGCAGCACATCACAATTACTGCAGGATCCAATATGTCAGACGATGATATCGATAAAGCCGTGAAAGAGGCTGCCGAATTTGAGGCACAGGACAAGAAGCGCAAAGAGGCCATCGATACCAGGAATGAAGCAGACGGCATGGTATTCCAGACAGAGAAAGCTATCAAGGAAGTAGGCGATAAGCTGGATGCATCTGACAAAGCGGCTGTGGAGGCTGACTGCCAGGCTCTGAAAGACCTTCTCGCTAAATCCGCCCCTGAAGAGACTACAGAGGCCCAGGTTGCAGAGATTAAGGCGGCCAAGGAAAAACTCATGGAAAGTGCGCAGAAACTGTTCACAAAGATGTATGAGCAGGCAGGAGCAGGCGCTGCAGGCGGCCCGGCCCCGGAGGCAGGCCCGGCTCCAGACGGTTTCCAGGGTGACGATGTGGTAGATGGAGATTATAAAGAGGTCTAAATAAGTTAGGCATGGAATTACGCTTCAGAGATTCCGCCGCCTAAGCGGGTATCTGGATGATGGCAGATTTCTACGCTGAATTGTGGATCCCCGGAAGGGTTTTATGATACAGGCAGTTGCATAGGAATGTATCATAAAAGGGATTCTACGGAGCTTCTATGGCTTCGTAGAATTTCTTTATGGAAATAAGCAGACAGATGAAAGGGTAAAGTGTTATGGCAGAGTCAAAAAGAGATTATTATGAGGTGCTTGGCCTGGGAAAGGATGCAGATGATGCGGCAATTAAAAAGGCATACCGTGTGCTGGCCAAAAAGTACCATCCAGATATGAACCCAGGGGATGCCGAGGCAGAGAAGAAGTTCAAAGAGGCATCAGAAGCGTATGCAGTGCTCAGTGACCCTGAAAAACGCCGTCAGTATGACCAGTTTGGACACGCAGCATTTGAAGGAGGAGCCGGCGGAGCAGGAGGGTTCGGCGGATTTGACTTCAATGGTGCGGATTTCAGTGATATATTTGGGGATATATTTGGAGATTTGTTTGGCGGCAGCAGAAGAGGCGGCCGCGGAGGCAATGGCCCCATGAAGGGGGCAAGTATCCGCAAGAGTATCCGGATCACATTTGAAGAGGCGATTTTTGGGTGTGAGAAAGAGCTGGAAGTCGTCTTAAAGGATCCCTGTTCGGTTTGCGGCGGTACTGGTGCAAAGCCGGGTACTTCCCCGGAGACTTGCTCTAAATGTGGTGGGAAGGGGCAGGTGGTTTATACATCGCAGTCCTTTTTTGGTACGGTTCAGAATGTCCAGACCTGTCCTAGCTGCGGCGGGTCAGGCAAAGTAATCAAAGATAAATGTCCATCCTGTTCAGGATCAGGCTATACATCCAGCAAAAAGAGAATCAAGGTTTCTATTCCGGCAGGCATCGACAACGGCCAGAGCGTAAGGATCCGCGAAAAGGGTGAACCCGGGGCAAACGGAGGCCCAAGAGGAGATTTGCTGGTGGAGGTCAATGTATCCAGACATCCCATATTCCAGAGGCAGGATATGCATATTTTCTCCACGGTGCCTATTTCCTTTGCACAGGCTACTCTTGGCGGGGATGTCAAGATTCCTACTGTGGATGGAGATGTGGTCTATACAGTCAAAGCAGGGACTAAGACGGACACCAAAGTACGCTTAAAGGGAAAAGGCGTCCCATCTCTGAGGAATGCCCAGGTCAGAGGGGACCACTATGTCACCTTAGTCATCCAGACCCCTGATAAATTAAGCGCAGAGGCAAAAGAGGCACTGCGTGAGTTTGACCGCCTGTCGGGAAATTCTTTGAACCAGAAAGCGGGTGAGGAGAATGGAAAGCCAGGAAAGGGAAAGAAAAGGGGATTCATGGAAAAGGTTAAGGAAGCCTTTGACGAGTAATAAGTATTATTACAAAGAGCAATATATAGCTAATCAAAAAAGACCTATAAAAATAAACCGGTAAACTGAACTGCTTCCCGTCAAGTAGACAATTAAAAAAATATAAATGTTTCTGCCAGTGGGTATTACCTGCTGGCAGTTTTTATGCTGCCTGCAGATATCTTTCGTGTTTCTCCATCGGTGTTAATACACCAGGCTTCCTCTGTAAGCGTCTGTTGTTAACAACAGCTGATGGGGAAATCAACCAAGACAGGGAAGCACATGGGAAAAAGCCATTTAACGGAGGTTCGGGCAGCGGAACTGGGAAACTAAAAGAGGTGACAGTGTCCACGACAGACCCGGAAAGCGGGGCTTCCAAAAAGGGGAACATAAACGCTGTTTTGCATATGGGGCCCATGCGGTCTGCGATAAACATAATCTGTTTTATGTGACGCCATAGAACATGACAGGCGTATCACTGCCATATTGGAATTTGATTTTGACAGCGGCATTGTCGGCGTTCGGGAGCAGGATGATCTGCAGTGGCGCGCCTATCAGCTGAAGGATGTCTCCATCGCTGTCAGCAAGGCGGAAAGACTTCCCCATCTTCCCTTGACGGCAAAGGGAATGATATTTGAGGACGCCCTGCAGGATCGGGAAATTTCTTTGCGGCCTTTTGAAGAATCCTCCTCTCCTCTGCAGTGCATGTGATAAGGGTGAAAATAAAAGTTTTTTCTCTGGCTGCGATAAAAACGGAACGGCATAGAAAAGAAAATCGAGTCAATAATCTTGTTATCCCAAGAAGTGCCTGCTATAATAAATAGTTAAGACGTATCTGAAATGAGGTGAACAGGCATGAATTATGACATGCTTCTTGATAAAAAAGAACAGCTTAATCGGATCAGGAATACAATCCCGTCAGAAGCGATGGAGAGTTTTGAGAAGAGTTTTGACATCGAGTACGCGCACAACTCTACAGCCATAGAAGGCAATACCCTGACGCTAATCCAGACGAAGGCAATCCTGGAGGATGGTCTTTCTGTCGGGGGGAAAACCCTCCGGGAGATTTATGAGGTGGCAAACCATGCGAAAGCCTTTGCCTATGTGAAGAAATGTGTAGCGGAAGGCAAACCGTTAAACGAAGCCATTGCCAAGGATATCCACGCCCTGTTGATGGAAAATATTCTGACAGGAGGGATCTACCGCAACGTGGAAGTTCGTATCTCCGGCGCGGGTTTCAAGCCTCCGACACCCAATGAAATGTACCGGCAGGTTAAAAATTTCTTTGCAGACCTGCCCTACAGAACAGCTCTCAACCCGATAGAACTTGCTGCATGGACGCATGCTGAGTCTGTAAAGATCCATCCCTTTATCGATGGGAATGGAAGAACCTCCCGGATGCTGATGAACTATCAGCTCATGTCAGGAGGATTTCTCCCGGTCTCTATCGCAAAAGAAAACCGACTGGAATACTTCGATGCGCTGGAAGCGTATGCTGTAGGTGGGGATCTGAGGCCATTTGCAGATATGGTCGCAGGGTTAGAGGAAAACCGATTGGATGAATACCTTGCTATCATCAGCGAACAGGTTATGGAGGATGATTCTCCAACACAGACAATGTAAATTATCGTAATGTGCCAGACCGTGGGCAAATGATATGCTCCCTTCTAGGCAGACAGTTGAAATAATAAAACTGTTTATCAAGGAGGGAGCATATTTTATGCCTAGAAACATATCACCATTAGAAAAACTAAGGGCAATAAAAGAAGAACACGGGGAACATTTTTATCCGATACAGGCACTTTGCAAACTTGGTAGTATTTCCAGAGCAGCCTACTATAAATGGCTGAATCCTGAAGTGTCAGAAAACGAACAGGAGAACCGATGGATTGCGGAGTTGATAGAAAAAATTCACAGCGAATCGCCGGATAAAGGATATCGCAGAATTCGTGATGAACTGGGACGCTGCCATGGGATCGATGTAAATGATAAGCGGATTCTCCGCATTTGCCGGAAACTTGGTATCAAGTCCACTATTAAATATGCCAATGATGGCTGTACAAGACAAGCGGCAAATCCACAGTATATAGCAGAAAATATACTGAACCGTGAATTTACGTCAAAAACTCCGAATGAGAAGTGGCTAACAGATGTCACAGAGTTCCATTACTATATTGGAATTGAAAAACATAAGGTGTATTTAAGTGCGATTCTTGATCTGTACGACAGAGGAATTGCAGCTTATCGTATCGGTGACAGTAATAACAATCCACTGGTGTTTGATACCTTTGATGATGCAGTTAAATATTTTTTTTATTGTCTACTTGACGGGAAGCAGCTCAAACTTTGGGGAAACCTCATAGTTTATCGGTTTTTTGTTACTTGGGGCCTGGTCGTTCTATAACTAGCGGCAAGGTGATATTTACTGCAAAACCTCCATAAGAGCTGCGGCCGATTGTGACAGTCCCATGATGGGATGCAACCACCTGTCTGACGATAAGCAGCCCCAAACCATGGCGCTGCTCTGCCACATTGGTGTCACAAATCATATAATGAGGGGTATCGTTCAGATGTTTGATTTGTTCATCAGAAACCCCGGCGCCGTCATCCTCAACACGGATCATGCAGTTACCTTCTGATGTACTGACAGAAACATAAATGGCGCAGCCGTTTTCATTATGGTTCATGCAGTTTTGCAGGAGGTTGGAAACAGCTCTTTTTAACAAATCTTTATCTGCATTTATGAAGCAGGGCAGGGCAGCGCCGTCTGTACTCCATTCAATAGGATAAGCATTATAGATATCGGTGTTGATAAAATCCACAACAACCTGCCTTACAATGGTAACGGCGTTTTCTTTTTTCTCCACAAATGGCTGCATATTGTATTCTAGCTTGGAGGCCAGATTAAGGTCATTGATGAGGTTTCTCATTCTTTCGCTTTGCCTGCGTATGGCAGAAGCCTTCCTGCGTTCATTTTCTGGCAGGCTGCAGTCGCTTTCTAATTGTCCGGCATAACCCATTACCATGGACAAAGGCGTCCGTATGTCGTGGGATACGCCTGCGATCCAGTTTGCCCGGGCACTTTCTTTTTTCCTCAGTTGATGGTCCTGGGACTTAAGTACCTCAGAAGTTTTGTTGATGTTCGCGGCAATTTCAGAGAGCAGGCCCTTTTCTTTGAGGCAGACGGCCTCCCCATTACCTAATGACTGTATACCGTTTGTGATTGGTTTTACTGATTTTAACAGTTTTGCATTTACAGACACAGATATCAAGAGCAGCAGTCCTGCATTCAGCAGAATTACAGAGAGGATAATTTTAGGGGAATTGGCGATCAGCTGATAATCCCAGCTGGGCCACATATGTTTCCAAAAACTATCTTTGGGATATCCCAATACAATAAGTCCATTCTCAGATTCTCCAGTAAATGTAGGGTAACTTTCCATGTAGCCGCGGGTAAGATTTGAAATTTCCGAAATTGTATATTTCATAGGAACGGTGTCAGGAAGGTTATCTGTGTGCCAGACTACCTGCATGGTATCATTGTCGATATAAATACCCCAGATATTATGGGCCTTCAATTCTGCCGTTATATTTTCAGGCAATATATAGCCGTTTTTTGTCAGCTGCAATGCATCAGCCGCCTCCTGGGCAGTTTTCCATGGAGAGCTATTTGGAGATTGCTTTGAGGCCACAATGGCCAGCAAAAAGAAATTAAAAAAAAGCAGAAGCAGTAAACTTAATAATAATATACCCACAAAACGGCGGATGAGTTTAGGAATGCTCTTCACCTTATTTCCCCTCCACATTCAGCTTGTAACCCAGGCCCTTGACTGTAACCAAGGACACAGGATGGGAGGGGGCGCTTTCAATCTTTTCCCTGATGCGGCGGATGTGGGCCATCAGAGAGTTTTCATACCCATAAGGATTATCCCCCCAGGCGGCTTCACATAAGGCATCTATTGTCACAATACGCCCTGCATTACGGTATAGGGCGGATAAAAGCTCATATTCTTTGGCGGTCAAAGGGATGTGTTCCCCATCTTTGATTACTTCTGCACGGGTAAAATCAATTTTACTGCTGTGAAGTTTAACAAGGGGGTTTTCTTCTTTGTAGCATCTTTTCAGGATTGCTACAATACGGTAAAGCAGCTCTCTGGGTAAAAATGGTTTTACAATATAATCGTCGGCCCCCAGGCCAAACCCCTTAAATTTATCTTCGTCCTCACCGCAGGCGCTTAGAAATAAAACAGGATAATCTCCCTTCTTTTTTAACTGCTCCATAAAAGAAAAACCGTCTCCGTCAGGCAGCATGACATCAAGAATAGCAAGCTGCGGAGAATAGCTTTCAGCGATTTGGGCAGCTTCTCTTATAGTGCCGGCCGTCTTGACATTGACAAACCCGGCATCAGACAAAATAGACTTAACCATATTTAAAAGTTCCTGTTCATCATCAACAAGCAGGATACGTGTATCTTTAAGATATCCAACTTCCATAAAAGCACCCTCCTTTTTTGCTATTATACCATCCCTTACGGCCATAGTCTACCTGCCCATTAGAGTATGGGTTAAGGACGAAATGTAAGGCAGATGTAAGGTAAAGAGAATGTTGCCGTAAGGTAGGAAATGTAGAATAAAGCTGTAAAGAGAAAGGAGTACTGATTTATGAACATTATTGAGACAAAACACTTAACAAAATCCTATAAGGACTTTACAGCTGTATCAGATATTAACCTGCATATCCCAAAGGGGACAGTATATGGTTTTCTCGGGCCTAACGGAGCAGGAAAATCTACAGCCATGAAGATGTTCCTGGGACTGACAAAGCAGACAAGGGGTTCCTTTGTAATTCATGGAAAGTCATTTCCTGAAAACCGTGTTGAAATTCTGAAAGAAGTAGGTTCCTTGATTGAGGCGCCTGCATTTTATGGAAATCTTAGCGGAGAGGAAAATTTGGAGATTATCCGTAAAATTTTAGGGCTTCCTAAACCTTCCGTGGAGGAGGCGCTTGAACTGGTTGGCCTTACCCAATATAAAAAGCGCCTTGCAAAGAAGTATTCACTTGGCATGAAACAAAGATTAGGACTGGCAGGGGCCCTAATTGGCAAACCACCTATCCTCATCCTTGATGAGCCGACGAACGGCCTGGATCCTGTGGGTATCCATGAAATCAGGATGCTGATCCGTTCTTTGCCCCAGAAGTTTGACTGTACGGTGCTTGTGTCCTCCCACCTGCTCTCAGAAATCGAACTTATGGCAGATAATATTGGCATACTGAACCACGGGCGCCTTTTATTTGAAGGCACCATTGAAGGACTGAGACAAAAGGCTGCATCCCAGGGGTACCCCACCGATAATCTGGAAGATACCTTCCTGGCTTTGATTGAGGAAGATAATAGAGTGAGAGGTGGCATAAGATGATTTTGGCTTTAGAATATAAGAAGGTAAAACGTACGGGGTTTGTGCCGGCCATTATAGCTGGAGGCGTTTTATCCGCCATGGTGCCTATAGTCAATATGGCTGTCCGGGCAGAACTTTATACTGGGCAGAGTAAACCACCGATCCAAATCCTCCTTGAGGCAAATTGGCAGATGATGGCCATGCTGAATATCCTGCTTGTCACCATAGGGGCATGTGTGATGTATAATACAGAATATTTGGGCAATGCCATACAAAAAATGCGTACTCTGCCTGTGGATGAGGGCAAATTGTTTTTGGGAAAGTCCTTCCTGCTGATGGCCATGTGCGCAGCAGTTTTGCTGATAGAAGGGGGGACTGTGGCTTTTTGTACCGCATATTGGTTTCAGGCTTCGGGAGGCGTCATTATAGAAATCTCAAAGAATTTTCTATATTCATTTTTATTAATGCTGCCGGTGATCCTGCTGTCTCTCCTGATTGCCTCCATGTGCAGCAATATGTGGATTTCTCTTGGCATTGGCGTGATCTGCATCTCTATAGCTACTATGCTGCCTGTAAATAAATTTATATTGTCACTATTTCCATTTGCCCTGCCGTATCAGATTTTTGCAGGGACTGCTAAGAGCAGCATCTGTAGCTTTGCCGTTGGGGCAATTTTGGAATGCGCCTGTATTGTAGCTTTAGAAATAGTATTCTTAAAGGTGAGGAGGTTGTTTGTATGAACTTTTTATCTCTTGTGGGCGTTGAGATTCATAAAATTAGACGTTCTAAAATCATTTTAATTTTGTTTGCTGCAACAGTGATTCTCTGGCTGCCTTCTGTCTTGAATGCACATATGAATTTTCAAATGCAGGCGGAGGGTATTTCTCCAGAAAACAATTTTCTGATACAGGGTTTCTTGGGTATGGCATGGTTTATGTTTCCTGCCAGCATGGTTGTGGGCACGGTATTGTTAAACCAGACAGAGCGTTCGAACCATGGTATCTTAAAAATGCTTGCCCTGCCTGTGGGTACTGTAAGTATATGCTTTTCTAAATTTATTTTGCTGCTTATATTAGCGGCCTTGCAAATATTGATGACTGTTGGCATGTATTATGTCAGCGCCTCTATTGCAACTGTTGCCCAGGACTACAATTTTTTGCTTTCACCGGTATTTGTGTTTAAAGAGGCAGCCTTTATTTATCTGTCCTCCATTCCTATGCTTTCTTTTTTTTGGATGCTGTCTGTATGCATCCAAACGCCTGTTTTTTCCATTGGCATTGGCCTAGCCTCTATCGTGCCCTCGGTGTTGATAATAAACACGAAATTGTGGTTTGCCTACCCTATATCATACCCTTTTTATGTGGTCACAGCTGAATATGGGAAGCTGGCAGCAAACCTGACTACGGCACAGGCTGACTTTATCCCTTGGATTCCTGCCGCGCTGGCGGCCATGAGTATTTGCCTGTTGATTGCCTGCCTCTGTTTTGGGCGGCCTGAAAGGAGATAAAAATATGAAAAATAAAATTTTAACTGCCATCAGTACTATGATGCTTTTCATCCCGTGGACGATTCTTCCCCTCAGGACCTTTGACTGGGCATTGCAGCTGCACGCTGCAAGGATAATGATTTCCTGTTATGCTGCATTTATGATTTTCAGTGGAATCTTTACGGTCATTTCTTATACAAAACTAAAAGTCAAAAACCATCTGATGAAAGTCTGTTTCATTGTAAACAGCCTGTATATGGCTGGCGGCATTGCTGCCTTGGGACTTATGTAAAAAAGGGGTTGACTTTTCATTTATTATTTGCTATGATAACCGGCGTAGTCGGAGGGCGGATTGTTCATAGAAACAATGAGCTGGATAAGGCACGGACTGGAATGTCTGTACTTTATCCGGCTTTTTTTGTTATATAGGAAATTCCATTGTATTTCCTATGTAGCAAGAAATCATCCCCTGCCGGATTGCACTGCGGCGGAGTGGAAGTATATTCCTCATAGAACCTGCCGCAGGCTAAGAATCCTGCCGTGTCAGACTTTTTTCTTCTCTGCTCTGGCATAGCAGGGGACTTTGCCCGATAAGGCTAAATGAGAGGGGTTGTCCTCTTAATTATTAAGAAGGAGGGAAAAAGAATGGATTTTCTCAATGATAACGTCAAACCAATATATTTTAAGTATTTATGGGCAGCTTTTGGCAGTGCAATGGTTACCTCTGTCTACTCTATTGTAGACATGGCCATGGTAGGGCAGTACCAGGGCCCGGATGGCACTGCTGCGTTAGCCGTTGTTGCCCCTGTCTGGAATATTATTTATAGCCTGGGTCTTTTGATGGGCATTGGAGGCTCTGTTATTTTCAGCACAAAAAGAGGGTATAATCCGGGAAAGAAAGGGGATGAGAACCAGTATTTTACTGCGGCTGTAATTGGATCGGTTATTTTATCCGTGGCGGCCTGGGCCTTCATCTTATTCCTGGATGAGCCAATCCTGCTGTTTTTTGGGGCGGACAGTACATTGCTGCCAATGGCCCAGGAATATATGAAACCAATCCAGTTTGTATTCCCGCTGTTTTTATTTAATCAAATGCTGGCGGCGTTTTTGAGAAATGATAAGAATCCAGGATTGGCAACTTTTGGTGTGCTGGGGGGCGGGATTTTTAATATATTGGGGGACTATATTTTTGTGTTTACTTTTGACATGGGGATTTTTGGCGCAGGACTGGCAACGGCCATAGGCTCTGCCATTTCTTTTATTATTATGATGTCCCATTTTTTCAGCAGTAAAAATTCCCTGGCGCTAATAAGGCCCCAAAAACTGTTAAAAAAGCTCCGGGACATTTCAATGACTGGATTTTCTACATTCTTTATCGATGTAGCCATGGGGATTCTGACTGTACTTTTTAACCGGCAGATTATGAAGTATCTGGGGACAGACGCGCTGGCAGTGTACGGGCCTATCATCAACGTAAGTACATTTGTACAGTGCTGTGCTTACAGTGTGGGGCAGGCGGCACAGCCGATCATCTCCACCAACTATGGGGCGGGCCTGGGCCTGCGGATCAGGGAAACACTTCGGTACGCCCTGTATACAACAGCATTTTTCGGCGTATTCTGGACGGCTTTAAGCTTGGCATGCCCTAATTTATATATCAGGATTTTTATGGATCCCACAGCAGAAATTTTGGCAATCGCCCCCACGATTATCCGGCGGTATGCCCTGTCCTTCCTGCTTCTGCCCTTAAATATATTTTCTACATATTATTTCCAGGCCATCTTAAAGCCAAAGGCAGCATTTATTGTATCCGTGTCCAGGGGACTGTTAATCAGCGGCATTATGATTCTGCTGCTGCCTGTAATAGGGGGAGCCGACGCGCTTTGGTTCGCCATGCCTTTAACGGAGCTGGTGGTTATGTTCTATGTGGCCGGCAGGATTAAAAAATATACTCCCCGGGCCGGGCGATTTGCGGCCGGCCAGATATAACACGGATTGTGGGGCAGGTCATTTATGCTGGTAGTAAAAAACAGCAAGCTGGGTCCTGTCCCTGAGTTTTAATTTATCCAATACCGAGCTGAGGTAGTTGCGTACAGTCCCCTCGCTTAAATATAGCTGGGATGCAATTTCACGGTTACTCTGCCCCTCGGCAATAAGGCGGATAATCTCGAGTTCCCGCCCGCTGATGTCGTGGGCGGCGTAATCAAAGGAGGCAGACTTTTGGAGAAGGGAGGGGATCCGGGAGACAATCTCATCCCCAAATACAGTCTGTCCTGCATAAACGGCACGGATAGAAGGGACAATGTTTTGGTAATCCTGTTTTAAGAGATAACCTTTTGCCCCCAGCTTCAGCGCCTGGACAATGTATTCATCGTCGGAAAAAGTTGTCAGCAGGAGGATCCGGGCATTTGGAAACTCCCTGAGAATTTGGGCGGAAGCCTCCAGGCCATCCATGTCTTTCATGCGGATATCCATCAGAAGGACGTCAGGCTGGTGCTTACGGTAGAGAGAGACGGCCTCATTCCCGTCAGTGGCGCAGGCTAAGACGTGGAAATCGGAATTGGCCTCCAGTATGGTTTTCAGTGCCCCTGCCACAAGGCAATCATCATCTGCAATTACAAGATTCATAATCAAAGCTCCTTTGGTAGTGTAATAAATATTCTATAGCCATTTTCTTTGTGTATCTGTATATTTCCCTTAAGTGAAAGGATACGTTCCTGCATATTCATCAGGCCCATGCCTGCCTTTTCATCCTGTATCAGGGTGCCATTATCCTCAATACATAGCTGGTACAGCGCAGGGTGCTCCCGGACAAGCAAAGCTACATGGGTTGCATTGCTGTGCTTTATGATGTTTGAGAAAGCCTCTTTGGTAATACTGATAAAGCAGTATTTTACTTCCCGGGGGATATCCCGGCCCATGTCATATTTGAAAGTAACCGGGCAAAAAGTAAAGTCCTGTACTAAATTCTGCAGAGTTTCTTCCAGGTTCACAGCCTCATCATGCAGGTCATGTACGCTGCTGCGTATACTGTCCATTGCCTGCCCCAGAGTATCGCCAAGGGTTTCAAGGGAATCTCTTACAGGGTCCTTTTGGCTTATAGTCTTTGCAGCACCCACTAAAAGAATGGCACGGGAAAGTAGATGGCCTACATTGTCATGGATTTCCCGGGCGATCCTGTTGCGTTCCCGTAAGGTTGCGGAGTAAATTTCGTAATCCTGCTTTTCAAGGAGGGCCTGATTCTTCTCTTTCAGAAGAAGAGTATGCTCTGTGCTGTCATCCCTGGTGTGCCTGTACAGCCAGCCTAGTTTTTCACAGTCATCTGCATTTTTCAGCAGGAAGTACGACAGAACCAGTCCAAATGCACCTGTAAAAAGGGCATAGGCCTTAAAGGTGCCGGCCGGGACGTGCCAGCAGTACAGGCAGACCAGGGGGAGACTGTCCGAAAACCTCTGAGTGGAGATAAGTCGATCACCAAGGTGGAAA
>ERZ652168.85-NODE-85-length-43705-cov-19.8727_pt1 | contig 43705 bp, 45 predicted proteins | sample MGYA00514763_ERZ652168 | MGnify/ENA metagenome assembly ERZ652168
GCAATATATGGATAATTTATTTGATAATTATATAATAAATAAAAAAATATCAAAAAATATATTGACATATATAAATATAGATGATATTATAATGACAAGAAATAAAACTGATTGAATACTTATAAAAAACAAAATATATCATAAGAATTCAGTCAGATTTTACTTTATCGGACTTCAAAGGAAGAAACAGATTAGCTGGAGAAATATCATAATGACGAGAAAGTTATGAGAGAAGCAAAATCCGCAGTGTTTATTCCTGAGATTATACGATCCGATAAGAGATTTTAAGAAAAGGAGGTACGGACCACCAGCAACAATAATTTAAAACTAAAGATTTTATAATGAGAGAGGTAAAAGAATGATAGAAATATCAGAATAAAGATGGGTGTTAATCAGAGGTAGATTAGCATCCATCTTTATGTTGTATATTTTTATAAAAGTTGCTAAAATAAAAGAAATGCAGGAGGGGAATCTGCAGAAATAAAGTATAAATAACAAGGGATAAGGAGAGAAATATGGACACAATCTTGAGTTTTGAAAAAGTACTGGTTCAGATAGAAAAAGGTATATCCGTACTGTCCGGAACTGGCGGCGCCCTGGGCCAGAGTGAACTGGCAGGCCTGGCGGCGGCAGTGGCGGTTGGATTGCTGTTATGCCTTCTGGGACTGAAGCTTATACGTTTTTGGGGTGCTGTGGCTGGACTGATATTAGGGGCAGCAGGAGGCATTTATGGAGGAGGTTATTTTGGCCTTACAGGCAGTATCCCTTTGATGGCTGGGGCGGCAGCGGGAATTATACTGGCAGTATTAGGGGCCCGGTTTTATCGGTTTGGTGCATTTTTAACAACTGGAATTTTAGCAGCGGCGGTGAGCATGGCTTTTCTGAGGCCAACGGCACAAATGACTGTACTTATATGTGTGGGGATTGCAGTGGTTATCGGGGCAGCAGCGGCGTTTCTGCCTCAGCTGATGGTGATTCTGCTGACAGGGGCAGCAGGGGGGATTCTTGCAGGATCGGCAGCCTATATTTTGCTGCCACTGCAGTTTCCGGTATTACGTATTATCATACCCGCGGCTGTGGCTGTTCTTGGTATTATTATCCAGCTGTTGCTGGAATCCAGAAAACGGAAAAAACTTCATCTCAAAAAAGCGGATGAGATCCGCAAACAGAATTCTACGGCTAACGAGGTAGATAAAGCCAGGGCCATGATGGAGAAACTAGATGAGGTGGATATAGAGGCCGCGGAGGATGAGCCGGATGACGAAGAGCAGGGAGATTCCGTAGATCTGGAGGAAGATGACGACATACAGATTTTAGATTTAGACAATGAAAAATAAGATAAATTGAAAGTTTAATGGAATGTTTATTTTAGGGCATGTCTTTCTATATATTAATATAATTATGGAGAGCATGCCTTTTTCAAATTTAGAGTATTTTTACATTTTCGATTATTTGATGTATGGCTTTTTTATAATGCGTTTTTTGAGTTTAGGTATATCAGGGTAATAAAATGGAAAGTGAAAAAGCTGTGTATTTTATTGCCAGTGTTTGGACAAAGTTGTATAATATAAATAAAATAAATAGAAGGAGGGCTTACTTATGAAGATTGATATGCATTGCCATGTAAAGGAAGGTTCTATTGACAGTAAAGTAAGCCTGGATGAGTATATTACAATTCTGAAAAGTAAGGGATTCCAGGGAATGGTAATTACGGACCACAATACTTACAAGGGATACCGCCATTGGAAGTACCACATGAAGGGGAAAGTCCATACAGATTTTGTGGTTCTCAAAGGGATTGAGTATGATACAAGGGACGCAGGGCACATTTTGGTGATTATGCCGGAAGGCGTAAAGATGCGCCTCCTTGAGATGCGGGGAATGCCAGTTTCTGTCCTGATAGATCTTGTCCACCGCAATGGAGGGGTATTAGGGCCTGCCCATCCGTGCGGGGAGAAGTACCTCAGTATTACAAATACGAAACGGTTTTATACTTCCCCTGAGGTGATGAAGCGGTTTGATTTTGTGGAAGCGTATAATTGCTGCGAGTCAGCGGCTTCAAATGCGGGGGCAAAGAAGCTGGCCGAGAAGTATGGGAAAGTTACCGTGGGCGGCAGTGATGCCCATAGGGCGGGATGTGTAGGACGGGCTTATACGATTCTGCCAGAGCCTGTGTCCTGTGAAACTGAACTGATATCCATGATTCACAAAAAGACTAAATTTGAGACCGGGGGCAGGCTGTATGAGAAGACTACCAAGGATAGAATCGGAAAGGTGAATAAGGTGTTGGTATATTCCTTCTGGTTTTATAACAAAGGCGGCGAACTCATAAAACGCCATGGCAGGAATGCGAAGATGGAAGTTGAGAACCCTATTGATCCTATTGACCCCATTGAAATGTATTATACAGGTGAACGGAGGCTGTCATAGAGAAAAGCTGGCGCTGCAGAAACAGTCTGTATGCAGGCTTTTAGCAAAGAGGACTGGCCTGTGCAGGTATAGGGAGCCGGCAGGATGGTTCAGGGTGGTTGCAGATAAGGCGCGCAGTGGGTTGCATGTGGGTGTTGGCAGATAGTTATTTGGGTTTGGAAATTTATATTTCGGGATTTATTCAGGAGGCCGGGAGTGTTCTATTCCTGGCTCTTTTGATTGCAATAGCATATTATGACTTTAGGCACCACAGGATACCGGATACATATTGCGTAGCTATCCTGATATTCGGGATGGTGGCTGCAGGGGGATGGGGTCTCTCCGTGAATGAGCGCGTTTTTGGGGGACTTGCAGTCAGCGCAGGAATGGTTCTGCTGGCTGTGTGCAGGCCAGGGGCTTTTGGCGGAGGGGACATTAAGCTTTCTGCTGCGGCAGGCTTAGGCCTGGGATGGCGCTGCATGTTATTGGCATTTATATTGGCTGTACTTTCTGCAGGAATTTATGCCGCTTACCTTCTATTCTGCCAAAGGGAAGGAATGAGTAGGAGGTTTGCCCTTGGCCCTTTCTTATGTCTGGGACTGTGTATTTCCTTTTTGGGAGGGGACGGCCTGGCAAGCTGGCTGCTCCTTGCTTAAGGGGCGGAGGCTTTACGGTACTGTGTAGGGGTAACTCTATACTTGCGCTTAAAAACCCTGTTAAAATATGAAAGATTATCAAAGCCGGTAAGGGCGGCTATTTCTAATACAGGAGACTCTGTTGCAGTAAGCAGGCGCGCGGCCATGGATAGGCGGTAGTCATTTAGATATTGTGTAAATCCTGTCTGCATATGTGTTTTGAAAAATTTCATAAAATGAGATTTGCTGTAATATGTCAGGGCGGCCATATCATCTATAGAAATAGGTTCTCCATAATGGTCTTCCACATATTTTAATACAGTTTTTAACTTTTCCAGGGATTTTGTTCTGACTAAAGGAACATAATCCCTGCTGTTTTGTGAGGAGATGAGCAGATAGAAAAATTGGAAAAGCCATCCTTTTACAGCTAGCTGGTATCCTCGTGGCTTTGTTCTGCAAAGATTATCTACCTGAATGATACAGGAGGACAGGCCAGTGTAACCAGGATATAATTGAGAGATAAATGTAGCATAAGGTGAATCAGAGTGAAAAAATGGGAGGAGAAATTGCTGGGTACATAAATCACGGCTGTCTGTGACGAGAATTTCCTGTTTGAAAATAATATTCTCATATTCCATGGCAAAGCCTGGTTTCTGCTGGATTGCATGAAGCTGTCCGGGGAGAATTAAGATAATATCCCCTGCTGTTACTGTCTCCTGGCGAAAATTAACAGACACGGATCCGCTGCCTTTTTTGATGACTATTAACTCGACTTCCTCATGCCAGTGGAGGGGCACATGTTTGAAATCAAGGGGGATGGAACAGAGGTAAGTGTTATATGGAAACTCTGCTGAAGTATGGGTTTTTGTCTCATGGTAATTTTGATATTCAGTAATGTTCATGCAAGGCCCTTTCTTGGAGAACAGGATCATCCCAATATTTGCCGGGCGGCCAATAAATGGGCCCAGAATGGGGATGGATAGAAGATTTAATATGATAGTATTGTACTATAAATAGAGAGTATTTTGCAAGAAATCCAAATAAAATCATATTAAAATACATAATAAATATTAAAATATATAATGGTGGCTCTAGAAAAATAATCCTATTTATTGTAACTCTGGCGGAAGTCCAGGAGAAGGGAGAAAGTATATGAATATGAGAGAAAGATTGACTAAGAAACTGGGAAGAGCAATTTCGGAGGCTTCCGACCTAGATATTTATTATGCACTATTATCCATTATACAGGAGCTTTCAAAAGAAAAAGAAAATCCAGGCAGTAAGAAGAAGCTGTATTATATATCCGCTGAATTTTTGGTTGGGAAATTACTTTCAAATAATTTAATCAATTTGGGCCTGTATGATGAAGTGAAAGATATTCTGCGGGAAAATGGAAAAAGTATCAGTGCAGTAGAAGAGATAGAACCGGAACCATCGCTTGGAAATGGGGGCCTTGGGAGGCTGGCTGCCTGCTTTTTGGATTCCATCTCCACTCTTGGGTTTGCCGGCGATGGGATTGGCCTGAATTATCATCTTGGCCTTTTTAAGCAGAAATTTAGAAACAGGCTGCAGACAGAGATACCCAACCCGTGGATTGAGGATCAGGGATGGCTGGAAAAGACGGATGTGACGTATTCTGTAACCTTTGGAGGATTGACGGTGCGTTCCAGAATGTACGATATTGCAGTGACAGGCTATAATAGTATTACAAATAAACTGCACCTGTTTGACATTGAAACTGTGGACGAGGGGATTGTAGACCATGGAATACAGTTTGACAAAGAGGATATCGCCCATAATCTGACGCTGTTTTTATATCCAGACGATAGTGATGAAAGTGGGCGGCTGCTGCGCATTTACCAGCAATATTTTATGGTCAGCAACGGGGCAAGGCTGATTTTAGATGAATGTGTGGGCAGGGGATGCAGCCTGTACGATTTGCCGGAGTATGCTGTAATTCAGATAAATGATACCCATCCAACCATGGTGATTCCAGAATTGATACGGCTCTTGGCGGAGAGGGGCATGGAACTGGATACTGCCATAGATATAGTTTCCCGTACCTGTGCATACACAAACCATACTATTCTGGCAGAGGCTTTGGAAAAGTGGCCTCTTGCTTATTTGAAGAAAGTAGTGCCCCAGTTAGTGCCAATTATTGAGATTCTGGATGATAAAGTCAGAAGAAAGTACGAGGAGGAGAGGGTTGCCATTATTGGCAGGGATGATACAGTGCATATGGCCAATATTGACATACATTATGGATTTAGCGTCAACGGCGTGGCCTCCCTGCATACAGAGATTCTGAAAGAGAATGAGCTGAATCATTTTTACCGTATATATCCTGAAAAATTTAATAATAAAACCAATGGTATTACTTTCCGCAGATGGCTGTTGCACTGTAATCCTTTGTTATGCGGAATGCTGGATGCTGTCATTGGAAAGGGATACCGTACGGATGCGGGGCATCTGGAGAAGCTTTTGGATTTACAGGGGGATGAAGGCGTCTTAAATCGGCTGGTTGAAATCAAAAAAGAGAATAAAAAGTCTCTTTGCCATTATCTCAGTGAAATCCAGGGAGTTGCGCTGAACCCAGATTCTATTTTTGATATACAGATAAAGAGGCTCCATGAGTATAAGCGCCAGCAGATGAATGCACTATATGTGATCCACAAGTATTTGGAGATTAAGTCAGGAAAGCTGCCGGCAACCCCCATTACAGTGATTTTCGGGGCAAAGGCAGCTCCGGCATATACAATTGCAAAGGATATCATACACTTAATATTGTGTCTGCAGGACATAGTGAACCAGGATCCAGAAGTCAATCCTTATCTGCAGGTTGTCATGGTAGAAAATTATAATATTACGAAAGCGGAGAAGCTGATACCCGCCTGTGATATTTCAGAGCAGATTTCACTGGCATCCAAAGAGGCAAGCGGTACCGGAAATATGAAATTTATGCTGAATGGAGCAGTAACTCTTGGGACAGAGGACGGGGCAAATGTAGAAATCCATGAATTGGTGGGAGATGACAATATCTTTATTTTCGGCGCTTCCAGCGATGAAGTAATCAGCCATTACAAGAAAGCCGACTACATCTCCAAAGAATTCTATGAGAAAGATAAAATGACCAGGGCAGCAGTAGACTTTATTACAAGTCCGGAAATGCTCTCCATTGGCAGAAAAGAAAATCTGGAAAGACTAAAAAAAGAACTACTGAATAAAGATTGGTTCATGACACTTTTAGATTTCAAAAAATATGTAGAAAAGAAAGAAGAAGCTCTGACAGCATATGAGGATAAAAAAGCCTGGGCACAGAAAATGCTGGTAAATATAGCTAAGGCGGGATACTTCTCCTCAGACCGGACAATAGAGGAGTATAATAAAGAGATCTGGAAGTTAAAAAAGGTACACCACTAAAGTTAATTAGGGACGTAGCCTTTTAACAAAAGGCTACGTCCTCAGAGAGGAGAAACGCATGAGAGAAAGTGGAATTTTGCTGCCGGTTTTTGCGCTGCCTTCTGCATATGGGATCGGCTGTTTTTCGAAGGAGGCCTATGTATTTGTGGATCAGCTAAGGGCTGCCGGACAGGGAAGATGGCAGATACTGCCTTTGGGGCCTACGGGATATGGGGATTCTCCTTATCAGTCTTTTTCTACATTCGCGGGAAACCCATATTTTATCGACCTGGAAACGCTGGTTCAGGAGGGACTTCTGACCCAGGAGGAGTGTGAATCTTTTGATTTTGGCTGCAGAGAGGACTGTATTGATTATGAGAAACTGTATTTGTCAAGATTTCAGGTCCTGCATCTGGCATATGAGCGATTCAATGGACAGGGAGATGTGGAATATGAAAGGTTTCTCAGGGAGAATATGGAATGGCTGGAGGAGTACTGCCTGTTTATGGCCCTGAAAAATAAGCACGGGGGGGCAAGCTGGAAAGAATGGGAGCCGCCCCTCAGGGACAGGGATGAGGAGGCTCTTATGGCCGTCCGGGAGGAGCTTCAGGATGAGATAAACTTTTTTCGTTTCCAGCAATATGAGTTTAGCCGCCAGTGGGGCAGGCTTCGCGCATATGCCAATGAGAGGGGGGTTAAGGTCATAGGAGATATCCCAATTTATGTAGCCTTTGACAGTGCAGATACGTGGGCGTCACCGGAGTTGTTTCAGTTTGACGAAAATAATGTGCCCATTGCTGTGGCAGGATGCCCGCCCGATGGTTTCTCAGCCACTGGGCAGCTATGGGGAAACCCTCTCTATAATTGGGAGTATCATAAAAAGACGGGATATGCATGGTGGATGCGCAGGATTGCGCATTGCTTCCGGCTGTATGATACAGTCAGGATAGACCATTTCCGGGGATTTGATGAGTATTATGCCATTCCTTACGGCCATCCCACCGCAGAACATGGGAAGTGGATGCCGGGGCCGGGGATTGATTTTTTCCATACAATAGAGGAAAAGCTGGGACATTTGGATATTATTGCGGAGGATTTGGGATTCCTGACAGATTCTGTCCTGCAGCTCTTGGAAGAATCAGGATTTCCGGGGATGAAAGTCATACAGTTTGCCTTTGACTCCAGGGAGTCTGCTAATTATTTGCCCCATACTTATACAAATAATTGTGTGGTGTATACAGGCACCCATGACAATGATACGACACGGGGATGGTATCACAGTGTAAGCAGGGAGTGCAGGGAGTTTGCCAAGGAGTACCTGCACAGGCATACATTGGATGAGGATGAGCTTTCCTGGGATTTTGCCGCCATGGCTATGGGCAGCGTGGCCGCCCTGTGCGTGATTCCTGTACAGGACTATCTATGCTTAGACAGCCGTGGAAGAATCAATACCCCTTCTACATTGGGGAATAATTGGACCTGGAGGCTGAAAAAGGGACAGATTGACGATGCTTTGATAAAAGAGATATGGAAGATTACGAAGTTATATGGCAGACTGCCGCGGCAATAGCCAGAAGGTACATGCTGACAGCCTGATATATAGAAGAATTATCTTTTTATCTTTTCTTCTAATTTCTTCTGAAACTCTTCCAACTGTAATTTATATTTTCTGGATTCCATTTTGGGGAAGGCTTTTACAAGACGCAGGGTGACTTTAGAAGACTTGCTGCCAAGTTCTTGGTAGCGGGCCTTTAAGTCGGCAATCTTGATATGTATCTCTTCTGATACCTCCTGAGTCTTATCCAGGAACCCGCTGGCAGCCTGGTCCAGCTTCTGCCTGGATGTCTCTTGTTTTTCCATTGCCAAGATTACCTTTTCATATATATCGCTGCCGATTTGGTCAGAGATTTCATGCAGTTCACCGGCGATTTTTTCCATAGTTGCCAGACGTCTGTTGAATTTGAAAATCGCGGATGCAGTTACATAAAGGTCAGCTAACAAGGCGATCCCTAAAATGGCGATAAGAAGTATGCCGAGGGTGTGGGGCAGCAGCGCGATTCCTTTGTGTATCAGGGGATGGATGAATTTCATAATAGCTACACAGCAGACACCCCAGATAAGCGAAAAGATCAGGCATACATAACCACCTATATTAAAGGGTTGGTCTGAGTAATCCCACCACTTATTATGAAAAATTTTATCCATGGCCCAGCCAGTGGCGCCTTCCAGAAAAGTAACGAGAAAAACAGATGAAAGATAGAGAAGGAGTATATTCCCTTCCAGTGGAGTCAGGAAAGCAATGACGGCTGTAACGCCAACGCCATAAATCGGGCAGATGGGGCCGTTTAGGAACCCTCTGTTTACAAAACGGTGTTCTTTAAAAGCGGCGAACCCCACCTCTGTGCACCAGCCGAGGAAACCATATATAAAAAAGCAAAGTAAAAAGTAGTATGTATCCATAAGTCACGTCCCTCTTTTCTAAGCAGGAGCCAATAAATGGTATTTGGCAGTCCCTGCATTTTATTATTCTAATGTAAAGCCTGTGTCTTAAATTGTCAATGTATTTGACTTCTCTTGAAAAAAGATTTATAATTGCTAATAGATAATAATTATCAATAACGAAGCCGCACACAGGAGAAAATCATGAGATTAAAAGAAGGGAAAAATGAACATATATATCAGGTGAGGAAAATTGATATAGAGCTGAACCTTGAGCGCAGGCTGGAGGCCCTTGGCCTTACGGAAGGTTCCAGGATTACAGTGCTGAATAATAATAAAAAGGGGGCCGTAACGGTTAAATTCAGGGGCACCAGATTTGCAATGGGGCGCAGGATTGCAGACCATATTATTGTGGAGGAAGCAGGTTTATGAGCGGGGATGTAATCACAGTGGGGTTTGTTGGCAATCCCAATTGTGGGAAGACAACATTGTTTAATGCCTACACTGGTGCAAACCTGAAAGTGGCGAACTGGCCGGGAGTCACAGTAGAGAAAAAAGAGGGGAAAACCTTTTATAAAGGAAAAGAGTTCAGGCTTATTGATTTGCCAGGAATTTATAGCCTTACTTCCTATACAATGGAAGAGAAGGTGTCCAGGGAGTGTATAATGGGCGGTGAGGCAGATGTGATTGTTGATGTGGTGGATGCATCCTGCCTGGAGAGGAATCTATATCTGACGCTGCAGCTGATTGAGTTGGGAAAGCCGGTCGTACTAGCTTTGAATATGATGGACATTGTGGAGGAGCGGGGCATGGAGATAGACCTGCACAGGCTGCCTGAGATGCTGGGAATCCCCGTCGTCCCTGTATCTGCCAGAAAAAAGACAGGACTGGAAATCTTAATGCATGCAGTCAGCCACCACAAGGACCATGTAAGGCAGGGGCCTATCATCCATCACCATTCCCAGGAAACCATGCACGAGCATAACCACCACACCGAATACGCCATGGTCTACCAGGATGAAATAGAGGATAAAATTGACCAGGTTATAGAGGCCATTGCCAGTAAATATCCAGAGTTGGCCAACAAGAGATGGCATGCCATTAAAATGCTGGAACAGGATCAGGAGATTATGGATAAATATCCCCTGGGAACCCCGGGTGTGCTGGACAGAAGCTACGAAAAGGATATTATCAACCAGAAATATGATTTTATTGAAGAGATCATCCAGGAGACATTAGTCAATAAAAGCCAGAAGGAAGAACGCACAGATAAAATAGACAGATATCTCACAGGAAAATGGCTGGGCCTGCCGATTTTTCTCGCAATTATGGCAATGGTGTTCTTCCTGACTTTTACAGTTGGCGATTGGATGAAGGGGTATTTTGAGACGGCTTTGGAGATGCTTTCAGGCGGGGCTGATTCACTTCTCTCATCATGGAATATAAACCTTATGCTTAAGTCGCTGATTGTCGACGGTATTATATCAGGGGTAGGCGGAATTCTTACGTTTCTCCCCAATATATTTATTTTGTTTTTGTCTCTGGCCTTTTTGGAGGACAGCGGATATATGGCGCGTGTGGCATTTGTCATGGATGATATTATGGGGCATTTGGGATTATCGGGAAGGGCTTTTCTTCCTATGCTCCTGGGGTTCGGCTGTTCTGTCCCTGCCATTATGGCCTCAAGGGCATTGGAGCACAGGAAGGACAGGCTGAAAACTATACTGGTCACTCCTTTTATGTCCTGCAGCGCCAGACTGCCTATCTATGTACTGTTTTCGTCTATGTTTTTCGGGCGTTATGCCATGCTTGCCTGCTATTTGATGTATGTGCTGGGAATTGTGGTGGCAATAACAACCGCATTTATACTTTCCAAGCTTGACGGAAGCCGGGCAGAGCATGCCCTCCTCATAGAACTTCCTGAATATAAGGCGCCCAACGCAAGGACAATCGCCATATATGTATGGGAGAAAATTAAAGATTACCTGACGAAAGCAGGTACGGTTATTTTTCTGGCATCCATTATTATGTGGGTAATCCTGAATTTTGGGACTGAAGGATATGTGACTGATATATCAAAGAGCTTTGGGTCTCTGATAGGGAGGGCTGCTGTTCCTGTCTTTACCCCTGTGGGACTTGGCTATTGGCAGATTATTGTGGCGCTGATCTCAGGGATTGCGGCAAAGGAGGTTGTAGTCTCCAGCTGCAGTGTCCTGTTTGGGATACAGAATATTACAACGGCGGGAGGCATGGCAAGCTTTACGGGTGTGTTGGGCGAGATGGGATTCGGGGCAGCCAACGCCTGTGCACTGATGGTATTCTGCCTGCTTTATGTTCCCTGTACAGCTACAATTGCCACGATTAACAGGGAAGTGGGAAGCAAAAAGCTGACAGCGGGCATTGTATGTTTCCAGCTTGCTGTGGCTTGGCTTATGAGCTTTATCGCCTTCCATGCCATGAGCATATTTGTATAATCTAATGCCCTTCCCTTGGAAAAGCAATTTCGTGTGTTTCCAGGAGAAGGGCATTCTGGTGTCAGGCGCTTCTGCCAGGCCTGCTGGCTTAATAGCAGACTTCCTGCAGAAAAAGGCCTTTTGGGTCACAGGGGGCGCTGGAAGCCTCCTCTCCGGCAAAGATGGCCTCAATACATTCTTTTTTTCTTTTTCCGAGTCCAATGTCCAGCAGCGTCCCTATGGCCATCCGCGCCATGTTATGCAGAAAATCCTGGGCGCAGATAGTAATCTGTATTTCCTGTGAGTCCCCATAAATCTCTATGTCATAAATTTCTTTTTCAGCAGATTTGTTTTTTTTGGCAGTTGAAAAATTGTGAAAATCGTGTCTGCCCGCAAGAGATAATGCGGCCTGCTGCATCAAAGGGATATCAGGGGTTTTGAATGCATAATATGTATATTTGCGCTCAAATACACTGGGTACTGTTCCCACAGCGATCCGGTAAAGGTAGGTCCTGGATTTAGCATTCAAACTGGCGTGAAAGCGTTCGGGCATCTCGGCTGCCTCCAGGACAGCAATGTCCATGGGCAGGTAGCGGTTCATATATTGGCGGATTTCATAAGGTTTCATATCCGATGTGGTTTTGAAATTGACAGGCTGGCCGTATGCGTGGACACCCACTTCTGTCCTGGAACCGCAGTATAGCTCTACATCTTCCCCAGTCATTTTGCGAATCACATCCAGAATACGGTTGGATATGGTGTTAGTCGACTCTCCTTTGCCAAGACGCTGCCAACCTTGATAGCGGGAACCGTCATATTCTAAAATAAGCTTTATATTGCGCATGTTTTTCCTCCTTTTGTACAGATGCCGGTAAGAGTAAAAGCATAAAGGGCACTCTGGCGGCAATTTTTGTTTGTATTCTCTGCTGAGTCAATCTTACAGGATAGGAAGGGAGAAATCAACAGTATTACATGAAAGGGGCACGGTTGACTTCCCTGTATAACTGCGATTATAATAAAAAGAAGCTGTACCGGCCAGCATTTGGTGTAAGCCGGAGTTGTTTTGGCGGGGAGGAAGAAAATGTATCAGGCAATGAGCGGGGATGAATTGAGGCAAAAGGGCGTACTCTTGATTGAGAATGTCCGGGACGGTTTTCAGAAGCATGAAGCCTGTTTGTTAAAGGGGAAAGAACATGCTATGGAGAGGTTTCTGGAAAAGTGTCTTGCCGTCAGCGGAGAGGCCTCTTATGTAGATTTTTATTACCACGTATTATCTGCAGAAGAGAAGATAAGATTTGAGGCAGAGGCGGGCCAGGAAGGGAAAAGGCTTTTGCCTTTGTTTGAAAGGGCGGCAGAAAATAAGGTATATTATCCTTTGGATGGAGGGAACCTTGGTTTTTTAGCTGGGATTACTGCACGGGCCTTGTTATTTTCTACCTTTTATTTTACCTCCCCAAAGGCCCTGGTATGGGGGAATTATAACCTGGAGTACCCTCTGTTCTGTGAAGAAAGCCGGGATTTAGAGTTATACAAGAATATAGCGGTACAATGTGGATTGGAGGTGGTTTGATGGTTGAGGAGAGAAAAGTCGCAGATTCACGGGTGGAGACTGTGCATATGGTAAGGCCCAATCATCTCAATGCAGCCGGACGGCTGTTCGGCGGAATTCTGATGCAATGGCTGGATGATGTGGCAGGACTTGTGGCAAAGCGCCACAGCAGGAGCAATATTATTACTGCATCAGTAGATAATCTCCGTTTTATACAGGGGGCCTATCAGAAGGATGTCATTGTTATTATTGGCAAAGTGACATATGTTGGGCATACATCCATGGAAATCAGGGTAGACACTTATGTGGAAAATATAGAGGGGATGCGCTTCCCCATTAATAGGGCTTATTTTACTATGGTTGCATTGGATGAAAATGACAAACCCAAAAAGGTACCCCGCCTGATCCTGGAGTCCGAGGAGGAGAAAGCCGAATGGGAGGCCGCTAAAAAGCGGAGAGATATGCGGATAAAAAGAAAAGAAGAAGGGTTTTAAGCCTTCTTCTTCAAGAGTGAGCTGGCCATATTGATTGTTTTATCAATCTGTGCCTGCTCTTCTTTTGTTTTTCCTTCTTTTAAGATTTCAAAAATAAGGGAGATTTCATCCCCGGAGAAACTGATTCCTTTTTTGTTTGCGTTTGTAATAAGTGCAAACAGGACCGGGGCCAGATCTCTGCCGGTTTTCCCGGCTGTCTGTGATGCTGCCATCTGAATTAATTCCAGTTTGGCTGGATCAATGTTCTTCATTGCCGGATTGTTCATCCACTCGTTCATTTATATCATCTCCTTTCTTTCCAGCGGGCGTTTCTGCTGATAAATCTTCAGGGGTATATTCCTGCTCTGCTGTTTCCGCTTCTTTTTTAGGGCCGCTGTCTTTAGCAGCCCCTGTTTCTCCTGCAAACATGCTGTTGTACATCTCGAACATACCCTGCTGTTCTGGTGTCAGCATCCCCATCATCATTTCCATAGGGTTGAAGCCGCCTTCTGAGCTGGAGGGTTCATTGTCATTATCCTGTTTCGGCATTTCTGCCTGGAACATCTGTACCATTTCCATTATATTCATCATATTAAGAAATGTGTCCATCATTTCGGCCTCCTGTCTGGGCATATAAGGTTTTAACTCCTCCAGAATTTTAAGAGGGGAGGAGTTTTCTCCGTGAAAAGCCTGCTGCTGCAGGCTTTCTCTTTTGTTATGGAAAAAGGAGAGTGTCTCCTGAAGCTCCAGAAATTTGATGAAAACGCCCAGAAATTGCTGGTTGGAAGCAGGAGTGTAAGGAAGGAAAAGCTTTAACATTTGAAGCTGCGGGGATGTAGTCAGTTCGTCAAAGGGAGTCATCGGCCTGGGCGGTTTGTTTTCCATAAGCACTCCTAATTGTAGCGTTGTAAATATATATGTCAGAAAGTATAAAAATATGAGATAAAGGAAAGACTAAAGTAAAGGTATTTACATATTATAATCAAGAAAAGGAAAGGAAGTATCTGTAAAAATGAAAAGAAAATTAATCATTGAAGGCAATGCAGTATATGAAATCGATGAAGAATGTATGTTAAAAAACCGCATGGATGAGAGGGATGAAAGCAGGGAAGATAGAACGCATAATGAAAATAAAGAGGACGGGGGGTATCAACCGTAGATATTCATAGAAGAGAATGTGAAATCGTCCATCTTTAAAATCCAGATTTAGGCATGGCGCTGTTGGCTTCATGACATCCGGCCCCAGAGTGTATTTGGCAATTATATGGTGCATGAACTGTCAAATACACTCTGAGATAGAAGCGGGCAGAGTATTCACAGGCATAAAAATATCCCCGGCACAGCTTGCTGCGCCGGGGATATTTTTTAACTTATTTTATCAAAGTGTACTAGATATTAGCATCCACAGCTGCCGCCGCTAAATCCGCCGCCGCATCCGCCGCAGCAGCACAGAAGCAGGATGATCCAGAGACAACTGTCATTGCCGAATCCGCTGCCACCGCTAAATCCGTTGCCGCATCCGCCGCAGCAGCACAGAAGCAGGATGATCCAAAGACAAGATGACATACCGCCGTTGTTGTAACCTCCGCCATTTTCGCATCCGCATCCGCAGTTTGTAGCACTTAAATCACTCATGTTAAATCCTCCAAATTATGTTTGATTACAGTTCATAATATGTGCCTGGAGAGAAATGTGTGAAAGAATTTCTATAAAAATTTTTCGGAAGTACCAACCCAGCCGAAAGACGCGAATCTGTAGAGCCGGACAACGTTTCTGAATACCTTATTAAAAAAGGGATTTCTATGAATCGGGTAAAACAGGCCACTGGCTATTGGTGCAGGGATATTATAGCGAATCATTATCTGGGCCAGGATGTGTGCGTGGCTGTTCTTGATACAGGGATTGCACTGCATCCTGATTTTGACAGAAGAATTATAGGATTTAAAGATTTCGTGAACAAAAGAAATAAGATATATGATGATGGGAGGCATGGAACCCATGTGTCCGGCATTCTGGCCGGAAGTGGAAAGATGTCGTCAGGCAAGTATGCGGGGATGGCCCCGGGAGCAAAGCTTTTAGTGGGGAAAGTGCTTGACCATACTGGCAACGGCTCTATTGACCATGTCCTGGAAGGGATAGACTGGCTCTTAGCCATCCACAGGAGGGCAGGCCTTAAAATAGTAAATATATCTGTAGGGGCCCAACCGACTGTAGATCCTGCCCAGGCCAGCCGCCTGACAGAGGCTGTGGAGGCTCTTTGGGATGAAGGCCTGACAGTCGTAGTTTCGGCCGGGAATTATGGGCCTGGCAGGGGAACCGTATCTGTCCCCGGAACAAGCAGGAAAGTGATAACTGTGGGTGCGGCGCAGGGTTACAATCTGATAGGAGGGGGAAAGGGCGCCAGGAAATGGAACTATTCGGGCAGGGGTCCTACTAAAGCATGTGTTGTGAAGCCAGATTTGATTGCGCCAGGCACTGATATAAGTAGTTGTAATGGAGATTATATAAACCGCTGGCAAAAACCCTATATTATGAAAAGCGGCACATCTATGGCTACCCCTGTTGTATCGGGGGCTATTGCATGTCTATTGTCCAAGTACCCGGATATGACAAATGTAGAGGTTAAGTTAAGGCTCAGGGAGTCCTGTATGGGAGCAGGCAGTATGCAGCAGGGCTGGGGGATGGTGCATGTGGGGAGGCTGCTGGGAATGTAATAGAAAGGCGGCTTATAAAGCTTTAGAAGCACTCGATGCCTTGGCCGGCATGGGGTGCTTTCTTTAGCCACCCTCAATTTTTCCTATCTCGGAAAGTCCTTTGTTTGGCCTCTGTCTAGAAATATAGGGAGTAAGTCAGGTGAATAAAAATGTGTCAAGAAAAAATACTTGACACCGCTGCTTCTTTTTAGTATGATAGCAGAGGTGATTCATGTGAATGAGATATTAGAACAGGCATTATTGTACGATTTTTATGGAGAACTTCTGACAGAACACCAGAAGGAGATTTATGAGCAGTTTGTGCTGGAGGATCTTTCTCTGAGTGAGATAGCAGAGAGCGAAGGGATTAGCAGGCAAGGCGTGCATGATTTAGTAAAACGCTGCCAGAAAGCGCTGGAAGATTATGAGGATAAACTCCATCTTGTGAAAAGATTTTTGTCTGTGAAGGAAAAGGTTCAGGAGATTAACCAGGTAATTGATTCCTGTGTAAGCAGGGGGGCAGAGCCGGCTATTATGGTACAGAGGATCCGGAGGATTTCGGATACAATTATAGAGGAGTTATAGGATGGCATTTGACAGTTTAACTGAGAAGCTTCAGAATGTATTTAAGAATCTCAGGAGCAAAGGGCGCCTCACAGAGGAAGATGTAAAGACAGCCCTAAAAGAAGTGAAGATGGCATTGCTGGAAGCGGACGTCAACTTTAAGGTCGTTAAGAGCTTTATAAAAGATGTCCAGGAGCGCGCAGTAGGCCAGGATGTTATGAATGGGTTAAATCCAGGGCAGATGGTGATTAAGATTGTAAATGAAGAGCTGGTCCGCCTTATGGGTTCAGAGACAACAGAGATCCAGCTCCAGCCGGGAAGCGCAGTTACGGTCATCATGATGGCGGGGCTCCAGGGGGCAGGTAAAACCACCACTACAGCTAAATTGGCAGGGAAGTATAAGCTAAAGGGAAAGAAACCACTGCTTGTGGCATGTGATGTATACAGGCCCGCCGCAATAAAGCAGCTTCAGATAAACGGTGAGAAGCAGGGCGTGGAAGTGTTTTCCATGGGGAATAAAAACAAGCCTGCAGATATTGCCAGGGCGGCTTTAGAGTATGCTGGCAAGAACAAAAATAATATCGTAATTCTTGACACTGCCGGCCGGCTCCATATAGACGAAGACATGATGGCAGAGTTACAGGACATTAAAGAGGCCGTTACAGTGCATCAGACAATCTTAGTTGTGGATGCAATGACTGGCCAGGATGCGGTGAACGTGGCTGGGAGCTTCCATGAGAAGATAGGGATTGACGGCGTAATTGTCACAAAGCTGGACGGCGATACAAGAGGCGGCGCCGCCTTATCCATTAAGGCTGTGACGGGAAGGCCAATTTTATATGCCGGTATGGGGGAGAAACTTTCTGACCTGGAACAGTTCTATCCCGACAGGATGGCGTCCCGGATTTTGGGGATGGGAGATGTCCTGACCCTGATAGAAAAGGCAGGGGCAGAACTGGATGAGGAAAAGGCCCGCAAAATGACTGAGAAAATGAAAAAAGCTCAGTTTGATTTTGAGGATTATTTAGAGAGCATGTCCCAGATGAAGAAGATGGGCGGCCTGTCCAGTATTATGAGTATGATGCCAGGACTCGGCGGTATGGGCGGCGGCAAGCTGCCGGAACTGGATTCTGAAGAGAATGAGAAGAGAATGGCGCGGATGGAGGCAATTATATATTCCATGACCCTTGAGGAGCGCCAAAACCCGGATGTGCTCAATCCATCCAGGAAACACCGGATTGCGAGAGGGGCGGGGGTGGATATTGCGGAAGTAAACCGCATGGTAAAGCAATTCCATGAGGCCAGGAAGATGATGAAAAAGCTTCCGGGCATGATGGGCGGCATGGGTGGTAAGAAGGGCAAGTTTAGGCTTCCCTTTTAGCACATAGATAACCCTGGCGGCTAAATATTATTTTTGCCTGCATAGGGGAACAAAAAGAAAAAATAAAAAAATGAGGTGAAAGAGATGGCAGTAAAAATCAGATTAAAAAGAATGGGACAGAAGAAGGCTCCTTTCTATAGAATCGTAGTTGCAGATGCGAGATCCCCGAGAGACGGCAAGTTTATCGAGGAAATCGGGACATACGATCCGAACCTGGAGCCAAGCGGAATTAAGGTGAATGAGGAGGCAGCCAAGAAATGGTTAAACAACGGCGCTCAGCCTACAGAGGTAGTCGGAAAAATCTTTAAAGCAGCAGGCATTGAAAAATAAGCTGTTCCGCGGAGGTGGCTTACATGAAAGAATTAGTTGAAGTAATCGCGAAAGCATTAGTGGACAATCCTGACGGTGTTGCTGTGACTGAGAGGCAGGACGGCAGGGTGACAGTCATTGAAGTCCGTGTGGCAGACGGCGACATGGGTAAGGTGATTGGAAAGCAGGGCCGGATCGCAAAGGCCATCCGTTCTGTTGTAAAGGCGGCTGCGGCCAAGGAAGATAAGAGAGTGGTTGTTGATATTATACAATAACAAAACAAGAGGGGACAGCCTTCATGTGCGGGTATATCAGATACGTATGGCATGAAGAGCCTGCCCCTTTCCTTTTCGGGAAATATGTGCAGTAGATACAGGAGAAGAGTATGGAGCAGTATTTGCAGGTAGGGGTGATTGCCTCCACACACGGTTTACGCGGGGAAGTCAAGGTATTCCCCACAACGGATGACCCGGGGCGGTTCAGGGATCTGAAGAAGGTCATTCTAGATACAGGAAAAGAGCGGGTATTATTGGAGGTACAGGGTGTAAAATTCTTTAAAAACATGGCCATTGTAAAATTCAGGGGACTGGATGATATCAATGAAGTCGAACAATATAAAGGGAAAAGCCTCCTGGTGAGCAGGGAGGATGCAGTCAGGCTCGAGGAGGATGAATATTATATTGCCGATTTGCTGGGAATGACAGTCTTTACAGAGGCAGGGGAATTTGGCGTGCTGAAAGACGTCATAGAGACCGGTGCAAATGAGGTCTATGTAGTAGATTCCCCGGTGTACGGCGAGGTGCTGATTCCGGCCATCCGCCAGTGTATCTTAGATGTGGACATTCAGGGGCAGGCTATGAAGGTACATCTGCTGGATGGGTTAGTAGACCCCGCCAGGGGAGAGGGACGTAAGACGGCGGAGAGTGAAGGGGATAAAAATCTATGAATTTTCACATATTAACATTATTCCCAGACATGGTGCTGGACGGCCTGGGCACAAGTATAACCGGGAGGGCAGTGAAAAACGGCCTGCTGTCTATTGAGGCCGTCAATATCCGGGATTATGCCTTTAATAAACATCAGAGTGTGGATGATTACCCTTATGGGGGCGGGGCAGGGATGCTGATGCAGGCTGAACCGGTATTTCTTGCCTATGAAGCTGTGGCCGGGAAACTGGCCAAAAAGCCAAGAGTCGTCTATCTGTCCCCCCAGGGCCGGGTCTTTGACCAGAATATGGCCAGGGAGCTGGCCAAGGAGGAAGATCTGATATTGCTCTGCGGCCATTATGAGGGAATTGATGAGAGAGTACTGGAGGAAATTGTGACAGACTACGTGTCTATCGGGGACTATGTGCTGACAGGAGGAGAACTGCCGGCTATGGTGATGGTAGATGTGATTTCCAGGCTAGTGCCTGGAGTGCTGCACAACGATGTATCTGCTGAATTTGAATCGTTCCAGGATAATCTGCTGGAATATCCCCAATATTCCCGGCCAGAAGTATGGCGTGGAAGGCAGGTGCCTCCAGTTTTACTGTCCGGCCATCATGCCAATATTGAGAAATGGCGCAGAGAGCAGTCCATTATCAGGACTAAGGAGAGACGGCCAGATTTACTGGCGAAGTGCGATTTGCCGGAGGATGAATAAAAAATAAGGAAAAGGCTTGAAACCTGTTCACGAATATGATAGAATACAACAGTTGTGAAATGAATGGATGGTCCTCTGATACAAAGGAACTGCAGGCAGTATCTGCAGACAGGTATTAAGAACGTCTGAATATGAAGGAGGTCACACAATGAATGATATTATAAGAAAAATTGAGGCAGAGCAGCTCAAAGAGAATGCCCCTCAGTTTAGTGTCGGTGATACTGTAAAGGTATACGCTAAAATTAAAGAGGGCAGCCGTGAAAGAATCCAGGTATTTGAAGGGACAGTCCTTAAGAAACAGGGCGGCAGCACAAGAGAGACTTTCACAGTCAGAAAGAATTCTAACGGAATTGGTGTTGAAAAGACTTGGCCGCTGCACTCACCAAATGTTGAGAAGATAGAGGTTATCCGCAGAGGTAAAGTAAGGAGAGCGAAGCTGAATTACCTGAGAAACCGTGTTGGTAAGAGCGCTAAGGTAAAAGAATTAGTAAAATAGTAGCCATGAGAGGGACAAGTACAACAAGTATATTGTCCCTTTTCTATTATAGACGAGGAAAGGTTATGCAGGATTTAAACTTTCGCAAAAAGCGCAGAAGGCAGGCAAGAAGGAAGAAGCGGGCCCAGAAAAAGCAGGAACTCAGATTTGAGTCTGTGAGGCCAGGGATCCGCTTTAAACGAGAAAAGACAAATGAACAGAGGCAGCATGCAAGGGAAGTGGTGAACTGGATGGTCCAGATCATTACGGTGTGTATCATTGCGTTTGTGCTGGTCTGGTTTTTTGGGCAGAGAGTCAGTAATGCGGGGGATTCCATGAAACCTGTTTTGAGTAATGGGGATGTGGTACTTGTCAACCGCCTTATATATAATGCCAGCAAGCCCAGGCGCGGGGACATTATAGCATTTAAGCCCAATGGAAATGAAAATACTCACTATTCTATAAAAAGAATTATTGGACTGCCTGGTGAGACTGTACAGATTAAGGAAGGGCAGATTTATATTAATGATACAAAAATGACAGACTATGTATATGCCGATACAATAGAAGAGGCTGGAATTGCCGATGAGGCTTTGGCACTGGCAGGCGATGAATATTTTGTCCTGGGGGATAATTATGGCAGCAGTGACGACAGCCGTATGGCAGACATAGGGAATGTAAAGAGAGACGAAATCTATGGGAAGGTCTGGTTTGTGGCAAGTTTTGGGCCTGACTTTGGATTTGTTAAGAAATAAAGGAGGCAGACATGCATTTTCAGTGGTATCCGGGTCATATGACCAAAGCAAAACGGATGATGCAGGAGAATATGAAACTGATTGATCTTGTGATCGAACTGGTGGACGCCCGGATTCCAATCAGCAGCAGGAATCCTGAGATTGATGAGCTGGGCCGCAGCAAGGCAAGGGTGATTCTTCTGAATAAATCGGACCTGGCACAGGACCGGCTAAATGACGAGTGGACGAAATATTTCCGGGAGAAGGGTTATTCCGTGATAAAGGTGAATTCCAGAAAGGGCGGAGGCATTAAATCTATCCAGGGGGTCATTCAGGAAGCCTGTAAGGAAAAGATAGAGCGGGATCAAAGAAGGGGGATATTGAACCGGCCAGTGAGGGCCATGGTAGTCGGCATCCCCAATGTGGGCAAATCTACATTTATCAACGCCCTGGCTGGAAAGGCCTGTACAAAGACGGGCAATAAGCCGGGGGTGACAAAAGGGAAGCAGTGGATCCGCCTGAATAAGAATGTGGAACTTTTAGATACGCCAGGTATACTTTGGCCAAAATTTGAAGATCAGACCGTGGGCCTCCGCCTTGCCCTCATTGGATCTATAAAAGAGGAAATACTTAATGTTGAGGAGTTGGCGGGGGAATTGATTTCTTTCATGAAAGCCAATTATGCAGGGATACTGGCGAAAAAATATGGGATCAATGAGGAAGACGATGATTTTGAGTGCCTCAAAAGTATTGCCAAGAGCCGGCACTGCCTGGTCAGAGGGAGTGTTTTGGATACAGAAAAGGCTGCCAGATTGCTGCTGGATGATTTCCGCAATGGCAGAATTGATAAAATTACACTTGAATTTCCCGGGGATTATGAATAAGATAGAGGGAGAGAATAGAAAGAGGATTAGACTATGGACCAGGAGAAGGGGATCATACGGGAGCTGTTTGGCTGGATTGTTTATATATTAATTATAGTGGGGCTGACATATCTGATTATTACATTTGTGGGGCAGAGGACCCGGGTCAGCGGATCTTCCATGGAGACTACGCTCTCAGATGGGGATAACCTGATTGTAGATAAAATATCCTACCGCTTCCGGGAGCCAAAGAGATATGAGATTATTGTATTTCCTTACCAGTATGAGGAAAATACATACTATATAAAAAGAATCATCGGCCTGCCGGGGGAGACCGTCCAGGTGAAAGATGGGAAAGTATTGATTAACGGGCAGGAATTAGATGAGCACTATGGCAATGAGGAGATGCAGAATCCGGGAATTGCGGAGGAGCCTGTCACACTGGGGGAGGATGAATATTTTGTCCTGGGTGATAACAGGAACCACAGTGCGGACAGCCGGGAAGTGAGCGTAGGCGTACTTCACAGAAAAGATTTGCTGGGAAGGGCCTGGATACGCATCTGGCCTTTAGATAAGTTCGGAGTGATTAAGCATGAATAAAAATGATGGCAGGGACGCTGGGGTCTCTGAACCAAAAGAAAAGGCTGTATGTGCAAAAATAGAGGAAATAAGGCAGGAATTTATGCTGGCCGGGGAGCCAGAGATAGCAGGCTTATGTGAAAAGTATAGGGGGGACAGCCGCAAAGGTGTCCAAAACCTGATTTTGAAATATCAAAAGCAGCAGGAGAAGATACGGGCAGAACTTATACGCCTGGAAGGGATGAGGCGGTATGAGGATAAGTATGCAGAATATATGCATATATGTGGAATTGATGAGGTTGGGAGAGGACCCTTAGCCGGCCCGGTGGTAGCAGGCGCAGTTATATTGCCAAAAGACTGCAGGATCCTGTATTTAAATGACTCCAAAAAACTCTCAGGCAAAAGGCGGGAAGAGTTGTACGGCGAGATCATGGAAAAGGCTGTCGCCGTAGGCGTGGGGATGGTGGGGCCATCCCGTATTGATGAAGTCAATATACTTAACGCCACATACGAGGCTATGCGCAAGGCCATAGGGAAACTGAGCCAGGCGCCAGATATTCTGCTGAATGATGCAGTGACTATTCCCGGAGCCGGGGTTTTACAAGTACCGATTGTCAAGGGTGACGCCAAGAGCGTTTCTATTGCGGCGGCCAGTGTGGTGGCAAAGGTCACTAGGGACCGGCTGATGCAGGAGTATGATAAAATCCTTCCCGGCTATGGGTTCGCTGAGAACAAGGGATATGGTTCCCAGGCCCATATAGAGGCTTTGTCCAGGATGGGGCCCACCCCAATACACAGGCGTTCTTTTATTAAGAATTTTATGCCGGACAGAGGGAAGCTACAGTCGTGAGGGATTAGGAGGCAGGGACATCCCTGTCAGAGGCATCAGATATGATATCTGCCTGAATGGATGGGGATGGCAGCGCAGTCTGTATATTGTTGGCATGAGGAAAGAAATAAGGCAAAACAACAGAAGGACGGGAACAAGTTATGAGCAGGCCGCCGGGTATTATCTGGAACAGTCTGGCTATGTCATTCTGGAATATAATTACCGCTGCCTTGTGGGCGAGATAGATATCATCGCCAGGGAGGGAGAATACCTGGTGTTTTCGGAAGTAAAATACCGGAGGGATCAAAGAAAAGGCAGTCCCCTGGAGGCAGTGGACGCGAGGAAACAGAAGATTCTTTATAAATGTGCAGACTGGTATTTGGCGGAACATAATCTAATGGATATTCCATGCAGATTTGACGTGATCGGGATCCAAGGAAGCGGCATCGTGCATATTAGGGACGCATTTTGTAAATGATTTTTGGAGGAAATATCTGAAAGGGAAATATATGGGCATAGGATTACATTATAAGAATCAAAATAAGATATTCTATGAGGCTGAGGGGGAGACTCCCTATCTGGAGTATCCGTTATTTCGGAATACAGGGATTGTCAGACATGGGTTTTCTACCAGGATTGGAGGAGTCAGCAAAGGCTGCTATTCTTCCCTGAATTTAAGTTTTACAAGGGGAGACAGCGAGGAGGCCGTGAGAGAGAACTTCAGACGGATTGGCCGGGCCATCCAGGTGCGCTGCGAAGATATGGTATTTACCCAGCAGACGCATACGGTTAATGTGCTGGCAGTTACGGAGGAAGAACGGGGCATGGGGATTATGCGCCCCAGAAGCTACTCAGATGTAGACGGCCTTGTGACAAATGTTCCGGGACTGTGCCTGGTGGCCTTTTTCGCGGACTGTGTGCCCCTTTATTTTGTAGATCCTGTAAAAAAAGTGATAGGTTTAAGCCATTCCGGCTGGAGGGGGACAGTTGGGAAGATCGGAAAAGTAACTGTGGAGCTGATGCAGCAAAAATACGGCTCCAGGCCGAAGGATATCTTGGCTGCAGCGGGGCCCTCTATCTGCCAGGACTGCTATGAGGTGAGCGAAGATGTGATTCGTAAATTCCAGGCGAATTTTAAGGAGCGGCACTGGGAAGAATTATTTTACAGGAAAGAAAATGGAAAATACCAGCTGAACTTATGGAAGGCCAATGAGCTCGTCTTTGAGGAAGCTGGGATAATTAGAGAGCATATTGCGGTGACGAATGTCTGTACTCATTGCAACAGCAAGATTCTGTATTCTCACCGGGAGGCAGGGGACAGGAGGGGTAACCTGTGTGCGTTTCTTTCCTTAAAGGAGGGCGTATAAATATGATCTTGGGAACCGACCTTAGGATGGCGGATGAGATTTCTGTAGAAGAGGTTACTGCTGAGGTGACACAGGAGGTGGACCGTGTGACAGCGTACTTCCAGGAGCATCTGCCGGCTCTGATAGCATTTGGGATCAGGGTGCTGATGGCGCTTGTATTTTTCTTTATTGGCCGTGTGGTGATACGGTGGATACAGAGGCTTGTCAGGCATTCACTTCAGAGGACCAGCGCAGATAAAGGGGTCATCCAGTTTATTGACTCTGTGTTAAAGTTCAGCCTGTATGCTCTGCTGCTTTTTACCATTGCCACAAAGCTGGGGGTAGAGTCCTCCTCTGTTGCAGCGCTGATAGCTTCTGCAGGTGTGGCCATTGGCCTGGCGCTGCAGGGCAGCCTCTCCAACTTTGCGGGCGGGGTGCTGATCCTGCTTCTGAAACCCTTTGTTGTGGGGGATTATATTATAGAGGGCAGCAATAACAACGAAGGAACGGTGAAAGAGATACAGATTTTCTATACTAAGCTGTCCACGGTGGATAATAAGACCATTGTCATCCCTAACGGGACTTTGGCTAACAGCAGCCTGACAAATGTGACGGCCCGACCAGAACGGCAGCTTGACCTGAAAGTGGGAATCGCATACCATGCAGACTTAAGAAAGGCAAAGGGGTTAATAGAGGGACTGCTTCAGAATGAACCAGGGATTATCCAGGATGAGGACATAAAGGTTTTTGTGGACTCATTAGAGGACAGTGCGGTATTGTTGGGACTGCGGGCCTGGGTGAAGACAGAAGAATACTGGACAGTCAGGTGGAGGCTTTTGGAAGAAATTAAGCTTACCTTTGACAGAGAGAATATTGAGATACCGTATAATCAGCTTACAGTGCATATGCACAGAGATGCAGTACAGAAAGATTATTCCATTTAAGAAGGGCAGGTGGTACGATGTCATTTAGAAGAGGCGATGCATGCTATATATTAGGTGATAATGATAAAGCCGTTAAGGCAAAGATCGTGAATAAGCAGGGAAAGGTATATATTGTCCAGTTATTCGGTGTGTGTGGGGCCATAAAGCTGCCGGAGGAGAAGCTTTTTAGCACACCCCAGGAGGCAGAGGCCAGCCGAAAGACAATCAGTGCCAGTGTGAGTCCCCAGCTTTCAGGTATATCCAGGGCCAGCGGCATCCCGGAGATACCTGGGGTATCGAAGCGGGACAGTGGTTATTAATAGAGGAAAATCAAAAAAACGGTTGAAATTTTAGCTAAAACAAGATATAATAAGCAAGGCTCGTCTGACGGGCCGCAGGCTGGAATAGCTCAGTTGGTAGAGCACTTCACTCGTAATGAAGGGGCCGTCGGTTCAAGTCCGATTTCCAGCTTATCAACTGTTAAGTGCTGAAGTCTCTTATTTTGTAGAGATTTCAGCCTTTTTTATATTTCAGACCCCAAAAAGCCGTCCGATTTGATTTTACTTAGACTGAACGCCTTTCACTGTAAACTCACTCCTTTATTCCCGCGGGCAACGAGCCAAGGGGGTATGCTTTCATATCCATCTGGCGGCTGCCGCCAGGGCCGAATCAAAGAAATCTCTGTTATAGGAGAGATAGGGAAAATGCACAATAATAACTTGCTCTGTTCCAGTTTTACATGTATAATTTTCTAAAAAAGCGCGATTCAGAAATGAAGTCATCGTTTGGAGGAGTGAGGTAGAAATAGCTAGGATTGTCAAAAAAAGAACTCTGAAAAAGGAAATCACAATACTGATGCTGCTTGTTTCCGCCTGCACGCTGTTTTCAGCGTGTGCGGCAGTTTTGTATGTCTTTTTTTCCTTTTTTATTGATAATACTCAGGAAGATATTCAATATGTCTTAAATAATATCAGTCAGCAATACCAATCACATATGCAGTTTATTGAAGATGGGGCTGTGTCAATCCGCCATAATATGATGCTGGATGCTTTTTTTGAGGCAGGCATTTCTGGGACTGATTATGACCCGACTGTAATTGAACCACAGTTGTTATATAGCATGGAATTATTTTCTGACCGTAACATGATTGATCGGAAGATACCTTTTGTGACGAGTGTGTATTTGTTTAATAATGCTGGAGACTGCATTTATGAGCATTATTATGCCTCTACTTTGGCTGCTGAAGAGAAAGAGGAGGCTATGTACCTCAACATACAGAGAGAGTTTCGGCAAAGCCAGGACAGATATGCCTGTGTTTCAGACGAGAAAAGTATTAATTTATTGTTTCGGATCTATGATGATGACATGAAAGAGAAGGGAATATGTATTGCTAAGATCAGCAGGGAGGCCGTCAACACTCTATTAGGAAGGGTGTCTGATTATAGTGACTCCACATGGATGGTGCTATTTGGAGATGAGCGGATCATTGCTTTTCAGGGACGGTGGAGTGATATAGAACAGCTCACCAAATTTGAGAGTGTTTGGAGTGGGAAACGATCCCTGGAAGAACATAATGTCATAGGCTGCGCTAAAATATGTGGATTCGATATGCGGACAGTGATCTGTGTGGGCCAGGAAAATATTTTCGCCGTCCTTAAATCTACGGCTCTGATATTTGCTGCAGGGTTAATTATTGTATTGATCATTACTGTGCTTGCGGCATTCGGATCGAGTTACCGTTTTACAAGGCCAGTGACTAAAATGATTGGTAAAATACAGGCTTTTGGAAAGCAGGATTTTGATGTCCGCATGGAGGAATCAGCCATTCAGGAGTTTCATGACATTGGAATTGTATTCAACGAGATGGCTGAAAGGATTAAATATCTGATTATGCAGGTATATGAAAAACAACTTTTAGCTGTCCAGTCTGAGGTAAAATATTTACAGGCCCAGATGAATCCCCACTTTCAATTTAATATTCTGGCTATGTTAAGCCTAAAGGCTAAAATGGCGGGCAATGAGGAAGTGTATGAAGGATTGAAAGCATTTTCAAAGTTGACACAGGGCAAAATATTCCGGGAAAAGGAGATTAAAATCAAAGTATCTGAAGAATTGGAAATCGTGAGATTTTACTTATATTTACAGAAAAGCAGATATCAGGATAAGATTTGTTACGAAATTGATGTGCAGGACAACCATATTAACCAAAACCTGATCCCCCGCCTGCTGATTGAGTCCCTTGTTGAAAATGCGGTCTCCCATGGATTGGAACCAAAACGTGAGAATGGTATGGTCAAAGTGACTCTGTATGAAGAGTCAGGGAAATCTGGAGACTCCAGGATGCTTCACATTTGTGTGGAGGATGACGGGGTAGGATTTGAAGCGGAAAAAATGGCGGAGAGTGGTGGGGAAAAAGAACCTGTAGATGGGAAAGTTGACCATACTCACACTGGTTTGGAGAATATAAAACGTATGCTTATGATCTTGTATGGGGACCGCCATAAGTTTAGGATCAGCGGAGGAATCGGTACAGGGACAAAAGTGGAGATTGTAATTCCGTCAGAGAGGAGTGGATATGATGTGGAAAGTCATAGCAGCGGACGATGAAGGGTACATCCGGGAGGCGCTTCAAAAACTGATAGACTGGAGGAAGATGAACTGTGTATTAGAAGCAGTAGTCAGCGATGGACAAGCGCTTATAGATAGAATCAGAGAGGAACATCCAGACATAGTAATTACGGATATCCAGATGCCGGTGTTAGATGGTCTGGAAGTGTGTAGATTTGTTTATGAAACCTATCCTGGGACACAAGTGATTCTTTTGACAGCTCATTCTGAGTTTGAGTATGCCAGGGCCGCAGTTAAGTACGATGTTTGTGATTATGTGTTAAAGGTCTCAATTATGGAAGAACTGCCAACAGCGGTGGAAAAGGCTGCTAGAGAACTGGGGAATTGCCATAAGGCGGCAGAGCAGAGGGAAAAGAAAGAGTCCAAAACTCTCTATCTGCAGATGGAACAGTATATTGATCAGAATTTCCGGTCCAAGCTTTCCCTGGAGGAAATTGCCGAAGCCCTCCATGCAAATGGAAGTTACCTGAGCAGGCTTTATAAGAATAAAACCGGAAAGAACCTTTTTGAAGCAATACTGGACCGGAGGATCGAGGCTGCAAAGGAATATTTGCTGGATACGGATATGAAAACTTATGAAATATCAGAAGCGGTGGGGATAGAAGATTCGGGATATTTTTCTAAAATGTTTAAGAAGAAAATAGGGGTTTCTCCTAAAGAATTCAGGAGAGGTGGCAGCCATGGGGAAATACAGTAAAATAGCTTTCGCTTTTATCCTATTTTTGGCCAGTATACTTTCAGGCTGTGAAAGCGTAAAGGAGGAACCTGTAACGATTACAGTGATTCACGCATGGGGAGGGACAGAGGCGGACCATGTTGCTATGCGCGATATTTATGAGGGGTTTGAAAAACAAAATCCGGATATCAGCCTCCAGCTTATTTCTATGCCTACAAGGAATGAGATGCTGCGGAAGATCGAGGATATGATCATGGTGGGAGACACCCCGGATATTATTACTTTCAGCGGAATGGGGCGGAACCAGACATATAATTTTATGGTGGATAATAATATGGCTTTGGATTTGAAGCCATATTTAGAGAAGGATACAGAATTTGCAAATTGTATTTCTGATGTAAATTTGGAATACTGGACAACAGAAGAAAACCAGCTGTTTACAGTAGCTGACGTATTGTCCCTTAGCGGCGGATATTGGTATAATGAAGAAATCTTCCAACAGGCTAACATTCAAAAAATCCCTGAAACATGGGAAGAATTTTGGGCAATGTGCGAGACGCTGAGGACCTGGACAGAGAAACAGGGCCTGGAGATATTGCCTTTGCAGCCGTCTGGGGAGGGATATCTTTATTTTTTGGATCATATGCTGGCTGATTTTGGGGACAGTACGCCAAGCGGTATTAGTGGACATAAAATTACAGCAGAAAAAGAGAAATTGGAAAATGCGGTGGTTAGGTTAAATAAAATATATCGGTTTTCTACTTCCGAAAGCGCAGGGTACACGTATTTGGATGAGACAAGTTTATTTAACGAAGGGAAAGTGGCTATCTATGTCAACGGCGTGTGGGGAGCGCCTATGATCTCAAAGAATATTCATGCGAAATATGGATTGCTGCCTAGTGAGTCTGGAACCTCCATGTCCTGTGAGTCCGCCTGCTTAGGGTATGTGTTGGGGAACAGTGGAGATGAGAACAGAGAAAATGCTTCTGTCCGTTTTCTCAAATATATGCTAAGTAGTCCAGTCCAGGCCCGGATTGTAAAAGAGACTGAACAGATCCCTGCTAATCCGCAGATAGAGCTTGAAGACTATGCAGAAGAGAAGCCTAGAATGTATCAGGCAGCGTCCCTGGTCATGGATGCAGACAGAAAGATTGATGTTCCAGATAATCTATGGGCAGCATCGCAGAAAACTATATTTACAGAAAATATACTGGATGTCCTGACAGGAAAGGTGTCAGAGTCTGAACTTGTGGAGCAGATTATTGCTGAGTCAATGGAAAATGATTAGTTTTATATTGTAGATAATGAAGATGTATCGCAGAAGTATTGGAGGATAAGTACAGATAATCCTCTGATACTTCTTTTTTTCCGTGCGCAACGAGACAGGGGGGACATGTTTACATGTCTATTTGGAGACTGCCGCGGGTATCTCATACCCGGACACCTGTGTCGCTGCTAGTTTTATGCTCCGTATGCCTGCATCGGGGTTTTTGACTGCAAAAATATGGAAAATATTGTGAGTAAGTAAATATTTTCCAAATACTAAATAAAATAGTCAATATTATACTGATTTGAGTCAATTCAATTCATTCAAAATATACAAAAATAAATGTAAAATAATTCTATAAAAAGTAAAAACGCACAAAAAGGAGGAAAATATGAAAAGGAAAGTAGTAAGTATATTATTAGTTGCGGCAATGTGCGTGACTGTACTGGCTGGATGTGGGGGCGGTTCAGATTCAGAAAAAAAGGACGGCTCTAATGCCAAGGATGAAGACAATGTTCTGGAATTTTATCATGGGTATTATCAGGATGAGAGTGAATGGGCGGCTGCCCAAGTTATGAGAGATATCTACGGCCAGTTTGCCGAAGAACATGCAGATGGCGATGTGACGTTCAAAGCAATTGCGGTGGAGAACCGGGACGAGATTGTCAGCGCCCAGGTATCCGGCGGGTCATTCCCGGATATGGTTGACTTCGGAGGAGCCAGGGGTTCACTGACATCTGCGGTAGCACAGGATCTTGTTTATGATCTAAAGCCTTATATTGATGAGAATCATCTTGCAGATGCAGTTGGACTGAATTATACACAGAATGACCAGGATGGACACATTTACTCTGTACATGATCAAATCGAGAGCCGGGGACTGTGGTATAATTCTTCCATATTGGAGAAGGCAGGAGCATCTGTGGATAAAGTATTTGCTGACTGGACATCTTTTGGAGATGCCATGGATAAGATAAATACATTGGGCAACGGTACTTACGGATATATCGCAGGTCAGGGATCACGCTACATTGTGAATGCCATTATGGGTTCTACCGAGAAAGGAAAAGAAATGATAGAGTCAGAATTGACTGAGGAGGCAATTAATTCTGACGAGTTCGCAGAGGCATTTAAGACGGCGGCAAAATTAGATCAGGCGAATGGATCCGACCATACAACAGACGATAACGGTAATTTGATGGCAGATTTTAATACAAATGGAACAGTGGGCGTTTTGTTTAACGGTGTGTGGAATGCAGGCGCTATTGACGAGACAAACGCAGAAGTAATCGAGCCGGCGTTGTTTCCGGGGAATATTGCCATTGCATCCGCTGGAGACGGTATCGCGGTGGCTAACGGCATGAGTGAGGAAAAGACGGAACTTGCCCTGGAATTTGTAAAGTATATGACAAGCGCAGAAGTACAGGAAAAAATATTCACAGAAGTACAGGCAAAGCCATGCAACACTACGTTGGATCTGAATGGACTGGCTCAAAAGAGCGGCAGTGCGACAGTTACCAAGCTGGCGGAAGCATGCTCACAAGTGAATGAGGCAGACACAACGGTGATAGACTTAAGCTATACCTGGGGTTCTGATGTTGATAAAGCGATTGTCAATGCCCTGATGGAATCAGCAGTATCCGGTACAGATATCGATGCTAGATTTGTGCAGCTCCAAAAAGAACTGCTGGCATTGATTGGATAAGATAAAGATAAGATTCGGGGAAGGGAGAAGTCCCTTCCCGTTTTTTGGCTATTATGGAGGTGTTTTATATTGACAGATCCGCGTACAAAGAAAAAGAAGAATAAACTAGGGATGCGTAGGACTGGTTTTATCATTGTGTTTCTTGCCCCCACACTGATTGCGTTTTGTGTGTTTTACCTATACCCGATTATCACAGTATTTTTTACATCTTTCTGTAGATGGGATTATACGAATATTGCAAATCCGGAGTTTTTTGGCTTTGAACACATGTGGGATAATTATGACTACATATTTAATCAGTATCCTTTTTTCTGGGAGGCGTTGAGAAATTCTACAATTTGGGCAATTCTGGGAGCCGTTGTGCAGATTCCTGTGGCAACTTTGATCGCTTTGGCCCTATCTAGAAAAATGAAAGGGATCAAGCTGGTCCGCAACATTTATATCATCCCGAATATGATTTCAACAGCAGCTATGGGGGTGATCTTCCTGCAATTGTATAACCCGTCCTACGGAATTATTAATCCTATTATTCAGTTGTTTAAGCCGGATTTTACAGATAGTGTGCTTTTATTAAAGGGACCTGCATTTATTGCAATGACCTGCGCTTATATTTTCTTCACAGGAACCACAACACTGATGATATTAGGCAATATTATGGCGGTTCCTGAAGAAGTACGTGAGGCGGCGATGCTGGACGGCGCAAGCGGGCTTAAGCAGGACTTACATATTACGATTCCAATGATTAAAGGGACGCTTAGGACAGTATCAATACTGGCGGCGACTTCTGGTTTCCTGCTCTATAACGAGGTATATTTTCTGACAAAAGGGGCGGCCGGAACATACAGCATCAGCTATGTGATTCGTGAGCTGGCGATTACGAGTCCGAGAACACAGTTTGGCAGGGCAAACTCAGTGGCAATGATACAGATTTTGGCGGGAATGGTAATCATCTTGGCCATCAACCTTGTATATAGCGCATCCTTTAAAAAGAAACGTAAATAGTGGCAGTGAAAAGAAAGAAACAGGTGATGAGTATGAAGAAAAAAAGACACATATCAAGTGTAAAAAATATGCCCGCAGGGACACGGATCTTTAGTTACATTTGCCTTTTGTGGGCATTAATTGTAGCGTTAGTTCCGCTGATTTGGCTTGTATTGTCCAGCTTAAAGGAAGACCCTCTGGCAAGACCGGGGTTCCAGCTTCCCAAGGCCATTTGTCTGGATGGATATATATCTACATTTCGGGATCTCCATGTGCTTAGGTACTTTGGCAACAGTATGTTTGTAGCAGGCGCATCTGTGATTATCAGTGTAGTCATGATATCTATGTCGGCCTATGTAGTCGCAAGGATGGAATTTAAGGGAAAAACTTTAGTAAGCATACTATTATATTCCACTATGTTTATCCCGGCCACGGCTTTGACCTACCCAGTGTATAACCTGATCAACAATCTGCATCTCTATGATACCAGGGGCGCGCTGATTCTTATTTATTCCTGCAGCGGGATAGCAATTAGCTTTTTTGTCATCAAAAATTATTATGATAATATACCGCGGGATTTAGAGGAGGCGGCGAGAATTGACGGCTGCGGGTATGTGCAGACATGGATGAAGGTCATTTTTCCCATTGCGCGCCCTGGGATTATGACCGCGGCGGTACTTGCATTTTTAAATAACTGGAATGAGTACTACTGGGCCTCTCTTGTTTTAATTACCCGCGAGAAGCTGACTGTTCCTGCGCTGCTATCAACATTTACTACAGCATTTAATACAAATTATAATGGATTATTTTCGGCTATGGTAATAATCATACTTCCGCCAGTACTCTTATACTGTATTTTCAGTAAATTTTTCATAGAGGCGTTGTCAGGCGGTGCGGTTAAAGGATGATATAGCAGGAGGAGGTACGTGATATGAATCAAGAAATTAAGAAACGCACACAGTGGTTTATGGAGGCGAGATTCGGCATGTTTATCCACTGGGGACTGTATGCAATCCCGGCGTGCGGCGAGTGGGTGATGTCAGAACAGGAAATGACAGTGGAAGAATATAGGCCCTATTTCGAACAGTTTGATCCGGTGGACTATGATCCGAGGAGATGGGTACGCTTAGCGAAAAATGCGGGCATGAAATATGTAGTGCTGACAGCAAAACATCATGATGGGTTCTGTCTGTTTGATTCTGGACTGACGGACTATAAAGTGACCAACACCAAAGCCGGAAGAGATTTGGTCAGGGAGTTTGTAGACGCCTGCCGGGAAGAGGGGCTTAAGGTGGGACTCTATTTTTCTATCATAGACTGGCACCACCCTGATTTCCCCAAATATGGAGACAGGCAGCATCCTATGCGGAATAACGAGGCGTATAAAGATGAGGAAATCGACTTTGAACGGTATCTTAATTATATGCACGGACAAGTCAGGGAGCTTGTGGCCAACTATGGAAAATTAGACTTGCTCTGGTTTGATTTCTCCTACGATGATATGACGGGAGAAAAATGGCGGGCCTCTGAGCTGATTCAAATGGTCCGCACATATCAGCCGGATGTGATTATCGATAACCGTTTAGAAGGGGCAGGAGACAACCATGGCAGTATTGCGACGGAGCATCCACTGATATACAGCGGTGATTTTGCAAGTCCGGAACAGATCATCCCGCCTGAAGGCGTGTGCGGTGAAAATGGAGAGCCTATCCCATGGGAACTTTGCGCTACAATGAATAACCATTGGGGATACTGTAATTTTGACCATCAGTACAAAAGTCCTCAGATGTTGGTACGAAAACTTGTAGAATGTGTGAGTAAAGGTGGAAATATGATTCTCAATGTGGGGCCAGATGCGAAAGGAAACATTCCCATGGAAAGTGCTGATATTCTTGAAAAGGTGGGCGCGTGGATGCAGAAAAATAAAGAGAGTATATACGGATGTGGAATTTCCAGGCTGCCGAAACCAGAATGGGGAAGGTATACACAGAAAGGGGACGTTATTTACGCCCATGTATATGAGACGCCCCTGGGAGCGCTGCCGCTGTATGGAATCCGGCCTGAACAATTAGCTGAAGTGACATATCTGGCTGACGGGAGTGAGGTGAACCGTGGAGAAGCCTGGAATACAGCCCTATATCAAGATGTGGCGTTTGTGTCCTTTGGTGAAGAACCGGTATTTACATACCCTTTGCCCGATGAAAAGGATACTGTATTGAAAATCTGTTTAAAGAACTGATGTAATTATGCAATGGAGGTATAAAATGGTTCGTAGATTAAAATGTTTATTTGGGATTTTATTAAGTATGAGCATGATTTTAGGTATGATTCCTCTGTCAATCAAAGAAGTACAGGCCGAAGAAAGCTCAGGAACAGAATATTATTTATCAGACTTGAAATGGTATTCTGCGACTCACGGAGACGCAGACAACAATAAGACTGTACAGAAGGATCATCCCTTTACTCCTGGGAATAACGGAGAGGATACCCCTATTCGTTTACTAATGCAAGAGGGGGAAATCCGCACGTTTGAGAAAGGCCTGGGAACAGTAGCCGCATATCCTTCAGAAATCACTTATAATATCAGCGGGGCCGGGGTGTCTAAATTCCAAGCTTATATTGGGATTGACCAAAGCGCTAACTATCAGGCGGCAGGACATGCTATTGTAGAAAAAATTGAGATTTTAGCAGATGATACGGTCCTCTATTCGTCACAAGAGGCTTATCCTGAGGGGATCCTGTATACAACGCCCGCAATCCGTGTAGATGTTGAAGTCCCCGAAAATGCATCCAGGCTGTATTTAAGATGTTATGCCGGAGAACAGACCTGGGCAGATGAAATTGTATATGCGGATGCAAAGGTTGTGGCAGAGGGGCCGTTTACAGATCCTGACGCCTGGGAACCTGCGGAAAAAAGGCGCGAAATATCCAATGAAGTCCCATTGATGATGATTCCGTTGTATGCCAATGGAGAAAAATACGCCCAGGCTGACAGGCAATATGCCTTCTGGGGTGATGATACGCTGACAGGAAAATGGGAAGAGGTGCCGGATGATTTGAAACCTTATACCGTGATAGAACTACATCCCGATGATCTTCCCAAACAAGAGGGAAGCGCTGCGGATTTCTACGAGCATTATCTGGAGGAGGCACAAAATTATGTAAATCCAAATACCGGGAAGAATGAACCCATTCCATTAGTACTTACTGTGTATACAGCAGGGAACCAATCTTACTATACATCTGCCCATTGGCTTACAACAGCATGGATTGAGAAAATGTATGAACAGTATAGCTGTCTGCAAGGGATTTTCTGTACAGAGAATTATTGGGTGTGGGCAAATGGTATTGAAAATATGGCCGCAGAGTATCTTACTATTTCTGCAAAGCATGGCGGATACTTTATCTGGTCAGAACAAAATAATGGGGCGTCTATTGAAAAGGCTATGGGCACGCAGGGCAAGACAGCTTTTAAAGAGGCAGTAGAAAAATACAGTGATTCTTTTATATTTATGTATAAAAATACACCTGCTGCAGAAGGAAATGATGCGCCTACAAGTAGTTATATGACAGGGTTATGGCTTGCCGACTATGCCTATCAGTGGGGTGGGCTTATGGATACATGGAAATGGTATGAGACAGGAAAGTGGAAACTGTTTGAGGGCGGCAGTATAGGAAAAACACAGGGGAACCGCCAATGGCTGTCTGAACCTGAAGCATTAATAGGAATCGAGGCTATGATGATCTACCTCAATGGAGGATGCGTATATAACTTCGAGCATCCGGCGTATACCTATGGTGTACAAAATGAACAGTCCCCCCTTTATACCAATGTCATACAGGAGTTTTTCAGATATGCAGTTGAAAATCCTGCGCCGTCTAAATCCGAAATGTTGAGCGCTACAAAGGCTATAATACATGGTAATTTGTCTTCTATGGGAAACGGGGACTTTTTTGTGGGACTGAATACGGAGAAGCCGCAGTCTCCAACCTATATCACGGGAAGATATGGAAATATTCCCGCAATTCCTTCATCAGTTTCACTAGCTGACCTAGAAGAAAGGCTGGGCGGAATGGAGATCGAGATTGTGGAAGGAGGAGATGAACGGCTCCAGACTACGGAGAAGAGGCAGGCCTATTTTAATAGCCTTTATGAGGACACATATGACGGAGATATTTTTGCGCAGAAATTAGAGGATGCCTGGTACGTATATAATTACAAGTATAATGAAGATGTGGATCAGACGGCAGAGAATATGAGCCTTTCTGTACCAGGGGTTTCAGATAGAGGATGGAAGGCTTCTGCTGTGCTGGAACCTCACACATATCTGGTTCTAAAAGAGAAAGCAGATGGTATTACTGTCAGATTAAACAATTACCGGACAAATAAAGATGAGTTGTGGGAAAATGCACAGAATGCTTCAGAAGCAGCGGCGCTGCCTGAAATGAGTAAAAAAGATGCTCTGTCATGGGTTTATACAAATTATATTACTAATACAAAAGATCAGGAACGAAGAACAACCACCATCACATTGAGCAATCTTGAGAAACAACCGGTTATAAGCAACGTATCAGGTTTGGAAGGAAACTATACAGATCCTGAGGTTGAATACAATGCAGAAACAAAAACGGCAACGATTACAGTAACCAGTAATGGTTATGTTTACTTCGATATAAAGGCAGAGTAGTGACAATATGAAACTGATAACATTACAATCCAAAAATACGACCTATCAAATAGGGATAACCGACACTGGCTTTCTGCTGCATTTATACTACGGCGTGAGAATTAACTGCGATATGAGCGGCACGATCGCCTATTATGAAAGGGGGATGAGTGGGGTTCCATATGACTTAAGAGGGGACAATACATTTTCCTGTGACGTCCTGCCACAGGAATACCCCTGCTTTGGAAATGGAGATTACCGGAGTCCCGCATTTTGCCTGCGGACGGAGGAAGGAGTATACGGCTCAGACCTGAGATACAGAGAGCATCATATAAAAAAGGGAAAATATCAAATTCCAGGACTTCCTGCGGCGTATGGCGGAGAGGATTCGGTTACTTGTGAGATTGTACTGGAAGATAGTAACACAAAAGTTATTGTGATTCTAAGGTACGGTGTTTTTTACGAGGAAGATGTAATGACTAGAAGTGTGGAGGTGAGAAACAGCGGCAATATGACGGTATTTCTCAACAAAGTCCTGACATCCACGCTGGATTTTGTAACAGGAGAGTATGAGCTCATTCACTTCCACGGCAGGCATATGATGGAGCGGATTCTGGAAAAAAGACCTGTTTTACACAGTAAGCAGTGCATTGAAAGCAGAAGAGGAACTTCCAGCCATCAGCAGAATCCTTTTGTCATTTTGGCGGAAAAGGGGACTCGGGAGAACGAAGGCCTGTGTTATGGAATGTCTCTTGTATACAGTGGAAATTTTTTAGTTGAGGCGGAGATGGATCAGTTTGACCAGGTCAGATTTCAAATGGGACTGTCCCCGGAGATGCTGGACTACAAATTAGAGGCAGGGGATAGATTCCATGCTCCGGAGGCCCTGATGTCTTGTACTACAAGAGGGTTTACGGGACTGTCGCATACTTTCCACAATTTTATTCGCAGACATATTTGCAGGGGAAAGTACAAGGACATTCCAAGACCAGTTCTTATTAATAATTGGGAAGCTACATACTTTGATTTTACAGGGGAAAAGATTATACAGATTGCAGGACAGGCAGCCGAACTGGGAATTGAGATGCTTGTTCTCGACGACGGCTGGTTTGGTGAACGAAACAGCGATACAGCAGGCCTAGGCGATTGGTATGCCAATCATAAAAAGTTAGGATGCACATTGGGAGAACTATCAGAGCGGATTCACCAAACAGGTTTGAAATTTGGCCTTTGGATTGAGCCGGAGATGGTGAACGAAGACAGCAGCCTCTACCGTATGCATCCGGACTGGGTTTTCAAAATACCGGGAAAAATGCCCGTGTTAGGGCGTAATCAGCTAGTATTAGATTTCTCTAGAAAAGAGGTTGTAGATTATATATTTGAAAATATTAGCCGGATCATTGATTCTGCAGATATCGAATATATAAAGATGGATATGAACCGGAGTATATCAGATGTTTATTCAGCAGTGTCAAAAAGGCAGAATTACGGAAGCATTATGTACCATTATGTGTTGGGGGTATATGATTTTTTGGAACGTATGGTACAGCGGTATCCAGGCTTGCTAATCGAAGGATGCAGCAGCGGCGGGGGACGGTTTGATACAGGAATGTTATATTATACACCTCAGATTTGGTGTAGTGATAATACAGACGCAGTGGAAAGAGTGTGGATACAGGAAGGAACTTCTTACGGGTATCCGATATCGGCTGTAAGTTCACATGTATCGGCAGTTCCCAATCATCAGACAGGAAGAAGCGTTAATTTATATACAAGAGGGATTGTGGCAATGGCTGGGAATCTGGGATATGAGTTAGATCTAACCATACTTACAAAAGAAGAGAAAGAAATGGTCAAAACCCAGATCAGAGATTATAAAAAATATTGGCATCTAATCCACAAGGGGGATTACTACCGTGTAGATTCTCCTTTAAAAGGCGGGGAATATGGGGCTTGGAGCTTTGTGGCAAAGGATAAATCAGAGGCGCTGCTTTCTGTCGTATGTATACAGGCACGTGCCAATCGTCCGGTTTATTATGCGAAATGCCCAGGACTAGATCTGGACAAATTATATTACTGTGTCCAAACGGATACCGCCTATTCAGGGGCAGCATTAAAATATGTGGGAGTTCCTGTTCCGATTCTAAATGAGGAATATTATGCCTGGCAGTATTTTTTTTGGAGTTTGGAAAATAAGGAGGAATTTGAAGTATGAAACAGGTAACGAGTGTGCTGATAGGCGCGGGACTGCGGGGAGGGCATGTCTATTCCCAATATGCTTTAGAACATCCGGATGAATTGAAAGTAGCGGCGGTGGCTGAACCGGACCGGAACCGGCGGGAGGCATTTGCCTCCAAGCATAATATTCCCGAAGATATGCAGTTTGAAAGCTATGAGGAGCTGTTGGATAAAGGGCGGCTGGCGGATTGTGCTATGATCTGTACCCAGGACAGGATGCACTGTGAACCGGTTATCGCAGCAATGGAAAAGGGATATCATGTATTATGTGAGAAACCAATGTCCCCGGAAAAAGAAGAGATTTTGAAGATGGGGGAGTTTTCACACAAATATAACCGTATTCTTTCGGTATGCCATGTGCTGCGTTATTCACCGTTTTTTACAAAAGTAAAGGGTCTGCTTGAGGAAGGGCGAATCGGAAGGCTGATGAGTATACAGCATATCGAAGAAGTGGGTTACTGGCATCATGCCCACAGTTTTGTGCGGGGAAACTGGAGAAATGCAGAAGAATCCAGTCCTATGATTCTGCAGAAATGCTGCCACGACATGGATATTCTTTTGTGGCTTTCTGACAGTCATTGCAAAACAATCAGTTCTTGCGGCAGTTTAACTTACTTTAAAGAGCAAAATGCCCCGCCAAAAGCGCCCGAATATTGTATGGATGGATGCGGACATAGAGCAGACTGTCCCTTTTATGCCCCTAGATTTTATCTGGAACACCCAAGGGCAGAAGAGGATGGATTGGTTTATGCGGTTACAGAGAACTCGGATACAGATTCTGTTCTTAGGGCACTGCGCGAAGGCCCTTATGGGAGGTGCGTTTTCCGCTGTGACAATACAGTAGTGGATCACCAGTCTGTGGATATAGAGTTTGAAAATGAAGTAACAGCCTCATTTTTAATGACAGCTTTTACAAACCAATGTGCAAGGAGAATCCGTCTGATGGGAACGAAAGGGGAACTAAAGGGGGATATGGAGGCAGGCACAATAGAACTCTTTGATTTTGTGAGCCATTCGTCAGAAGCGATTCGTCTGAATACTCCAACGAAAGGGCATAGTGGAAGCGATATGAGTATGATGCGTGATTTTGTGAGAATGGTCGGAGAAGGAAAACCAGGAAAAACAGATGCGTCCATGTCCGTGGAAAGCCACCTCATGGCCCTTGCCGCAGAGGAGGCCAGGGTAAACAAAGTGACAATTGATTTTAAGGAGTATCTATGAGCTTACAGGAGTTTCTAAAAGGGATCCAAATGATACCAGAGGCAATAGAAGAGATCCTGCAGATTACAGTGAGTGAAGAAGAGTACAGACGGATTACAGGCCTGTTTTGGTCAGATAGGCGAATATTTTATGAAGAAATATTAAGAAAAGATCGCTTTCGGCTCCACTTCCTATATTATTTTTGCCGGATGGCGTGCGATACATATGAGCAGTACCGTCAGAGAAACATAAAAGAGCGTATATTTTGGGATACTTTTTATGACCTTACGCTTTGGTGTGAAAATTGCTATAGGGAGTTTGGGGAATATGGAATCGATGAGTATGACTGGTTTTTTCGGCATTTGGAGTGCAGGATTTTTCGGCTGGGAAGATTAGAATTTGAAATGACGCCTTCTATGTGGACAATAGAAGAGAATGCTCTGAAAATAAAAAGAGGGACGCCGGTGATCAGCATTCATATACCTCAAGGTGAGAAATTGGATATCAGATTATCAGAAAAGTCCTTTAAACAGGCGTTCCAGTTTTGGGGAGAAGAGTATCCATATCTTTGCCACTCCTGGCTGTTATCTGCAGGACTGACGAAAATTCTGCCGGCTGACAGCAATATTCTGAAGTTTCAAAGCTTCTTTAAAATCATACAGACCGATTATACAGACCGGGAGGCAGAGAAACGGATCTATGGATGCGTGCGTGATGATCCGAATATATATCCTCAAAGGACAAGTCTGCAGAAAAAAGCGGCCCAATATCTGATTGCAGGGGGAAGGCTTGGAACCGGAACAGGAGTTTTAAAAACTGCTAATGTTGCCAGATAAAATTGCTGACTGGTACGGAGTATATACACATTGATAGAAATGTAATATGTCCATTACCAAAGAAGGCTGCGCATATCGGTGGTTTTATTTTTAGAGGATTTCTGTGGTATAGAAATTGGATCTGTCTTTCAGAAAGTAGATATGGTTTTTCAGTACCCCTATAAGATCCTTATAAAAAGCGGAAATGTACTGGGTATTGCCTAATATTCCTAACAAGCTTCAAAATGTCGGATTATAAATATACTGGAAAGAAGATTTAGAGTCATGGAGATAAATCTTAATTGAGCAAAGCTGCAGAAGAATAGTTAAAGACAAAAGAAAACCCCGGTTTTTAAAATCCGGGGTTTCTTCATGTGGTGGGAAAGGAGCTAAAAAAAGTGAGGAGATTAGCTCCTTATGTTAAGTAAACAATCTGAGAAAGAAAAACTGACGCATAATTTGAAAAAATCATCCTATAAGTTAGAAAAGAGGAATCAACAATTTACTTAACTGCCCGTAATTTGGCCGTCTATAAAATACGGAATACCTGTTCTACGGCATCCGCCATATTACCCCGTGCATTTTCAGGGTCCATGGCTTCCTCTAGTGTGGCTATTCCCCTCAGGATGGGGAAGAATGCATCGATGCCGGCTTCATTACATGCCCGTGCATCTTTTGTGACTCCTCCGGCAAAGGCAAGCACCTGTGCGTCAAACTTCTTTGCAAGCCTTGCAACCCCCACAGGAGCTTTCCCCATGGCAGTCTGATGATCCAGACGGCCTTCGCCGGTCACAACGATATCTGCCGATTTAAGATCTTCCTCCAAATTTATGGCTTTAAGTATCAAGTCTATGCCGGGAGCCAGATCCGCATGAAGATAGCTTAGAAAGGCGAAGCCAAGGCCTCCGGCCGCCCCTGCTCCCTGGGTTAATGAGAAGTCATTATGTAAAGTCTGGGATGTAACTTTTGCATAATGCAGCATAGCGCGGTCTAAAGGTTCTTTCATATCCTCTGTCACTCCTTTCTGAGGGCCATAAATATAGGTGGCGCCGTTTTTCCCACAAAGGGGATTGGTGACATCACAGGCGACATGAAAATGGCAGTCCTTAAGTTTGGGGTAAATATTTGTATCACAAATAGAGACAATTGTATCAAGAGCCTGTGCACCCCTGCCTGCCTCCTGGCCGTTTTTATCAAGAAAGCTGTATCCCAATGCCTGCAGCATTCCGATCCCCCCGTCATTGGTGGCGCTGCCTCCGATCCCTAGTATAAAATTTCTGCATCCTTTCTCCGCAGCATCTTTAATCATCTCACCTACGCCGTAGGTGGTTGCCAGCAGAGGGTTTTTTTGCTGCTCTGGCACAAGGGTAATTCCGGCAGCCGACGCCATCTCGATCACGGCTGTATCAGATTCCTTTAAATATCCATAATATGAAGTAATTTTTTCTCCCATAGGCCCGGTGACTGTCACATCAATTTTCTGCCCTCCCATACCTTCGATCAGGGCATCTGTAGTCCCCTCCCCTCCGTCTGCCAGAGGCCTTACTATGACCTGGGCGTCCGGGCGGGCGCGGAGTATCCCTTCCTTTGCTGCGAACCCTGCCTCCATGGAGCTTAAGCTGCCCTTTAATGAATCAATTGCAATAACGACTTTCATAAATACCTTCCTCCATATTTTAAATTCAGTAAAGATGTGTGTTATGGGAGCCGTTGATATAGAAAGGCGCCCTGTTAAATTTAATTTACTATTAGTATATCAAATGGCTAATAAAAGGCTATGTTATATAAAATAAAAAAATAAAGATACAGAACTATAATATAGTATATATAC
>ERZ652168.86-NODE-86-length-43648-cov-20.2167_pt1 | contig 43648 bp, 37 predicted proteins | sample MGYA00514763_ERZ652168 | MGnify/ENA metagenome assembly ERZ652168
ATTTACAAATATAACATCATGTGTTATGCTGACATTATCAACAGAAAACAATTTGTTTTCTAAAACCATTTTAATTTATTCCCTGATTTTCAGAACAGGATATCTGAAAATGATGAAAGGGAGCACAAAGGAGGAAAATGTATGAAGACGAAACGTATTGTATCGCTGGTTCTGGCAATGGGATTAACAGCAGGCATGGTTGGCTGCGGAAGTACTTCCGGTGGAACATCAGATGCGGGCACAGAGGAGAAGGAGGCGGGAGTGGTAACAGGGACTTCAGAGTCTACTGGAAATGAGACGGTTGACAGCGCTATGAATTTTAATAGGACGCTGGAAGATTATGAACCCCAGGAAAAAGAGTATGACTTTTATTTTACCTATAAAGTAGTCCATCCCTGGTGGGATGCTGTTGGCATGGGACTAGAGGAGGCGGTGAACCAATATGCGGATAAGGGAATTACAATTAACTATGAGTATGTGGCCCCTGTAACGCCTTCTGCCACAGATCAGGTCAGCAGATTAGAGGAGGCTGCCGGCCGTAACTTCGACGTTGTAGGAGTGGATGTGGCGGATATAAATGTAGTAACCCCCACAATTAATAATCTTATAGGCCAGGGCCAGAAAGTTATGACATTTTCAAGCTCTGATGCTACCAGAGAGGATGGGTGCGAACGTATTGCTTACGTAGGAAATACACACAATTATGAGGATGGGAAGGATATGACGGAAGCGCTTTGCGAGAAGCTGGATTATAAAGGCAAAGTGGCAATTCTCGTTGGGACCCAGGGCGCCCCGTGCCATGAGGACCGGGCAAAAGGAGCGCAGGATGTCATCGCCCAGTACCCAGATATGGAGATTGTTGATATTCAGTATGACAACGATTCAGTGGAAAAAGCACTTACTTTAGCAGAGGGCTTTTTAAAACAGTATGATGACCTGGCTGGAATTATATGCTGCAACATGGGCAACCCGGTGGGAGCTGCACAGGCGGTTGCAGATGCAGGAAAGCAGGATCAAATTACTATTGTAGGCATGGATCATGACCAGAGAGCGCTTGAGTACCTGAAAGAAGGGGTCATTTACTGTTTAGGAGTCCAGGACTGCTTTTCCATGGGATTTGATACAATCCAGACGGCGATTAAGATAGCTGATGGACTTGAACCTGGTTCTGATACATATCCAGAGCAGACAGAAGAAAAAACAACAGTTATCTATCAGGATGATGCACAGGCGATGCTGGACAAGCTCTATGGTTCTGGCGAATGATCACAGCAGTATTCTGATAGCTGGTTATCACGTATGAATTGCCTGGGTACAGGCGGAAGTGAAAGCCCCCTGCCCAAATCGTAAAAGGGCAGGGGAATGGAGGGGCATGCATGGATGAATATATCTTGGAAATGAAAAAAATTGTAAAAAAATTTCCTGGAACCATAGCTCTTAAGCAAGTTGATATTAACTTGAAAAAGGGAGAGATTCTTGCGTTGATCGGTGAAAATGGCGCTGGAAAAAGTACACTGATGAATGTCCTCATTGGAAATTTGATTGCTGATGAAGGAGAAATTATTTATAAAGGTGAAACAATTGTAAATAAAACACCGTTAGATGCTTTGAAACGGAAAATTGCAATGGTACCTCAGGAGTTAAATCTTGCACAAGAGCTGACTGTGGCGGAGAATATTTTCCTTGGAAGCCATATCAAGAAAAACGGGATTGTGGACTGGGAAAGTATGTACAAAGAAGCAAGCGCTCTTTTGGGACAATTGGAGCTGTCCATTGAACCGCGCCGAAAAGTGAAAGAATTATCGGCCGCATACCAGCAGCTTTTAGTTATAGCAAGGACGCTGCATACGGGAGCGGACCTAATTATATTTGATGAGCCTACGGCGTCACTTACGCTGAATGAAACAGAACATATATTGAAAATTATTAAGAATCTTGCAAAGAGTGGGAAGAGCATTGTCATAATTACTCATCATCTTGATGAAGTCAAGGATGTCTCGGACAGGGTATGTATTCTCCGCGACGGCACAATGGTTATGGAGAAGAATACAGATGAATTGTCTGTGGACGATATGATTTTTTATATGGCCAATCAGAAGGTTAAATCACAGAAACATGTGGAGAGGAAGTATTCGGATGAAAATATTCTTGAGGTTCATCATCTGAGCAGGCCAAACGAATTTGAAGATATCAGTTTTTGTGTAAAAAAGGGCGAGATTTTTGGTATTACAGGACTGGTTGGGTCTGGGCGTACAGAGTTGATTAATTGTATTTATGGACTTACAAAAAAACATGGGGGAACCATTAAATTTGAAGAAAAGGAAGTAGAGATTCATGCCCCCAGAGATGCCATAAATCTTGGAATAGGGCTTGTTCCTGAAGAACGGAGGCGCGACGGGATATTCCCCCTTCTTTCCGTGCAGGAGAATATGATACTGCCATCATATCACAAATATAGAAACAAGGGTGTTCTTAGTTTTAAGGACATAAAACGGAATGCACAGAAAGGAATCGACAATCTGCAGATAAAGACCTCTTCTGAAAATGAAGCGATAAAAAATCTGTCTGGAGGCAACCAGCAGAAAGTCATATTGGCAAGATGGGTTGAAAAGGATTTGAAACTACTATTTCTCGATGAGCCAACGAGAGGTATTGATGTCCGTGCAAAAGGAGAGATTTATAATCTTATACGCAGCATGGCTGATCAGGGATTTAGCGTTGTGATTGTTTCCTCGGAAATTGACGAAATTCTTGTTGTGGCTGACCGGATTATGGTTATGTTTGAAGGTAATATGAAAGGTATTGTTGAAGGGCCTGATGTTGCTGATATGACCAGGACAAATATATTAAAAATGTCCCTGAGTTGATATAGGGTTATAGTACCCGTATTTGACGATTGGAGGAAACTATGGAATCTAAAAATGTAAAGACGGAAAAAAGTAAAATTGCAGGAGTGTTTAAGTCAACTGCGGCTATGGTATTTCTGGTAACAATTGCTGTTACCCTTGTGACTCAGCTGATTACGGGTAATTTTTATACAGCATACAATATGACTACGCTTATGCGAACTGCTTCCTTTACCCTGCTGGTGGGATTTGCCCAGACGTTTGTGCTTTTGTTGGGAGGGATTGACCTTTCCATTGCAGGCTGCGGAGGCCTGTGTAGTATGATATTTGCTTCATTTCTTACCAAGACTGCCATGAATCCGTATTTGGCAATTGTTTTGTCATTAATCTGCGGAATTGCATTGGGTTTGATTAACGGACTGATTATCGTTTCTATGAATTTGACTCCGTTTATTGTGACATTGGCAACTTCCAGTGTTATGACTGGACTGATTTACTTGTTTACAAAAGGATTTGCCCTTACCGGTATTCCCACGGCTGTTACAGTGATTGGCCAAAACAGCCTGTTTGGAATCATTCCGTATCCGTTCCTTATTGCAATTATATTAGCTTTAATTTTAATATTCCTGTTAAAATTCACTTCTTTTGGACGGCATATTTATGCTGTGGGAGGAAACAGGATGGCAGCTGAAATTGTTGGAATAAGAGTAAAACGTGTGGAGCTTGTATGCTACACGATTTCAGGGGCTATTTCAGCTCTTGCCGGGATCCTTATGGTATGCCGCATGGGTTCCTATCAGGCTGATATTGGGTCTTCCTGGACTATGCCGTCAATTACAGCCGCTGTTCTGGGCGGAACCGCTATGACAGGCGGTGAAGGTGGAATTGGAGGAGCCATTTTTGGCGGACTCCTTATGTCGGTAATTACATACAGCATCAGCCTTATGGGTATTGATTCTTATTGGAATGAAGTTGTAACTGGTATTGTCGTATTAATTGCTGTATATGCAGATGCAATCAGGCGCAGAAGGCGTGCGTCTTAAGCCGAAGACTCTGCTGAATTATGGGAACCTGAAGGCCAGATATACATTTGGAGGGAATAAAATATGAAATTTGGAATTTGTTATTGTTATTGGAGCAAAGATTGGGAAGGCACTGATTATCCACAGCAGATTGAACGGGCGCGGAAATGTGGTTTTGATGTGTTAGAAATTTTCTATGGCAGGACGCTTACTATGCCCCAGGCAGAAGTTGAAGAAATAAAAGCAGCTTGTAAGGCGAACGATGTAGAATTATATATTTCTGGAGGCTTTGGGGCGGATTATGATCTGACATCTTTTGACGAAACCATCCGCGCCAAAGGCGTAAAAAATGCAATTACATTATTAAAAGCTATGGCCCGCTTGGGCGCAAAGAATTTCTCGGGAATTAATTATGCCCCGTGGTGCAAGTTTGATACAGCATTTGAAAAAGCGAAAGCAGTGGAGCAGGCTGCAAAAAGCCTTAAAGAAATTGGCAGGGCATGCGGTGATTATGATTTTAGCTGGAACATGGAAGTGGTGAATAGATTTGAGGGGTATCTCCTAAACACAGCTTCAGAAGCCGTAAGTCTGTGTGATATAGTGGATGACCCACATATTAATATTTTGCTGGATACATTTCATGGAATGATTGAGGAGGATGATCTTGCAGATGCAGTCCGTCAGGTTGGAAAGGGCCGTCTTGGGCATTATCACATGGGGACCAACAACCGCCGCCCTCCGCGTCCGTGCTTACTTCCGTGGAAAGAGATTTGTGAAGCATTAAAGGAAATAGAGTATGACAGGTGTATTTCATTTGAGCCTTTGGTTCGTACGGGCGGCTCTGTGGCGCTGGAAGGCGGAAATGTATGGCGTCCAATGCTTCCGGCTGATGCAGACGATAAGATGTTGGATGACATGATTATAAAATCTCGCGAATACATAAGTGAAATGCTTAAATAATACCGGAGGGATTACATATGGAAAAGTGGTTTATTGGTGTGGATTCTGGCACAAGCGGCATTAAAGCGGTTCTCTTTAATCTGGAAGGTAAACAAATTGGAAAAAAGTACTATCCTCTTACTGGACTGTTTCCAGAAGAAGACCAATATGAAGAGGATATGAATGAAATATGGGAAAAATGCTGTTGCTGTGTCAAGGAGCTTTCTAAGGAGTACGATTTGTCAAGGGTGGTCGGCCTGGGGATCACAGCCCAGGGCGACGGACTGTGGATGATTGACAAAAATGGCAATCCAGTCAGGAATGGCGCCTGTTTCTGCGACGGACGTGCGGGAGCAATTGTAGATGAGTGGGTGAAAGATGGTACTAGTGATAAGCTTTTTGAATTAACAGGAACCAGGATATTTTCTGGAAATCAAAATGGAATTGTAAAATGGATGGAGAAGAATGCAAAGGAAGATTTGGACAAAGCCTCCTATCTTCTTCACCTTAAGGATTATCTGTTCATGAAATTTACCGGGGAGATCACAACGGATCCGACAGATCAGTCTTTAATCTTTTTGGACCAGGAAACAAGAGAATATTCTGAAGAAGTGTTTAGCCTATGTAAATTAAAGCGGTATAGGTCTAAATATCCCCCAGTACTCCCGGCGGCAAAAAATGCTTTTAAAATTCTGCCAAAACTGGCAAGAACCCTGGGACTTAATGAGGACGTACTGATAACTTCAGGGCCTATGGATGTATCTGCCTGTGCGCTTGGAAGCGGCGTTATTGAGGAGGGAAATTGCTGTACGATTATGGGAACGGCGGCGCTGCATGAAATGGTGATTTCAAAGCCGCTGCAGGATGACATTTGTGCGGGTATGACGATCACACACGTCATGGAGGGACGATGGCTGCGGCTGATGGCTTCACTGGCGGGCACGCCAAATCTTAACTGGATGCTGAATAACTTTGGTGCACAGATAAAGAGTGATGCAGCTAAAATGGGAAAGAATATATACGACCATATGGAAGATATAGCAAAGGGCGTTCCCATAGGGGCAAACGGTGTAATGTATCATCCTTATCTTTTAGCTGGGGGCGAAAGAGCCCCGTTTACCGAGAATGCTGCAAGAGCAAGCTTTACAGGGATAAATGAGAGGCATACCCTTGCGGATGTAGTGCGGGCCACATATGAAGGGGTTGCCTATGCAATGCTGGATTGTTATCAGCATATGCCTCAGGATATAAAAAGGCTTACGCTTTGCGGAGGCGGAACTAAAAGCGCTTTCTGGTCTCAGATGTTCGCGGATGTAGTGGGGCATGAGATTGTTACAGTGAAAGGGGAGGAAGCCGGCGCTAAAGGAGTCGTACTAAATAATGCGGTTGTCCAGGGATACTACTCTGACTATAAAGATGCGGTGGAGAAGACTGTTGAATATGATAAGATATATACACCGAACATGAAACAACATGCTCAATATGTCAAATTCTATGAATTGTATAAAGAGACATACGAGACTATGGGGAGAGTATGGAAATTAAGGAAGAATATACTGGGTGAATGATATGGATTATTATGAAGAACGAGTTTCAATTGTCAATACGTGCAGGAAGATGTGTGAGATGTCGTATTTCATTGGCACCTGGGGGAATGTGAGCGTCAGGGTAGGGGATTATATACTGCTTACTCCGAGCAGGGTGGATTATGATATTATGAAATACTCGGACATTATTGTTATTGACATGGATGGAAACAAAATACAGGGGGATAAGAACCCGACTTCGGAAAAGGAGGTACATAGGCAGATTTATCTTAAAAGGAAGGACGTGGGGGCTGTTATTCATGCGCATACTGCTAACGCTATGGCGGTATCGGCAATGGATGTTGATCAGGTGCCATGTCTGGTAGAAGAGATGAGCCAGCTGCTTGGCGGGGGGATCCCAGTGACGAAAACTTATGTTGCCGCTGAGAATCATTTTGAACTTGGCAGAATAGCAGGAGAGACAATCGGCAATAAAAATGGAGTGATTCTGCGTAATCATGGGCCTGTCGCATGTGGTAAAAACCTTGGCGAGGCAGTTTTATCTGCAAAAGTCGTAGAAAAATCCTGTGGTATATATTTGAATTGCCTGCAGTCAGGGGTTGGGCAGAGAGTTATACCAGAACATAGTGTTGAGTCCGAACATTATAGATATCAGTTTACATATGGAAAAGAACAGACATGATAAGTACTGTGGGATGACCCTGAAGAATATATAAACCTTCAAACTAGTGTAAGATAGGATTGCCTAGTTTGGAGGTTTATGTTTGCGAGTAACGAGCCAAGCGGACATATTTACATGTCCATTTGGGGACTGCCGCAAAGGTCTAGTACCCCGATGCCTGAACCGGGGCCTTTGACTTAATGATAGGCAGATACATTCAGTAAAGAGTAAAAATATAAAACATAGATATTATTCATATTGGCTAGAATCCGCCGCCCCATCACTCAATTGCCTGTCCCAGACAGATTCCTCAATAGCCTTCAGGCATTCTTCTGTATGCTTTAAAATATCTCGTCCCCAGAAGTGGATTACAGTGTAACCAAGAAAAAGAAGCTTTTTGTCATTTTCCCAGTCACGGCTGCGGTTCCGCTCGATTTTTTTGATCCAATAGTCTGGATTATTTCCCTTTTCAAGACGCAGCTTAAGGATTTCCCAATCTTTTCCATGAAAAAATTCACTGTCGCAGAAAATCGCAATTTTATATTTAGTCAGTACGATATCAGGAGAGCCAGGAAGGGCCTTATAATTCTTGCGGTAGCGGTACCCTTTGTGCCATAGAGCCCTGCGGAGCTGTAATTCTATGGACGTATCCTGGCTGCGTATTTTACTCATATTCTTGGATACGGTGGTTGGATCCCTTTTCATGCGTCTCACCCCTCCCGATTGCAGAAGCTATTGAATATAAGCACATTCTAGCAAAACCAGTTATAGATAGCAAGAATAAAATAACTGATGTTTCGGGGTGGTCCGGCTTTGTGATATATGAAAGGATTATTGGAGTCCTATTTTCAGAAAAAGTAAGGAGACCGATTTAGCATAGAATCTACTTGACAAAAGGCAGAAACTGGAATATATTAAAAATAGTAATTGTTATTAATTTTATAAAGGAGAATATCTATGAACTTAAAAGGGACAGAAACAGAGAAGAATATGAGGACTGCATTGGCAGGAGAGTCTATGGCCAGGAACAAATATACATATTATGCCATGCAGGCGAAGGCAGAGGGACAGGCGGAGATAGCTGAATTCTTTGAGAAAATGGCTGGAAACGAAATGATCCATGCAAAGATTTGGTTTTCCATGCTTAATGATGGATTGGGCAATACAGAGAAAAACTTAAGTGACGCAGCGGCAGGGGAGAATGATGAGTGGACTGATATGTATCCTGGGTTTGCGAAAACAGCGAGAGAAGAGGGCCTTGATGAGATAGCGGACATGTTTGAAAAGGTGGCGGAGATCGAAAAAGACCACGAGCGCCGTTTTCTGCAAAAGTTGATTGGCATGAAGAAAAAGGCCCATTCTGCCAAGGAGGGCAATGCTCAGGCCACATCCCAGGCGAGGGAGACACCTTCAGCAAAGAGGAAAGTCGAGGGGTACCGCTGTATGTTCTGTGGGGCAACCTTTGAGGACAGGCCGGATGTATGTTCAGTCTGTAAGGCCATTGGTTCTTTCGAGAGTTGCACAATAGAAAAATAGGGAATTATTGGCTTTGGCTACTAGCTGCTGAGTATGGCAACTGCCATCCTGCCATAATCAGAATCTAAAACAATGCTGGAAGTTTCAGAAATAAAGGCAGGGGTTTCGGATATATGCGGGGGTGTGACGTTACAGTCCATCTTCTTCTGGGAAAGCTGTATTGTTGCATTCCCGCAGGAAATATTAGTAAGCTCACATAAGGATAAGGCTGATTGTACAAGCTGTCCTGCCATAGGGAATAATTCTTTATGCTGCCTGTCAATGTGGTCAATTCCAATGGGATAACTTTCTTTCCACATAATTATATTCCTCCCAAATGTGAATAATGGAAAACGGAAATATATATCCGTATTTTGGTAGTATACACGTAATCTGCTTTTTTCAATGAGTGAGACACTATATCGGGATATCCTTTCTCAATAGATATAAAGACATACTGTGCAGCAAGCGGCGCCACAGGCAGCGGGGAACCCAGGCGGAGAAAGGATAAAGGGAAATTATTTGAAAGTCCTTGACGAAATTATTTTGCAGATTATATAATAACAGAAATTGAACCCAACATGCCGCTTTTGGAAGTGGACTTCGTTGGGGTTTTTGCGTATCTGAATATAGAGGCAGTTTAGCCGGCAGATATGCCGCAGCGTGTTGAAAATGTGTGGGAGGATGCAGAAAATGAAAAAAATGACATTGGGATCCGGGAGTCTGGAGGTTCCGGTAATTGCAGCTGGATGTATGAGGATTAATACCCTGGACGAGGACGATATTGAAGTCTACATAAATAAATGCATGGAGTTGGGTATGAATTTTTTCGAACATGCAGATATCTATGGTAATGGAAAGTGTGAGTCCTTGTTTGCAGAGGCGTTTGAAAAAACGGAGTTCAGGCGTGAGGATGTGATTCTGCAGTCCAAATGTGGGATAGTACCGGGAGTGATGTATGATTTTTCCAAGGAACACATTTTAAAATCTGTGGAAAACAGTTTGAAGAGATTAAATACAGATTATTTGGATGTACTAGTGCTTCACAGGCCGGACGCCCTGGTAGAGCCGGAGGAAGTTGCAGAAGTATTCGACCTGCTCAATGCTTCCGGTAAGGTAAGGAATTTTGGGGTATCTAATCATAAACCCATGCAGATTGAATTGCTGAAAAAGTATGTGAAGCAGGACATTGTCACAAATCAGCTCCAGTTCAGCATCCCTTTCTCTAATATGGTCGCAAATGGAATGGAAGTAAATATGCTGACAGAAGGGTCTGTAGACCATGACGGAAGCGTCCTGGATTATTGCCGCCTGCATGACATGACAATCCAGGCATGGTCTCCGTTCCAGTATGGATTTTTTGAAGGAGTGTTTATAGGGAGCAGCAAATATCCTGAACTTAACCAACAGCTAGAAGAGTTGGCGGAGCGTTATGATACGACTCCAACGGCTATAGCGGCGGCTTGGATATTAAGACATCCTGCACATATTCAAATGATCGCAGGGACGACCAATTTGGACAGACTGGAGGAGATAGCACGGGGAAGTGAGATTCGCCTGACAAGAGAAGAATGGTACCAGATTTATCTGAGCGCGGGGCATATTTTGCCTTAGAGAGTGTGAAAAGCTGGTTTGAGGAAGTTTTTTAATAGCTGAGGGGATTCCGTCGGAATCCCCTCAGCTATTTCCTTTTGTACAATGGGCAGATTAATGTGATCATTGCTGTCCTGCCAGAACTTTATGCATTATCTCTATTTGTCAGTAATTTCACTGTGCAGTTCCTGAAGGGATTTAACTCCTCCCCGGTCATGCTCTTTGACATATTTGATTCCCTTTGCAGTGGTTCTGGCAGCAGCCATGGTCGTCATATAAGGAATCTTTGCTTTAATTGCAGCTTTTCTCAGATAGCTGTCATCGTGGACACTATCCTTACCCACAGGGGTGTTGACAATAAGGTCAATCTTTCCATTGGTGATCATATCCAGGATATTGGGCCTTCCCTCATATAATTTTTTAACCCTCTCAGCCTCAATGCCGTTCTCGCGGATCAAATCATAGGTGGTGCCTGTCGCTACAATCTGAAAGCCGTCTTCAGCGAAACTCCTGGCAATATCCACAACTTCAGGCTTGTCCCTGCCGCTGACAGAAATCAGGACAGTGCCCCCAAGAGGCAGCTTTGTCTGGGTTGCTTCCTGAGCCTTATAAAAAGCCTCTCCGTAGGAGGGGGAAAGGCCCAGCACTTCACCGGTGGAACGCATCTCAGGCCCTAATACAGGATCTACTTCCTGGAACATATTGAATGGGAACACAGCTTCCTTAACCCCGTAGTTTGGAATATTTTGTTCTCTGAGAGCCGGTACAGGAGAAGGCCTGTCAGTAATGTCTGAAGTGATAATATCTGTTGCCAAAGGTACCATGCGTATGTTGCAGACCTTGGATACAAGAGGGACAGTTCTGGAAGCACGGGGGTTGGCCTCCAGGACATAGACCTTCCCGTTCTCAATTGCATACTGCATATTCATCAGTCCTTTGACATGCATTTCCTCTGCAATTCTTCTTGTATATTCTTTGATTGTATTTACGTTTTCCTCTGATATATGGACAGATGGAATGATACATGCAGAATCCCCAGAGTGGACGCCAGCCAGTTCAATATGCTCCATCACTGCGGGGACAAACGCATGGGTGCCATCGCTAATGGCATCTGCCTCGCACTCCATGGCGTGGTTGAGGAAACGGTCAATCAGAATAGGACGGTCTGGGGTCACTCCGACAGCGGCCTTCATATAGCCTGCCATACTGGCATCGTCATATACGACCTCCATACCCCGGCCCCCCAGTACATAAGAAGGGCGGACCATCACGGGATATCCTATTTTATTAGCAATGGCAATGGCCTCCTCAACATCGACAGCCATCCCGGATTCAGGCATGGGGATTTCCAGTTTTTCCATCATTTCGCGGAACAAATCGCGGTCTTCTGCCAGGTCAATGACAGAAGGAGAAGTACCAAGTATACGGACCCCATTCTTTTCCAAGTCTGCAGCCAGATTCAGAGGAGTCTGGCCTCCAAACTGTGCAATTACCCCTACAGGTTTTTCTTTTTTATAAATACTGAGCACATCTTCCAAGGTCAGCGGCTCAAAATATAATTTGTCTGATGTGTCATAGTCCGTGGAGACGGTCTCAGGGTTACAGTTGACGATAATCGTCTCGAATCCTAGTTTTTTCAATGCCAATGAAGCATGTACACAGCAGTAGTCGAATTCAATTCCCTGGCCAATGCGGTTAGGTCCGCCGCCGAGGATCATGATTTTCTTACGGTCATTATGGACTGGATTTTTGTCAGGGGCATTATAAGTAGAATAGTAGTACGCACTATCCTTTGTCCCACTGACATGCACACCCTCCCAAGCTTCCTCTACACCGATCTCAATGCGCCGGCTGCGGATGTCACTCTCAGGAAGTTCCAGGAGCTGGCCTAAATATTGGTCAGAAAAGCCGTCTTTTTTGGCTGCTATAAGCTGTGCGTCGGAGGGCAGATGTCCCTTCTCTTTCAGGAGTGCCTCTTCCTCCTCCACAAGTTCTTTCATCTGTTCAATAAAATAATGTTTAACCTTTGTAATATCATGTATTTCATCCACATCTGCACCTTTGCGGAGGGCTTCATACATTATAAAATGACGCTCACTGGATGGGGTGATTAAAAGCTGCAGTAATTCCTCCTTTGTCCTTGTGTTAAAATCCTTTGCATGCCCGAGGCCGCAGCGTCCTGTTTCCAAGCTGCGTATGGCTTTCTGGAAGGCTTCTTTATAGGTCTTTCCAATGCTCATGACCTCGCCTACCGCGCGCATCTGGGTCCCCAGCTTGTCTTCCACGCCTTTAAATTTTTCAAAAGCCCAGCGGGCAAACTTGATTACCACATAGTCACCGTCAGGCACGTATTTGTCCAGGGTACCATATTTGCCGCAGGGAATGTCTTTTAATGTGAGTCCTGTGGCAAGCATGGCTGATACGAGAGCGATAGGGAATCCAGTGGCTTTGGAAGCAAGTGCAGAGGAGCGGGAGGTTCTTGGGTTAATCTCAATGACAATGATCCGGTCACTCACCGGGTCGTGGGCAAACTGCACATTTGTGCCGCCTATAACCTCCACAGATTCAACAATCTTGTATGCTTGTTCCTGCAGCCTTTTCTGGCAGTCCTCAGAGATAGTGAGCATAGGTGCAGAGCAGAAAGAATCCCCTGTGTGGACACCCAGCGGATCAATATTTTCGATAAAGCAGACAGTGATCATGTTGTTGTCCTTATCACGGACAACTTCCAACTCAAGCTCTTCCCATCCAAGAATAGACTCCTCTACAAGAACCTGGCCTACAAGGCTGGCCTGCAGTCCCCTGGCACATACGGTTCTAAGCTCATCCCGGTTATAGACGAGTCCGCCTCCGGCCCCACCCATAGTGTAAGCCGGACGGAGCACCACAGGGTAGCCGAGCCTGTCTGCAATAGAGAGTGCCTCCTCAACTGTGTATGCGACTTCACTGCGGGCCATTTCAATGCCGAGCTTATCCATAGCTTTTTTAAATTCGATACGGTCCTCCCCGCGCTCAATGGCATCTACCTGGACACCGATCACTTGTACGTTATACTTTTCCAGTATTCCTTTGGAGGCAAGCTCCGAACATAAATTAAGTCCAGACTGGCCTCCCAAATTCGGAAGCAGTGCGTCGGGACGTTCTTTTGCGATAATCTGTTCCAGCCGTTCTACGTTCAGGGGTTCAATATAGGTGACATCTGCCGTCTCAGGGTCAGTCATAATGGTCGCTGGGTTAGAATTGACCAGCACAATCTCATACCCTAATTTCCGCAGTGCCTTACAGGCCTGAGTGCCTGAATAGTCAAACTCACAGGCCTGGCCGATAATAATCGGGCCCGATCCAATAATCAGTACTTTGTGTATGTCTGTTCTTTGTGACATATTTTGCCCTCCTGTATATTTGAAATTTAAATTAATCTCTGTCTGTCAAATACATTATAAAGGAGAAGTGCGGGGGAGTAAAGTAATTTATTCTTGCGGGCAACGAGCCAAGCGGACATGTTCCCATGTCCATTGGGCGGCCGCCGCCAGGGTCTAATACCTCGGTGCTTGCATCGCTGCTAGTTTATGCCCCGTATGTATGCATCGGGGGTTTTGACGCCCCCACGCAGCAGTCCCCCTGGATAAGGGCAGTATCCAGGGGGACTTGTGGTCGCAGGTTTGGCTGGGGAGGGGCAGTGGTCAATCAAGTATCTGCCCATCTGTGGAAATAGTGACAACTTGCCAGGGGATCATCTTGCCACAGGCAGACAGCGCATTTTTCACAGCATCTTCCAGTCCTTTACAGCAGGGCACTTCCATACGGACTATAGTTACGCTTTTTATAGAGTTTTGTTTTAGGATTTCAGTAAGTTTCTCTGCATAGTTTATATCATCTAGTTTTGGACAGCCTACGAGTGTAATCTTTCCCTTTATAAAATCTTCATGGAACCGGGCGTAGGCATAAGCCGTACAGTCTGCAGCCACCAAAAGCTTTGCGTCTTCATAGTAGGGCGCACTGACCGGGACAAGTTTAATCTGCACGGGCCACTGGCGCAGTTGGGACTCGGAGGATGAGTCTGAAGATGAGTGGTCACAGGCTGGGACAGCTTTATGTGCAGGCCTTTTTAGTTCCTTCGCCATTGTACCAGGACAGCCGCAGGGGAGGGGGGCGTTCTTTTTGGCCTGATTTTTCTTGACAGCCTCAGCGTCATAGGCTTTGGCCTCCCGCTCTACAAAGGATATGGCCCCTGTGGGGCATGTTGGCAGACAGTCTCCCAGGCCGTCACAGTAATCATCTCTTAAAAGACGTGCCTTGCCGTCGACCATGCCGATTGCACCTTCATGACAGGCCTCAGCGCATAATCCGCAGCCGTTACATTTTTCTTCATTGATTTCTATGATTTTTCGTATCATTCTTGTACCTCCTGAAAATTTTTATGATTTTTTGCAGACAATAGATTAAAAGATGTATATCCACACATGCCGCAATACATGCCTCCAAAGGGTTAGCAGGCGTTGGCACGCCTGGCAAAGTCATACTTATTGGATTGCTAGAGCCTAATAAGCATAGGGCCATTAAATGATGAAATATACTTTGATCTGTTGTCTGTGGGTTATTGACTCAACAGTGGTATTGTAATATATTTTAAAATATAAAAATGTTGTTGTTACAACGGAAGGAGAAAAAAGTGGATTACAAATTTATTGTGCGGACGCCCCTTTTTGCAGGTCTTTCAGAATATGAGGCAGAAATAATGCTGAAATATCTGGGGGCATCAGAAAGAGAATATTCCCGGGAAGGCGTGATTTATTATGTGGGCCAGAAAATACGCAGACTGGGACTTTTGCTCTCAGGGGGAGTAAACGTGGTGCGGACAGATGTGTGGGGAAACCAAAATATTATTGGCCATATTATGCCGGGGGAAGTATTTGCGGAGACCTATGCGTGCATACCGGGGGAGGCTATGCAGGCAGATGTGGTTGCCGCGGTCCGGTCTGCAGTTTTGTTTTTGGATATTGAAAGAGTGATGGCGAAGGATGTGCCTGCGGAGGCCAGGCCGGAGCATGTAATCCGGAACTTGCTGACAATTTTGGCCTCAAAAAATTTGTACCTGACCCAGAAGATGAACCATATAACACCGAAAACAATCCGGGAACGTATTTTGTCATATCTGTCCCAAGAGGCAGTTAGGCAGGGGAGAAGGAATATAACGATTCCCTTTAACAGGCAGCAGCTTGCAGACTATCTTTCCGTGGACCGCAGCGCACTTTCAGGAGAACTATCCAAGATGCAGAAAGAGGGACTGCTGCTGTTTAAGAAGAATCAGTTTGAGCTGCTGGGGGATGCTGCCAGCCCTCATAGTTAGTTATCGTGGAGTCACAGGAAGGTGTGGGGTGGAGGATCCCATGCACTAAAACATTTTAGTAACGCATGGTTAGGCTTTACGCAGGCAACAGATATGTGGTAGAATGTATGCGGATTAAACGTAATTTATGGAAAAACAGATATTTTAACAATGAAGAGATGCTTAAAATTGGAGAGGAGATTAGTCAAATGGGAGGTTTTTTTGGAGTAGCTTCAAAAACAAACTGTACATTGGAACTGTTCTATGGCGTGGATTATCATTCTCATCTGGGCACAAGGAGAGGAGGGATGGCCACCTATGGCAAGGAAGGTTTTCAGAGGGCAATCCATAATATTGAAAATTCACCTTTTCGGACAAAGTTTGAGAAAGATGTAGATGAGTTACAGGGGAATCTGGGGATTGGCTGTATATCTGACTATGAACCTCAGCCCTTGCTTATACAATCCCATCTGGGCAGTTTTGCCATAACGACAGTCGGGAAGATTAATAATATGGACGAGCTTCTTGCGAAGGTATACGAGAACGGCCATACTCATTTTCAGGAAATGAGCGGGGGGCAGATTAATGCTACGGAACTGATTGCTTCGCTGATCTGTAAGGCGGATACATTAGTAGATGGGATCCGTTATGTACAGCAGATTGTAGATGGCTCCATGACACTCCTCCTGATGACGCCTAAGGGACTGTATGCGGCAAGGGACAGGTACGGCCGTACCCCGCTTGTGGTTGGGAAAAAGGACGGGGCATATTGCGTATCTTTTGAGAGTTTTGCTTATATCAACCTGGGGTATACAGACTATAAGGAGCTGGGGCCTGCGGAGATTGTTTTTATTACACCCGAGAGTGTAGAGACAGTCAGCCCTCCTGGGGAGGAAATGAAAATATGTTCCTTTTTATGGGTATATTATGGTTATCCAACCTCCTCTTATGAGGGGGTAAATGTAGAGGAGATGCGGTACAGGTGCGGGAGTATGCTGGCAAAAAGAGATGCCGGGAGTGTGTCGCCTGACATTGTGGCAGGAGTACCGGACTCAGGGATTGCCCATGCAATTGGATACGCCAATGAATCAGGCTTTCCCTATGCCAGGCCTTTTATCAAATATACGCCTACATGGCCCAGATCCTTTATGCCAACCAACCAAAGCCAAAGAAATTTGATTGCCAGGATGAAGCTGATACCAGTGCAGGCATTGATAGAGGATAAGAAGCTGCTTTTAATCGATGACTCTATTGTACGGGGGACACAGCTAAGAGAGACAACAGAATTTCTGTATCAGAGTGGGGCTAAAGAAGTGCATGTCCGTCCGGCATGTCCGCCTCTTCTTTTTGGGTGTAAGTATTTGAATTTTTCCCGTTCTAAATCTGAACTGGATTTGATTACCAGACAGATTATCCAGGAAAGGGAAGAGGAGGTGACACCGGAAATTCTTGAGGAGTATGCGAACCCGGCCTGTGCCCGTTATGAGGAGATGGTTGAGGAAGTGCGCAGCCGCCAGAATTTCACCACGCTTAGGTATCACAGAGTGGATGACCTGGTGAAGTCTATCGGGTTATCACCATGTAAATTATGTACGTATTGTTTTGACGGAAAGAAATAAGAAATGTTAACGGGCATAAAGACAGGGTGCTTCTGGATATAAGAAATTGTATTCGGCAGTATCCTGTCTTTTACAGGTAGTGTTACCTGCATGTCCTGAAAAAATATGTAAATAAAATTTAAAGGAGTTTGAGCTATGCAGACATCTACAGAATTAAAAGGGTTATTAAATAGGATTGACCATAAAAGTTATCCTGCCTATAAAGATACAAAAGGTATATATCAGTTTCCAGGATACCAGCTATCTATTGACCATGTGCAGGGAGATCCTTTTGCCGCGCCTTCTAAACTGAGTATCCATATAAAAGGCAAAATAGCAGGTTTTCCGCCGGAACTGTATGAAAGTGCGCACCGCAGGATAGCCTTACAGGATTATCTCACAAGGCAGTTTGCAAAATCTACAGACCGCTATGCATTCAAGGCAAAGGGGTCAGGGAAAAGTGGCCTGCTTGCAGTCAGCAGGTGCGGCCAGGAAGTTCTGGAACGTACGGCATGTACAGTGGATGAAGAAAGTGGAAACCTGGTTTTAAGGCTGGAGGCTGGCTTTCCGGCAAACGGCAGGACAATCAATGCAAGAGAGCTGATAAAAATCCTGTTCGATTTTCTTCCAGAATGTGTAGAACAGACCCTTTATTATAAGAACGCTGATAAAAAGCGTATTCTTCAGACAGCGTATTTGGCTGATGACCAGCAGTATATCAGGGAGAGGCTGCCTGAGATGGGACTCACTGCATTCGTGGCGGATGGTTCCGTCCTGCCGAGGGAATCGGGGGTTTCCTCCCGGCCTATGAAAGGGGCAGTGACTTTTGAATCACCCAAAGAGCTGAGAGTGGAAATGGAGCTTCCACATAGAGGGAAAATAAGGGGGATGGGTATTCAAAAGGGGATTACCCTGATTGTAGGCGGAGGATACCATGGCAAATCCACACTTTTAAAGGCCTTGGAGCTGGGCGTATATAATCACATTTTGGGGGATGGAAGAGAATATGTGATTACAGATAATACGGCTGTGAAAATCCGTGCAGAGGACGGGCGAAGCATTAAAAAGACGGACATTTCTATGTTTATTAATGATCTTCCAAATGGAAAGGATACAAAAGGCTTCTATACTGAGGATGCCAGCGGAAGCACATCCCAGGCCGCCAATGTGATAGAAGGGATGGAGGCCGGCTCAAAGCTTTTGCTCATTGATGAAGATACCAGCGCCACTAATTTTATGATAAGGGATGAATTGATGCAGAGAGTAATCCATCGGGAGATGGAACCCATTACGCCATTTATTGACAGGATTTCTGAACTTTATGACAAATTTGGAATTTCTACGATTATTGTGGCAGGGAGTTCGGGAGCATATTTTCATATTGCTGGCTGTATTATCCAGATGGACAGGTATATACCGAGGGATATTACACTGTATGCCAAAAAGGAAGCAGAAAGTTTTCCGGCTTTAAGTGGCCCGAAAGAGGGCGCTCCTGATCCTACCTTCACAAGGTGCCCTGGAGGAAATGCTGCTTTTAAAGGAAACGAAAGAATTAAAATGAAAACCATGGGGAGGGAAGCAGTACAGATTAACAGAGAGTCTATTGATTTGCGGTATGTGGAGCAGATTGTGGACAGTGAGCAGGTAACGGCTCTCGGGTATTGTGTCAGGTATGCGGAAAAGCATCTTTTGAATGGGCGCAGGAATGTACAGGATATTGTGAATGAGATAGTAGGGAAAATCGAGAACGGCCAACTGGCATCCTTATGTGAGAGCAGTTCAAATGTGGCAAGCCTGGCAGTGCCGAGAAGGCAGGAAATTCATGCATGCCTGAACCGTTACCGGGGCCTGAGGCTGTAAAGGAAGGGAGTAGCATGAAATTTTTTCATTTATCGGATCTGCACATAGGCAGGCAGCTTCACCAGTATAGCCTGCTGGAGGATCAGAGGCATATTCTGCAGGAAGTATTAACCTATGTAGAAGCATTGCGTCCTGACGGAATTGTGATTGCAGGGGATATTTATGACAAGCCTGTCCCGTCAGCAGAGGCGGTGGCACTTTTTGATGAATTTCTGACTAGTCTGGCTGGGAAGGGCAGCCCTATGGCAATTATGGTAATAAGCGGGAACCATGACTCTGGCAGAAGGCTGGATTATGCAGGCAGAATCCTGGAAAGGCAAAACATTTATATAGCAGGCAGCCTGCCCTCCTGCCGGGGGGAGCGGTTAAAGCGGGTGACTCTCGCAGATGAGTTTGGGGAAGTGGATTTTTATCTGCTTCCATTTTTAAAACCTGGATATGTCCGGGGGGTTTTACAGGATGCAGAGCCGGGGAGCTATACGGAGGCGGTATCCAGGATGATCCAGAGGGAGAATATAGATTTTAGCAAGCGTAATGTCCTTTTGTCCCACCAGTTTTATATGGGGGGCAGACAGGAACCCCAGACTTGTGATTCTGAAAGGTTTTCTGTTGGAGGCATAGACAATGTGGACATAGGATCCATAAAAGATTTTGATTATGCCGCATTAGGCCATTTACATGGAGCACAGCAAGTGGCCGTTCCCCATATCCGGTACTGCGGGACTCTCTTGAAATACTCGGTAAGTGAGGCAGAACACATCAAATCACTGCATGTGATTGAACTTGGTCCAAAGCACAAAGAGATCAGTGTACAAGAACTTCCTCTTCATCCTCTGCGGGATGTAAGGAAAATCAAAGGTGAACTTAAGAATATACTTAAGGAGGCAAAGGCGGCGAACAGGGAGGACTATGTCAGTATTACCCTGACAGACGAGATGGCTCCCTACAAGCCTAAAGAACAGTTGGAAAAGGTATATTCCCATATATTGGAGATACGTATAGACAATACAAGAACCCGCAGGCGCCTTGAAGAGTTCCGGGATGAACCCGGGGCGGATGACCCTCTGGAGATATTTGATGATTTTTTCCAGGAAATTCAGGGAAGGCTTATTTCAAAAGAAGAGCGGGAGTTTATGCGGAAAATAATGGAAAAGGCAGAGAGAGAATAAGATGAGACCATTGAAATTGACCATGTCTGCTTTTGGTTCTTATGCAGACATGGAGGTGATTGATTTTACCCAAATTCCCTATGGCCTGTTTTTGATTACTGGAGACACGGGGGCAGGTAAAACTACAGTTTTTGATGCAATTACATATGCTTTGTATGGCAGGACAAGCGGCGGCAGGAGAGAAGGGAATATGATGCGCAGCCAGTATGCCAGGGATGATGCAGAAACATTTGTAGAATATGGCTTTAGTTATAGGGGGAGGAAATATACTGTCAGAAGAAATCCAGAATATATGAGGACTGGAAAGCGTAAAAAGGCAGATGGCTCCTTGAGGCTTGTGAAGGAAAGTGCGTCGGTCAGGCTGGTGCTGCCTGATGGTACCGAATATCAGGGGAGAAAAAAAGAAATTGACAGCAAGCTGGAGGAAATTATAGGACTGGATGTAAACCAGTTTACACAAATCGCCATGATTGCGCAGGGAGACTTTTTGAAACTTCTGTATGCAGAATCCAGAGAAAGGAAGCGGATTTTTTCGCGGATTTTCCAGACAAATTTATATTGGAAAGTGCAGGAAGAATTAAAGGAACAGGCCAAGGCGCTTTATATGGGCCTGGAGGATAATATAAAGGACTGTGCCCGTGAAATAGAGCGGGTAGAGGTAGGGCCTAAAATAAAAGAAAAAGGAATCTGGGAGGAGTTAATAAAGCTGGATGTACCGCCAGAGGAAGAAATTATTTCCTGCCTGGATAGGATATGCAGCCAGGGCCAGACTATGGTAAAAGAGGCAGAAGAAAAAACCCACTCCCTTAAAGGGCAGGCAGAAGAGTTATATGCATCTATTAAAAGCAAGGAAGAAGTAAACCAGCTTTTTATCCTCAAAGAGCAGGCACAGAACAGAGAGAAGGAATTAGAGGAAAAACGGGAGACGATAGAGGTACTGCGCAGGCAGCAGAAGGAAGGAGAGCGCGCCCAAAGGGTCTGCCTGAAAGAGGAGCCATACAGGGAGACTGTACAAAAGGCGGGAAGACTGAATCAAGAGGTGGCCTTAATAAAAAAATGGTTAGAAGAAAAAAAGAAAGTCAGAGATGCTAAAGAGGAGGCGCTGAAACAGAAAGAAAAGGAGCGAAGGATCCAGGAGCCAAAGATGAGGCAAAAGATAGACAGGCTGAGAGATTCATTGATTCATTTTGAGAAAATACGGGATCTGGAGAAGCGGCATAAAGAAAGCCTGAGAAGGATGGTTAAGATTCTTGATGAATGCCACATAGCATCTGAGGATTATGATAAAAAGTACAGGCGGTTCTTTGAAGGACAGGCAGGCATACTGGCCCGCAGCCTGAGTGACGGGATCCCCTGTCCTGTCTGCGGTTCTGTCAGACATCCTAATTTGGCAGAGGCGCCAGACGATATCCCTGACCAGCAGGATGTCCATAAAGCTAAAGAAATAAGGGATAAAAAGGAAAAGGAACGTAATACTATACAGATAGAATTCCAGGAGGATGAGGCCAGGCTAAAGGCGGAGAAGCAGTTTTTGTCCAATGCCTTGGAAGGGATCCCCCAGGGTGATATAAAAACAGAGGATGAAGCGGGAAGGGTCCTGAAAAGTCTGGAAAAAGAGTTGGAGCATAAAAATAAAGAATTCCAGAAAAAGGAAAAAGAATTTAGGGAATTGGTGGAAGAGATCAAGCATAAAGACGGACTTCTGGAGAGCATGGAAAAACAGCTTCAAGATCTGTATATGAAAGAGGAGGAAGAGGAAGAATACTTTCAGAAGGAATTAAAGCTTCAGAAATTTTTGTCTTATCAGGAATATAATGCAGCTAAAGAGTGGATTCAGGGACAGGAGGAGAGGAAACATAAGATAAAATCGTATGATGAGGAATGCCTGCAAAATAAGACAGAAATTAAGATGCTCGCTAAGCAGACCCGTGGCAGGCAGCCAGTTGAGTTAGTGGAATTAAAAAATAAGGCCAGAGAAGTAGAAAGGCTTCAAGAAGAAGAGAAAATGAAACTTTTCTCTCTGCACAGCATACAGGATAAAAATACTGAGGCAAGGGAAAAGCTGAAGCAGTATTTTCAGGCCAGAGGAGCTTTGATGAGTCGTTATGAGATGGCTGATAATTTGAACCGTACTGCAAACGGCACTTTAAGCGGCAGTGTAAAACTAGATTTTGAGACATTTGTCCAGCGAAAGTATTTCCGTCAGGTTATCTATGCAGCCAATCACAGGCTTTCAAGGATGACATCTGGAGAATTTATACTGCAGTGCAGGGAAATCAAGGACTTAAAAAGCCAGGGACAGGCAGGCTTAGACCTGGATGTATATCATATTGTCAATGATTCTGTGAGAGATGTAAAAACACTTTCAGGCGGAGAAGCATTTATGGCCTCTCTTGCCATGGCCCTGGGATTGGCTGATATTATTCAGAATACTGCCGGTGCTGTCAGCCTGGAAACTATGTTTGTTGACGAAGGTTTTGGAGCGCTGGATGATTCCGCGCGAGAAAAAGCTATACGGATCCTACAGGAATTAGCTGGAGAAAAAGGTCTTGTAGGTATCATTTCTCATGTAAATGAGCTGAAAGAGCAGATTGAATGTAAATTAGTTGTTGAGAAAAGTGAAAAGGGCAGTAAAACCCGGTGGATGCTGGAATGATAATATAAAGGCTATAGATTTGCTGAAATATGTGCTGATAGTCTGCGTGAGAATCAATGACCCCGATGTAAGCATACGGGGCGCCAAACTAGAAGCGGTGCAAGCGCCGGGGGGATTAGACCCTCGCGGCAGCCGCCAAATGGACATGTAAATATGTCCGCTTGGCTCGTTGTTCGCGGGAATAAAGAGGATTAGGAGTGGAACCGATGAGGAAGTATCTGAAAACAATGGGATTTTTTGTGCTGACAGTGCTTCTGTCTATACAGCAGGCTTTGCCCGTGGGGGCCTGGGAGGAATCCCTATCATGTACAGTGCTGGGGGACAGTATTGCAAAGGGATATTCTTCAGATAAGTCAATAGAGATAAAAAGCTATGGACAGATAGTGACAGAGCGGGTTGCCGGTGAGGCGGGGATTCCCTACACTTATAAAAATTTTGCCAAAAATGGATTGGCCACGGCAGGACTCAATGAAAAAATTCTGGCAAAGGATGAGGTGTTGGAAAGTCTGGAAAATGCAGATATAATCCTGGTAACTATGGGGTCAAATGATTTACTTAATGAGTTTAAAAAGGAGGCCCAGGCAATTTTGGACACGGATACCAAGTTTAAAAGCGCTGGGGAGGCCCTGAACGAGGTAAAGGCTGCGGTAAAAGATAACCCTCTTCTGGTCCTGAAAATTATTGATGCGCTGGGAAACTGGGATTATGGGGCCTTTGAGGGGGAATGGATAAAGGCCATGGATACAATTACTGCCCACAAAAAGGAGGATTCCCAGATTATTGTTACTAATATATACAATCCTGTGCACAATATGGAGCTTCCCGGTACAATGAATAAGATTGTGGAAGATATTATACAGAATATGAATAAAATGATTGAAAAACGGGCAGAGGAATATGGATATCAGGTGGTGGATTTATTTCAATCAGATATCGTTGCCTTTGTACAGGACGATGGACTTCATCCTGACCAGGAGGGACAAGAACTTATTGCAGATTTAGTCTACAAACAGTTAGCCGTCCAGGAGCAGGATAAGGCAAGGTCTGTAGATGGGGCGGCTGTGAAAGGGGAAGAAACTGGAGAAGAAGGCGCTGGAAGTGAAACAGCAGAAAATGATGGCACAGGAGCCAGTACAGAAGAAACTGAAACCATTGAAGGGACGAAGGAGGACTCATTAGAGGACAAAGAAAGGCAGAACAGGAAAGAAGCAAAAGAGAAAGTCCAGGATGCAAAGCCTGCAAAGTGGGGAGGATTGGCCATATTGGTTATCATACTTCTGGCGTGGGCGGCCCTGACTTTGAAAAATGCAAGGAGAGGAAAAAAGGGAAAGTAGCTGAACACAGAAAGCTCAAAACTATATCACATTTATAACACAAAAACTTCACAAACTTCTGTTACCTTATTTTTTATGTGAAACGGGGAGCTGTTTCATGGGGCGCCGGCTTCTCCAGCGGCGTTTGGCAGAAAAATGAAACCGGGAGGTAGGGACTTGATTGAGGTAAAGAATTTAGTGAAGAAATACGGGAACCATACGGCCATAGACCATCTGAATTTCAAGATTGAAAAAGGGAAGGTCTATGGCTTTTTGGGTCCAAATGGCGCAGGGAAATCCACAACCATGAACATTATGACGGGATATCTGGGAGCCACAGAAGGGGAGGTGCTTATTAATGGGCATGACATTTTGCGTGAACCGGAAGAGGCAAAGAAATATATAGGATATTTGCCTGAACTCCCCCCGCTGTACACAGAAATGACAGTGATAGAATATCTTAGGTTTGCCGCGGAATTAAAGGGATTGCCTAAAAAAAGCAGAGAAACTGACATAGATCAGGCTTTAAATCTGGCAAAACTGAAGGATGTGAGCGGAAGGCTGATTCGGAATTTGTCAAAAGGGTACCGGCAGAGGGTAGGACTTGCCCAGGCAGTGCTTGGGTTCCCTGATATCATTATACTTGACGAGCCGACTGTAGGGCTGGATCCAAAACAAATTATTGAAATCAGAGAACTGATCCGTAAGCTGGCAGAGGAACATACGGTGATTTTAAGTTCACATATCCTGGCAGAAGTACGGGAAGTCTGTGATTATATTATGATTATTTCCCGCGGCAGGCTTGTGGCAAGCGATACGCCTGATAACCTGGAGCATCTTATGGATGGCCTGGAAACTATAGAAGTTGAGGCCAGGGCAGATTTGGCGCAGGTAAGAGAGGTCTTGAAAGCAGTGGATGGGATTTCTTCTTTTAAGGCCGAGGAAAGAGATGAAGGGATTGTATCTGCAGAGATAGAAGCGAATGACAAGGAAGACGTCAGAGAAAGGATTTTCTTTGCATTTGCAGAGAGAAAATGTCCTCTTATAACACTTAAGATCAACCGGGCGAGCCTGGAAGAAATTTTCCTGGAACTTACACAGGGAGATTCTTCTAAAGGGGTATCTGGAATAAAGAATAGGGAGGATGAAAAAGATGGCGGCAATTTATAAAAGAGAACTAAAATCATACTTCCAGTCCATGGTGGGATGCGTTTTTATTGCTTTTCTGGTAGCTTTTACCGGAATTTATTTTATGGCATATAACCTGAATGCGGGATATCCGTATTTTTCCTATACACTGTCCGGGTCTTTGATCGTATTCCTGGTAGGCATACCCCTGATAACTATGAAAAGTTTTTCGGAGGAGAGAAAAAATAAGACAGACCAGCTTTTGCTGACGGCTCCTGTGAGCCTGTCTAAAATTGTTGCAGGAAAATATCTGGCAATGGTTTCAGTGCTTGCAGTACCTAATCTGATCTTTTGTATCTTTCCGCTTATAATTAAAATGCAGGGGATATCATATCTAAAAGTGGATTATATTTCCATTGGCGTATTTTTCCTTTTAGGGTGCGTATATATCGCTATTGGAATGTTTTTATCTGCCCTGACAGAGAGCCAGATTATTGCCTTTATAACCTCTTTCGGCGTTTTGCTTGTATTATATCTATGGGATGGGATTTTATCCTTCCTGCCCAGTTCTGCGATCAGTGGAGTGTTTGGGATTATCATTCTTCTCACTCTTGCAGCTGCCTACATACAGAGCATGACAGGCAACTGGGTAATCAGCGGCGGGATAGAACTCATAGGAGTAGCTGCGTGTGTTGTTACATATATTCTTAAATCCAGCCTGTTTGAAAATATTTTAACCAAGTTCCTGGGGAATCTGGCGCTGGCCAATGTTTTTACGGATATTACGTCAAGCAGTATTGTGGATGTAAGCGGAATTATTCTTTACCTGTCTGTTATAGCAATATTTATTTTCCTGACAGTGCAGGCAATTCAGAAAAGACGTTGGAGTTAGGAGGACCGGATTGTGCAGAATATAAAGAAATTGTTCAAAACAACGGGGACAAAAAGTGGTACGTATAGTGTTGGGATGACTGTCATTATTATAGCGATTATTGTGGCTGCTAATATGATTTTTGGACAGCTGCCAGAGAAATTCAGGAATATTGATGTGAGCAGCACTAAAATTTATGAAATATCCGATAAGAGCAGGGAAATTTTAAAAGATTTAGATAAAGATATTACATTTACTGTATTGGCGGAGAAGGAGGGGACAGACGACAGAATCAAGACATTCCTAAGTAAGTATGCAGCGCTTTCGGGAAAATTGTCAGTTAAGTGGATTGACCCAGTTCTGCACCCGTCAGCTTTGACTGAATATGATACAACGGAAAACAGCATCGTAATTTCTTGTGAGGAGACTGGAAAGAGTACAATCGTTTCTTTTGATGATATTATTGTGGTGGACGCTTCTTCCTATTATTACACGGGAAGCGTGTCCGAGTCTGAATTTGACGGCGAGGGCCAGCTTACAAGTGCAGTGAATTATGTAATAAATGATGTAAACAAGAATATTTTTAGGACCACAGGCCATGGGGAAGGGACTCTGTCCAGTACAGTGACAGACCTGATGAGTAAAAATAACTATACGGTCAGCGAGCTGAATTTGGTCATGAACGCAGAGATCCCCGAAGAGTGTGACCTGCTTCTTATGTATGCGCCCGCAAAGGATTTGTCGGATGACGAGAGGAATGCTGTAGAGAATTATCTGGCAGGGGGCGGAAAGGTCATGCTCATACTGGGAGAGACCAGTACGGCGGATTTGCCGAACATAGCCGCCGTGATGAAGCAGTATGGAATGGAAGAAGTTCCCGGATACATTGCAGATCCTGAGAGATGCTACCAGGGTAATTATTATTATATTTTCCCAACACTTTCTGTATATGGGGATATGGCCCAGGGAATTGATTCTCAAATGGTATTGCTGGGGAATGCAAGGGGAATGAACTTGGTGGATACCGCCAGAGATACCATTACGGCAGAAGCATTTATGTCATCTTCGGACAGTGCGTATGCTGTAACAGAAGATGCACAGACACAGGGGAATTATACTCTTGGGGCGGTGGCTGAAGAGACTGTGGATAGTTCTTCTGCAGAGGATAGTGGGGCGACAGAGGACGAGAGTGCCCAGACGGACGCGGAATCAGCTTCAGAAGACAGTACAGATGGGGAGGAAGCAGCCAATGCTGTAAAAAGCAGGCTGACAGTTATATCTGCAGGGAGTATCATTGATTCCCAGATTACAGATACATTTCCACAGCTGGAAAATACCACATTATTTATGAATGCTGTGAGCAGTAATTTTGATGGTGTACAAAATGTTTCGATTGAACCAAAAAGCCTGGCCACAGAGTACAATACTGTGCAGCATGCAGGGATGTTCAGCCTGCTTGTCATTTTTGGGATTCCACTGCTGGTTTTGGTGTCTGGATTTGCTGTCTGGTACAGAAGAAGAAAGGCCTAAAAGCAGGAGGACAGGATGATGGAGAAGAAAAAAATTAAAGTATTGGCAGTACTGATTGGAATTTTATTTGTACTGCTAGCAATTTATTTTGGACTACAGTCCTGGAATAAAGGGCAGGAGAAAAAAGCGCAGGAGAAGGAAGAAGCAGAGGCTGTTTATGCTACAGATACTTCTGATATAGTGGGGGTTAAGTATGATGCTGGAAACGGTGAAATGAATTTTGAGAAGGAAGGGGATGCTTGGGTATATACCCAGGATAAAGATTTTCCTCTGGCCCAAAGTTATATTGAACAAATTGTATCTGATTTCGGGCGTCTGAAAGCAGAGCGGGAGTTAAAGGACGGAGACTCCCTTAAAGATTACGGTTTAGAGGATCCTGTCTATACGGTAGTGCTGACTGGCAGCGACGGTACAGAGACATCTGTCTATTTTGGGAATATGACGGGAGAAAGCTATTATGTTACGGTCAATGACAGCCAGAGGGTTTATACAGTGGCCAGTAGTTATGCCGATGATCTGCAGTATAGCCTGGATGACATGGCTCAGCTGGATACTTATCCGAATATTGGGAGTGGGAATTTAAAAAAGGAAGTAATCAGCAGAAATGGCACAGATACAACTTATGATTCAGAAAATAATGAAGATTCGGAGAATATTGCCGCTGTAGCAGGGGGACTTGGAGCCGTAACATTGAGTGAGGCTGCGGACTATTCTGTGGAGGATAAGGATTTGCCCGGATATGGACTGGATGAGGGCAGCAGAATAGAAGTTGAGGCCACATACACAGAAGACGATGAGGAGAAAATACTGAAACTGTATATTGGAGGGGAGGATGCAAATGGAAACAGATATGTGATGCTGAATGACTCCAGAATCGTATATTTAATTTCTGACGATGTATGCAAAAATATACTGAATGAAGAGTAGCTTTTTAAGTAAGCAGAGGCATTACACATGTAGAGATATAAAGGCCACAGGGAGTGCAGGCCGTTTGTCCCTGGACGGTAAATGGTTTTTTATGCCATAAAAGCGGGGCGGTACTTTATTCCAGAGGGAAATTCCGTAAAGTTTATATATATTTAATACGTGGTTTATTGACAATATGGGGAAAACAGAGGAAAATATCTCTCATGTAGATAAAGTGAGGGTGATGATCATGAAAGAAAAACTAATACGGTTTATGCAGGGCAGATATGGGGTGGATTTCCTCTCAAAATTTTTATTGGCTGCGGGATTAATTGTGGTTCTGCTTTCTTCCATATTTGCTGGTGAAATCATAGGGACAGTGTGCTATGTTTTAGGATGGGTGTTGATTATATACTGCTATTTTAGGATGTTTTCAAGGAATGTAAGCAAACGGTATGCAGAGAATCAGGCATTCCTGGCAAAAACGTACAAAATCCGGAGTTTCTTCCAGAGACAGAAAAATATGTGGACCCAGAGGAAAACATATCATATCTATAAATGCCCTGGCTGCGGACAGAAAATACGTATACCCCGGGGAAAAGGAAAGATAGAAGTACGCTGTCCAAAATGCAGTGCCACATTTATTAAGAAGAGTTAATAGAAAATATAAAACAAACGATGCCCCCATAGCCATACGGCTATGGGGGCATCGTTATTTTTGGAATATTCTGACAATGGAGAGCAAAGGGGACAGTCCCCTTTGCAAAAGGGACAGACCCTTTTGCAAAGTTTGACTTTTCCAAAATCTTATCGTAACATATTAGCCATACGTGATTGTTAATAGAGTATAAAGAGGTGTGGTGCTGATGGGGATTACGGTTAGAGAGGCGTTGGAGATAAATCCGCTGAAAAAATGCCGTTTAATAGCAGGGGAGGCAGGTTTGGACAATGTAATTTGTTGCATTGATACAATGGAGGTGCCCAATATTCTGCCATGGCTTAAGAAAAATGAGCTTTTAATTACGACTGCATATGTGATAAAGGATGACGAAAAGGCTCTGACCAGGATTATTCAGGGGTTATATAATGTAAAAGCGGCAGGGATTGCGCTTAAAACCAGATTTCTGGGGGATATCCCAGCCAATGTATTGCGTTTGGCAGATAAGCTGGGAGTGCCGGTAATTATTATACCTGCAGAGGTTGCGTTTATAGATGTTACTAACCCCTTAATGAAGCGGATTGTGGATGACCAAAATGTAAAATTAGAATTTACAAAAAGAATGAACGAAAGGTTTATGAAACTTCAAATAGAGGGAGGCAGCTTTGATTCCATCTGCCAGGCTCTGGGAAGCCTGCTGCAGTGTGATGTGGTGATTACGTATCAAAATTGTGAAGTGCTTAGCTTTTATTTAGGGGATGGCGGGAGCCGGGAAAAGTGGATGGAGAGAAATGAAAATGGTGTTATATTTCTTAAGCCAGTCCTAAGAAAAAGGCGTGTATACAGAGGCGAGAGGGGGCCTTTGCCGCTTGATACCGATTTTGAAATTATGGTGTGCCCCATTAATGTAAGGGATAAATGCCAAGGGTATCTTTATGTATTGGGGAAACAGGGACAGCTTACAGAGATGATGCAGATTGCCGTAAGACAGGCCGCTGTACATACGGCATTAGAATTTACCAATAAGGGAATTATCGAAGAAAGGGGATTTTATCAGGAGACACAATTTTTTCTGGATTTAATCAACCAGAATATCCTGTCCGAAGAGGAGGCACAAAACAGAGCGCAGGGCCTGGGATGGGAGCCTCTTCCCTGCCGCATGATAATCTCCGATATCAATGGCTTTGAGGAGTTTGTTAAGGGCAGGAATGAAGGGGAAATCCAGGATATTAAGAATAGCATTTTAGGAGAATATAAAGGCGCATTACAAAAGCATATGAGGGGATTTTTTGTCACGAACTTGAGTGACAGATTTTACTGCCTTTTACCGGTAAAGGCGGGCAAAACAGATATTGTCGAGGTAATGGAAGAAGTTTACAAAAAATTAGACAGTAAATTTGCCTTGAGCGTGACTACAGGAGCATCCTCTGTTATTACTTGCTTTAGGCAGTTTGGGCCAGCATATGAGGAAGGCCAGGAAGCGGTAGAGATAGGGAAAAAGGGTGGTAAGAAAGCACAGGTTTTTTTTATTGAGGACTTACAGGTGGATCAGATTTTTCTCGAAATGGGAAGGCAAGAGAATTTCCAAAGATTCAGCAAAAATATCCTGGACCGCCTGGAAGAGTATGATAAAAATCATGACAGCTGCCTGCTGGACACTCTTGAGGTATTGACAGAAAACGGAGGGGCACGCAAGGAAACGGCTAATAAATTATTTTTGCATAGGAATACACTGATTTATCGCTTGGCACAGATCGAGGAGATTACAGGATATAATTTAAGCGACCATGAAGTTATTTTTATGCTTACCATGGCATTTAAAATACGTAGGTACAGAGCCTGAAAAGGCTGTAGGCGGCACGCCCAAACAGGAATGCGGAATTTTGTGCGCAACGAATGATGATGAAAAATGAAAGGTGTGGTATATTTTTAACAACAAAAAATGAGATAAAAAGCAGATAAGCTGTACCAAAAGGAAGGTGCAGCTTTTTGTAAACAGAGAGCTTTTTATCGAATGAGAGAAGGGAGCGGGTAAAAATGGAAAAAGAGAAGGTGAGTGTTCTCAACGATTATGCCACATCTTCTGTACCAGAAGAAAAGACCTATAACTGGCTTTCAATGGGACTAATATGGGCTGGGGTAGGTATTAATCTGGGAATGATTGTAATCGGGGGTGCACTGGGGAATGGGTTAAGCTTTAAGCAGGCAACCCTGGCTGCATTTATAGGGGGAGTGGTGTTGGCTATTGTCACTTCAGTATGCGGCGTGATTGGAGCACATACTCATTTATCTACAGCAATGATCAGTTCTTTTACATTTGGAAAAGCTGCTATTATCATTATTGCGCTGATACAGGCATTTGGCTCCTATGGCTGGTTCGGAGTCCAGCTGGTGTTGTTTGGAGAGACTGTGAGCACTACCATTAAGATGGCCACGGGACTGGTTTTGCCAACTATACTATGTATTATTGTGGGCGGCATTTTAATGATACTGACATCTACATTTGGGTATAAAAGTTTGGATTTACTGAGTAAAATTGCAGTTCCGCTTTTGATTATTTTGCTTCTGGCCTCAGTTGTTAAAGTAATGCAGGGGTACAGCGTGGGCGAAATTGTAGAGTTTCAAGCTGCTGGTGAGGCAATTTCAATCGGATATGGTATTTCAAGTGCGATTGCTTCTTTCATTGTTGGTGCAGTAGTCGCACCGGACGTCTCCAGATATGCAAAATCACCTAAAGATACAGTGCTAGCCTCCATTTTTGCATTTGCCATTGTAGTGCCTATGATGCTGGTTGTTGGCTGTGTGATGGCCCAGGTGACAGGAACGGCAGATATTATTGATATTATGTTAAAGTTAGGCTGGGGATTTGCGGCTCTTTTGGTTCTGATGCTGGCTCAGTGGACTTCCAATGACAATAACTTGTATTGTGCGGCCCTGGGGTTCGCCGTAGTATTTAAAAAAATGAAGAAATACCAAATTACAATTATTTCTGGTATTATTGGAATCTTGCTGGCCTTAACTGGCATTGCAGAAAATATCACCAGTTTTTTAAATTATCTGGGTGTCCTGATTCCACCTATGGGTGGTGTTTTGGCTTCTGACTATTACTTTTTCCATAAATCCAGATATAGAGAGGAACTAGCGGGGGAAGTTAAGAGTATTGAAATTCCCGCGTGCGCTGCCTGGGTAGTTGGATCTGTCCTATCATTTGTCACTACATATACTTCATTCAGTATCACAACTGTTCCGAGTATTGATGGTATACTGGCTGCATTTCTGGTTCATTTTATATGGTCAAAGGTGAGTGAAAAGAATAGGTCAATATCTTAAATTCACTGGTTGGATATATGATTTATAAGCTGGGATATAGCATAGGAAATCTGTCTCTGGAAGAGGTGGATAGAGTAATACATGGAGAATATTCCCATGAGTATCACTTGTACATATATATTAAAGGAGAAGGAGAGGCTTATGAGCAGAAATGTGACAGTTGGACTTGTCCAGATGGATTGTGTGCTGATGGATAAAGAAAAAAATCTAAATAAAATGTCAGAGTACTTAGAGGAGGCATCTAGTAAAAATGTTGATATAATATGTTTTCCAGAAATGTGTACCACAGGGTATAGTCCCGATTTAATAAAAGGAAAATATTTTGATCTGGCAGAGGAACCTGACGGGGAGACCTTCAAACTATTGAGTGAAAAAGCAAAAAAGTGCCAGATGTACATTGCAGCTCCAATAGTGCTGAAAGGTGAGATGCCAGGTGTGCTCTATAATGGGTTGATTATGGTTGGAAAAGATGGGGCTTTGATGGGGACATATAATAAGACACATCTGTGGGCAGGAGAGCGTTTCTGGTTTAGGGCAGGGTGCGATTATCCAGTTTTTAATACTGAGTTTGGAAATGTAGGTATGATGATTTGTTATGACGGGGGATTTCCAGAGGTATCCAGGATCCTTACTCTTAAAGGGGCAGAATTAATCCTGTGCCCAAGCGCATTCCCTATTTGGGATAAAGATATGTGGGATATTTACTTTGCATCTCGTGCATTGGAAAATGGCTGTTTTGTGGCTGGCATTAACCGTGTGGGCACGGAAGGGAGTTGCCAGATGTTTGGGGATAATAAAATCTTTAACCCGAGAGGCAAAAAACTCGCGGAGGCACCAATGTATGAGGAAGCGCTTCTGACTTGTACAATTGATTTGGAGGAAGTTGCTTTTTACAGGGAAAATGAGGTTGTATATTTAAGAGACCGTAGGCCAGAAACTTACGGGGCAATTGCGCAGCTATATTGATGACTTAAGGGGAGAAGTTGTTAAGGATATTAATTTGTGAAATGCACGCTGCGGTTTTGGGGGAGCTAAAGAGGTTAGGGCGAGTCGGTATAAAGCAATAGGAAGCCAGGCCTACCTGAAAACGGGGCGTGCACACCATGCAGATATGCAGTGCATTTTAAACTTTAAAGAATTTAAAAATAGGGGTTTACAAAAAGAGATTGTTTATGATATAATTCCATTTGTCGAGCGGAAGTGGCGGAATGGCAGACGCGCTAGATTCAGGTTCTAGTGGGAGTTTATCCTGTGAGAGTTCAAGTCTCTTCTTCCGCATATAATTTATGGCAGCGTAAAGTATCTATTTTGATCAGGATGCTTTGCGCTTTTTGTTTGTTCTACACTATAAAAAGTTCTGTCAGGCTTTTTATAGGGCATGAACTTAGAAAAGACTACAAAAGAGGGCGTAAGCTCTCTTTTTTTCTTGACAAAAATAAATACTGTGATATACTTTGATAATCAAAGTATTTGAAAAACAAAATATTTTTGGATAGAATTAATAGTGGAGAAATAATATGGTAGGAAAGATTTGCGGAACTGGCTCATATGTGCCAGAGCACATTCTGGATAATCATGATTTATCTAGGATTGTGGATACAAATGATGAGTGGATCCAAGCAAGAACTGGGATCATTAGGAGGCATATTATAGAGGAGGACACAACGGTCTCAATGGCTGTCTATGCGTCTAAAGAGGCGCTTGAAGATAGTGGCACAGCGGCTGAAGAACTTGATTTAATTCTTGTGTCGACTTTTACCTCGCAGGTGCTGCTTCCCTGCACTGCGTGTGAAGTTCAGAAAGAGCTGGGGGCGGTAAATGCCACTGGGTTTGATTTGAATGCAGCCTGTACTGGATTTCTATTTGCCTATAATACAGCGCAGGCGTATATTCATGCTGGGATTTACAAGACCATTTTGATTATCGGTGCAGAGAGCCTTTCGAATGTAGTTAATTGGAAAGATAGAGGAACCTGTATTTTATTTGGGGATGGCGCCGGAGCCTGTGTGATGAAGGCGCAGCAGGGAGAATTCTATCGCCCTATAACTTGTTCAGCAGGCACGCTGGGAAATGCCCTTACTTGTAAGAGCAGATGCTGTAATGCGCAGGATTCTGAAAGAGATGATGTGGATTTCTTTATGAAAATGGATGGGCAGGCTGTCTTTAAGTTTGCAGTCAGGCGCGTTCCTGAGGTGATTTTAGAAGCAGTGGATGAGGCTGGCATAAAGCTGCCGCAGATAGATTATTTTATTCTCCATCAGGCAAATAAAAGAATTGTAGAGGCAGTGGCTAAGCGCTTAGGGGAAGATATAAACAAGTTCCCCATGAACATGGAAGAGTACGGAAATACTTCTTCTGCCAGTATCCCAATTCTTCTGGATGAGATGAATAAAAAAGGGATGTTGAAAGAGGGAAATAAGCTGGTTATGGCCGGGTTTGGCGCAGGGTTATCCTGGGGGGCCATATATCTGGAATGGTAAAAAATAAGGTAATTCCTGGTAAAGCCGGATTACATAGATATTTATTTAAGAAAGGAATTAAGAAAAATGTTAGAAAAAGTAAAAGAGATTGTAGCAGATTCATTGGGAGCAGAAATCAGCACACTTACAGAGGCAACATCTTTTAAAGATGATTTGTCAGCAGATTCACTGGATTTGTTTGAGGTAGTGATGGCATTTGAAGAAGAATTTGGTGTGGAAATCCCATCTGAGGATTTGGAGCAGATTGCGACTATCGGCGATGTTGTAAAGTATTTAGAGGCACATCAATAAGTATATGATTTGTATAGAAAGGTTGTTAGTATGAAAACAAAAGTAACCGAAATCTTAGGAACTGAATATCCGATTGTCCAGGGTGGAATGGCATGGGTTGCTGAGTATCATCTTGCAGCCGCCGTATCAGAGGCCGGCGGACTTGGACTGATAGGTGCGGCAAGTGCACCGGCTGACTGGGTACGGCAACAGATAAAAGAGGCAAAGAAACTGACAGATAAGCCATTTGGGGTAAATATTATGCTGATGAGTCCCTATGCGGACGCAGTGGCAGAAGTTATTGTAGAAGAAGGGGTAAAAGTTGTTACTACAGGCGCTGGTTCCCCTGAAAAATATATGAAAATGTGGAAAGATGCTGGGGTAAAGGTAGTTCCTGTCGTTGCCTCTGTGGCGCTTGCAAAAAGGATGGAGCGCTGCGGCGCAGATGCATTGGTAGCTGAAGGCACTGAGGCAGGCGGGCATATAGGCGAGAATACGACAATGGTGTTAGTGCCCCAGGTAGTGGATGCAGTGAATGTTCCGGTTATTGCCGCAGGCGGAATTGCAGACGGAAGAGGGATTGCTGCAGCATTTATGCTGGGCGCCCAGGGAGTACAGATGGGGACTCATTTTGTGGTTACAAAGGAATCGGCTGTCCATGAAAATTACAAAAAATGTATTTTAAAAGCAAGGGATATTGATTCACGGGTGACTGGCCGATCCACAGGACACCCTGTACGTGCCCTCCGCAATCAGATGACAAAGGATTACCTGAAAAAAGAGCAGGAGGGTGCTTCCTTTGAGGAATTGGAACTTCTTACTCTGGGAGGATTAAGAAAGGCCGTGGTTGATGGGGACGTAATAAATGGAAGTGTCATGGCTGGGCAGATTGCAGGGATGGTGAAAGAGGAACTTTCCTGCAGGGAACTGATAGAAAGGCTTGTAAAGGGGACGGACAGTCTGATTGGGGGGAAAGGATTTTATGAGTAAGACCGCATTTATTTTTCCCGGACAGGGCGCGCAGAAAGTAGGAATGGGAAAAGATTTTTATGAACATAGTGAAAAAGCGGCGGCGGTTTTCGATGAAGCTTCCAGGCTGCTGAATATAGATATGAAAGCATTATGCTTTGAAGAAAATGATTTGCTGGATCGGACGGAGTACACACAGGCAGCTCTAGTAACGGCCTGTCTGGCCATGGCAGAGGTACTGGGGGAAAAGGGCCTTCTGCCGGATGTCACTGCGGGACTGAGCTTGGGGGAGTATTGTGCAATTTCCATGGCAGGAGGGATGAGCAGGCAGGATGCTGTTATAGCTGCGCGGCAGAGAGGAATTTTAATGCAGAATGCAGTACCAGACGGCAAGGGCGCAATGTCTGCTGTACTTGGCCTGTCTGCTGAAAAAATAAAAACTGTGCTTGATGGGATGAAGGGAGCCTACATTGCCAACTATAATTGTCCGGGGCAGACTGTTATCACAGGATGGAAAGAGGATATAGAGAAGGCCGGGGAGATACTTAAGGAAAAAGGCGCAAAAAGAGTCTTGCCCTTGAATGTCAGCGGCCCTTTTCATTCTCCGCTACTTGAGGGAGCAGGGGTGAAATTAGGAGAAGTTTTAGATTCCGTGGAATTTTCGTCTCTTAAAATACCGTATGTAACGAATGTTACAGCAAAATTTGTGGAAGATGTCGGTGAGACAAAGGAGTTGTTGATCCGGCAGGTTGCTTCGTCTGTTTTCTGGGAGCAGAGTGTAGAGAATATGATAAAGGCCGGGGTTGAAACCTTTGTTGAGGTAGGGCCAGGCCGCACATTAGCTGGGTTTATAAAGAAAATTAATAAAGAGGCCGTAGTGTATAACGTGGGAACATGGGAAGATATAGATAAGGTGGTTAGTAAATTATGTTAGATGGAAAGATTGCTGTTGTTACTGGCGCATCCAGAGGGATTGGCAGGGCAATAGCCCTGAAATTAGCGGCAGACGGAGCAGAGGTTATTGTCAATTATAATGGCTCCGCTGACAGGGCCGCTGAGGTTAAGGACTTAGTAGAAAAGAATGGCGGCAGGGCGCATATATACCAATGTGATGTGTCTGATTTCCAGTCTTGTGAGGGCTTTATAAAAAAAATTATCGGACAATTTGGCAAGCTGGATATTCTGGTAAATAATGCAGGAATTACAAGAGATGGACTTATTATGAAAATGTCAGAGGAAGAATTTGATACTGTAATTGATATAAATCTAAAGGGGGCTTTTAACTGTATCCGTTTTGCTTCCCGGCAAATGATTAAGCAGAGAAGCGGAAGAATCATTAACCTATCCTCTGTTTCGGGAGTTATGGGGAATGCGGGGCAGGCAAATTATTCTGCCTCAAAGGCAGGGGTAATCGGACTTACAAAGTCTGCTGCCCGGGAATTGGCGCCACGGGGCGTGACGGTCAATGCAATTGCTCCCGGCTTCGTCCATACAGAAATGACAGAGGTGCTTCCCGAGAGGGTAAAAGAGGGAGTTATATCAATGATACCAGTGGGAAGGTTTGGAGAGCCGGAGGAAATTGCAGCAGCGGCAGCATTTTTGGCGTCTGACCAGGCAGGATATATAACCGGGCAGGTACTCTGCATAGATGGCGGTATGGCGATGTAAATGAAGAAAGAGATGCCGCATAAGCCAGCGGCAGAATGGAGTTAAAATGAAAAGACGAGTGGTAGTAACGGGAATGGGTGCAGTGACACCAATCGGCAATACAGTTAAAGAATTTTGGGATAGTATCCGTGCTGGAAAGGTGGGAATTGGGCCTATCACTAAATTTGACACAACCGATTATAAAGTACGTATAGCAGCAGAAGTGAAGGGGTTTATTGCAAAGGAACGGATGGATTTTAAGGCGGCCAGACGTATGGAGACATTTTCTCAGTATGCTGTTGCAGCGGCAAAGGAGGCATTTTCGGATGCAGGCATTAATATGGAACATGAAGATGCTTATCGTGCCGGTGTTATTATAGGGTCTGGAATTGGAAGCCTTCAGGCAGTGGAACAAAACTATAGTAAAATTCTGGAAAAAGGGCCCAGCCGCGTAAATCCATTGATGGTGCCGTTGATGATTTCAAATATGGCTGCAGGAAATGTCTCTATACAGCTAGGACTGAAGGGGAAATGTACAAATGTAGTTACTGCCTGTGCTTCGGGGACAAATTGTATAGGTGATGCCTTTCGTGCTATTCAGTATGATGATGCGGACATCATGGTTGCAGGAGGTACAGAGAGCTGTATTTGCCCTACAGGAGTGGCAGGCTTTGCCGGCCTCACGGCACTTTCCTTATCAGGGGATCCTATGCGGGCATCCATACCTTTTGATAAGGACCGCGATGGGTTTGTACTTGGCGAGGGGGCAGGAGTAGTAGTTTTGGAAGAACTGGAGCATGCAAAAGCCAGAGGCGCGGAGATATATGCGGAGCTGGCGGGATATGGTTCCACGGGAGATGCATACCATATTACGTCTCCTCAAGAGAATGGTGAAGGTGCAGGCATGGCGATGAAGCTGGCAATGGAGGAGGCTGGAGTATCCCCAAGGCAGATAGATTATATCAATGCTCATGGCACGGGTACACACCATAACGACCTGTTCGAGACAAGGGCAGTCAAATATGCCCTGCAGAAAGAAGCAGAGAATGTTGTCATTAATTCTACAAAGTCTATGATCGGCCATCTTCTGGGGGCAGCAGGGGGCGTTGAGTTTATTGTCTGTGTAAAAGCCATTCTGGATGGGTACATACATCAGACGATGGGAACAATACAGACAGATCCTGAATGTGATTTGAACTATGCAGTTGGGGCGCCGGTAGAAAAGGATGTAAATTATGTGCTGACAAATTCTTTGGGATTTGGGGGACATAATGCCACATTGCTAGTAAAGAAATATAGGTAGTGAGACTACCTGTTAGTCTATGTGTTGTTGCTAAAAGTAAATAATGTATCTCCTTGGGTATACCTTGCAGAGCATTGAATATCCAACAAAGTTTGATTTTGATAGGAATAGGATAGGAATTATGAGAATAGATGAAATATTACAGTTAGTGGAGGCTATATCTCGTTCCACATTAACAGAATTTCAATATGAAGAAGGAGCGGTTAAGCTGTCTCTGGTGAAAAATATAGGTTTGGCTGATATGGCTGGAAATATCCAGGAGACACAGTCCCATATGAAACAGACAATTTCCAGTGAACAGGCGGCGCCTGGCTTTCAGGGAGAACGAAATGAGAAACAAGCAGAAGTATCTGGAGATAAAGGAATATCTGGGGTTATAGATGGTAAAATCATTAAATCGCCCTTAGTGGGGACTTTTTATGCTGCGCCGTCTGAGGATGCCGCACCCTTTGTCGCCGCTGGCGACAGCGTGAAAGAGGGGCAGGTGCTGGCCATCGTGGAGGCTATGAAATTGATGAATGATATTGAAAGTGACTATACAGGGGTTGTCGCAGAGATACTGGTGAAAAATGGAGACACAGTCGAGTATGGACAGCCATTGTTTGTTATAAAATAGTCAATCGAGGTCAAAGGGGACAGACCCTTTTGCAAAAGGGACAGACCCCTATGCAAAGGGGACAGACCCCTTTTACGGAAAGAAGGTAAAAATGAATAGATTAGATATCCAGCAGATCCAAGAAATTATTCCTCACAGGCACCCTTTTTTGTTAGTTGATTATATTGAGGATTATGAACCTGGGCAGTTTGCGGTGGGATATAAATGTGTAACTTACAGGGAAGATTTTTTTAAGGGACATTTCCCCCAGGAGCCGGTAATGCCAGGAGTATTGACAGTAGAGGCCCTTGCCCAAGTTGGAGCAGTAGCTATATTGAGCATGGAGCACAACAAAGGGAAGGTTGCGTATTTTGGCGGTATCCAGAAATGTAAATTTAAAGGGAAAGTAGTGCCCGGAGATAAGCTGAGGCTGGAGACCAAAATTATTAAGCAGAAGGGGCCTGTAGGTATTGGGGAAGCAAAAGCCACAGTTGAAGGTAGGTTGGCAGTCAGTGCTGAATTGACATTTATGGTAGGAAAATAAGGAGAATTACGGTTTATGATAGAGAAGGTATTGATTGCAAACCGGGGGGAGATAGCTGTACGGATTATCCGGGCATGCCGCGAAATGGGGATTGAGACAGTGGCGGTATATTCAGAGGCCGATAAGGAGGCCCTTCATACACAGTTAGCCGATGAAGCAATCTGTATTGGCCCCGCGGTATCCTCGGAGAGCTATCTGAGCATGGAGAGAATTATCAGCGCAACTCTTGTGTCGGGGGCTGATGCTATCCATCCTGGATTTGGTTTCTTGTCTGAAAATAGTAAGTTTGCAGAGCTCTGTGAGCAATGTAGTATTGTATTTATTGGCCCGGATTCCACAGTTATTCGTAAAATGGGAAATAAGCAGGAGGCAAGAAATACAATGGCTGCTGCAGGAGTGCCGGTGATACCAGGAAGTCAATACCCCATATATGATGCTTCAAAGGGAGCTATCATAGCAGCAGAAATAGGGTATCCGGTTATCATTAAAGCTGCCCTTGGCGGGGGCGGAAAGGGGATGCGCGTGGCAAAGAACCCGGAGGAGTTTGCTGGCAGCTTCCACACGGCCCAGAAGGAAGCAAAGATGGCCTTTGGCGATGAGACTATGTATATAGAACATTTCGTGCAGCATCCCAGGCACATTGAGTTTCAAATTCTGGCAGATAAGTATGGAAATGTAATCCATTTGGGAGAGCGTGACTGTTCTGTCCAGAGAAATCACCAAAAAATGATAGAGGAATCCCCCTCAGTTGCTTTATCTCCAGAATTGCGTGAGATAATGGGAGATGCGGCTGTTAAGGCGGCAAAGGCAGCAGATTATGTAAACGCTGGCACTATAGAATTTTTGTTAGAAAAAAGTGGGGATTTTTACTTCATGGAAATGAATACCCGTATCCAGGTAGAGCACCCAGTTACAGAATGGGTTACTGGAATTGACTTGATTAAAGAACAGATTCGGATTGCAGATGGAAAACAATTGAGTCATACCCAGGAGGATGTCAGGATCACAGGTCATGCAATTGAATGTCGCATTAATGCTGAAAACCCGGATAAAAATTTCCGTCCCTCCCCAGGAACAATTACTGACATGTATTTGCCTGGCGGCAAGGGCGTCAGGATTGATTCTGCAATTTATAGTGGATATACAGTAACACCATATTATGATTCCATGCTTGCAAAACTAATTGTACACGCAAAAAACCGGAAAGAAGCTATACGCAAAATGAGAAGCGCTCTGGGAGAAGTGATAATTGAAGGAATTAACACGAATGTTGATTATCAATATGAAATATTACATCACCCGGATTTTGAGTCTGGAGACATTGATATAGAATTTATTGAGAGGATTAAGAGCTGAAATTGAGTGAATTTTCTGAAAATGGAGAGCAAAAGGGTCAGTCCCCTTTGCAAAGGGGACTGACCCCTCCTCTCAAACCACAAGTCAGGAGTTATCTATGAAGTTGCAGAATATGTTTAAAAAAACAAGGAAAAGAGGTTATATTTCCCTGAAGGATTCCAAGCCGGAAGTTCCCCAGGGACTTTTACGGAAATGTAATAAATGTGGAGCGGCAATCATTGCTGATGATGTTAGGGCAGGTTTTTATATCTGCCCGAAATGTGGCGGATATTTCCGTATCCATGCGTATAGAAGGATTGAGATGTTGGCAGATGAGGGGTCTTTTGAAGAGTGGGATCACTGTATGGTTTCTACAAACCCTCTTCAATTCCGAGGATATGAGGAGAAGATTGAAGCTTTACAGGAAAAGACAAAACTGGAAGAAGCAGTTGTGACAGGGAAAATAAGGATTAATGGCAGTCCTGCAGTGATTGGGGTTTGTGACGGGAGATTTCTCATGGCAAGTATGGGAGAAGTTGTTGGAGAGAAAATAACCCGGGCGGTGGAGCGTGGGACAAAGGAGAATCTCCCGGTGATTCTGTTTGCCTGCTCAGGGGGGGCCCGTATGCAGGAGGGAATTATATCTTTAATGCAGATGGCTAAAACATCTGCAGCCTTAAAACGACACAGCGATGCCGGCAACCTGTATATTTCTGTTCTGACAGATCCTACTACAGGCGGAGTGACCGCAAGTTTTGCGATGCTGGGCGATATAATTCTGGCAGAGCCTAATGCGTTGATCGGTTTTGCCGGACCCCGTGTCATTGAGCAGACAATCGGGGAGAAACTGCCAGATGGGTTCCAGCGCTCAGAGTTTCTGCTGGAACATGGATTTATTGACCGTATTGTAAACCGTGAAGAAATGAAACAGGTATTATCCCAAATACTGAAGATTCATAATTGTGCAGGTGGGAAAATAGGTGCAGAGGCAAGTGATGATACTCTGCTTAGTAGTCAGGCAGATAAGAAAGAGACAAAAAATGCCTGGGAGCGTGTACAAATATCGCGAAAAAAAGACCGTCCTGTAGGAGCAGAATATGTGGATATACTATTTGAAGATTTTATAGAACTACATGGAGACAGATATTTCCGTGAGGATCCTGCTGTTATGGGGGGGATTGCATATTTTAAGGGGATCCCCGTGACGGTGATTGCTCAGGCGAAAGGTAATACAACAAAAGAAAATATTGAAAGAAATTTTGGCATGCCTTCCCCGGAAGGGTATAGGAAGGCGCTCCGTCTTATGAAACAGGCTGAAAAATTCAAACGACCTATTTTTTGTTTTGTGGATACACCGGGAGCCTTTTGCGGATTAGGTGCTGAGGAGCGTGGGCAGGGAGAAGCCATCGCCAGAAATCTTTTCGAAATGTCATCCTTGAAAGTGCCCGTGCTCTCTATTGTTATTGGTGAGGGAGGCAGCGGAGGGGCCTTGGCACTGGCTGTCGCAGATGAGGTATGGATGCTGGAAAATTCAGTTTACTCTATTCTCTCCCCTGAGGGGTTTGCCAGTATTTTATGGAAGGACAGTAAACGTGCCAGCGAGGCTGCAGAGGTCATGCGTCTGACAGCAAATGATTTAATAAAGTTAAAAATTATCGAACAGGTAATACCAGAGCCAGAGCAGTATACACATGAAAATATTACTGAAGTATGCAAAATACTTGAATATCATATAGGTGGATTTTTGGATAAGTATTCTGTTATGCAGGAAGCAGAACTGACAGAGAGAAGATACCAGCGTTTTCGGAAAATGTAGAGTGGCAGGGGAGACTTGCAGGAAGCCGGGAAATGTAATATGGAAGGAATCCCTCACTTTATCTGTGGGCGTGTCCTCCAGAAATACTGAAAATAGTGGAGGCAGAAAAGAGGATAAGTATATGGAGTCATTTAAAATAGGAAAGAAAATAGTTCCTATCCCTCTGATTCAGGGTGGGATCTGTCTCTTATACACATCTGACGCTGCCGACGATATGC
>ERZ652168.87-NODE-87-length-43393-cov-16.6671_pt1 | contig 43393 bp, 48 predicted proteins | sample MGYA00514763_ERZ652168 | MGnify/ENA metagenome assembly ERZ652168
GACAGCTTAATGAAGTGCACCCATTTACGGCTGACCTCTACTTTCTTTCACACTAATCCTCCTTAAATAAAATGGTGAGGTTAGAAATCACTAACCTCACCATTTATTTTAGCAATCCCCGGAAATGTCTGCTACTCCAAATCTCTGCATACAGGCCAAAAATAGCCCGTTTATACTATCTATTTTTCCGGTAATCTTTGGGCAGCATCCCATAGACAGATTGAAATGCTCTGGCAAACTTGCTTGCATTGCTATATCCCAGCTCCAATGCAATGTCCCCAATCTTCATCTTATTTTCCGAAAGCCACTGGGCGGCCGAATTCATTTTGTATTTTTTTAAATGTGCATACGGGGTATCCCCATAAATATGAGAAAATACAAGATGGAAAACTGACATGTTCAGATGTGATTCTTTTGCCAACTGCTCTACAGATACCTTTTCATCCAGATGAGAAACAAGATACTCCCGTATAGCCTTTGTAGCCTGTATCTGCTTCTTATCAAAATATTTTAAGTCGCACCCATTTACTTGCGTCAACTGATCCATGTGATAGAGCAGCTCGATAGCCTTTATTTTAAAATAGCCGATTGGATCCCTTCCATCGGCGGCATATAATTCTGAAAATAGATGCCGTAATTGCGGTGGGGTATGGCTGACATACCACCGTGTCTCCAGTCCCAGCGTTGTCCCTATCCTGTCAAGGTCAATGGGGATCATCTGCATCAACTGGCGTGTTGCCTCCGACAATGCCTGCCGGTCTATGACAAGGCTGACACCATAATACTTCCTCAAAGGAAAAGAAAAGGAAATTGGCAAATGCTCCGTTGCCGCGACGCTAAAATAGTCCTCCGGCAAATACGATACAGTATGATTGGCAAATTCGCATTCATAGCGTCCCGTCTGGCAATGCGTGATCTGGATAATATCTGGATTAAACTTCTGGGTTTTCATAGACCCGTCTGTTTCAAAGTCCAGGAAACAAAGCTGGATCCCCTCAAATAAATTATAGTTTTTCACGATGCCCCGGCCATTACAGCCATAGTCTACAACCACACAGTCATCGCTCTGGGCAAGCACTTTGGCCTGTATGCCATACCATTCTTGATTAAAATTTACTCTTCCCATTGTCATCCCCCAGATGGTTAGTTTAAACTTACTCCCGTTATGATAACATATAAATATATACGATTCAAGAAAAGACCCATTTCTCATTTTCAAAAGGGTCATTAGTTATATTGACTTTGGGAGCAGAAAGACATATAGAAACATTGTCATTGGAATATTGGGAAACCAAACACACCTGTCAGGCTCCAAAAGGATGCATCCCCAGCAACCGAGAGATAACCGCCGCCTTTGAGCACACCCACTATATGGCTGATGCCTGTGTCCAGTAACATCCTGGAACTTTTTACATATTATAAAATAGAATAATCTGAAAGGAACTAATTATATGCCTTATTCAATCATGTTAGATGCAGGGCACGGCGGCCGTGACCCAGGAGCAGTGTATAACGGCCGCCAGGAGAAGGATGATGCCCTGCGCCTTACGCTGGCCGTTGGGGAAATCCTTCAAAATAATGGTATCGATGTACTGTACACAAGAACTACCGATATCTACCAAACCCCTTATGAAAAAGCGATGGAGGCAAATAACGCAGGAGTTGATTTCTTTATATCTATACACAGGAATTCATTCCCCACAGATAATGTTGTATCCGGGGTCGAAACACTTGTATATAACAAATCTGGAATTAAGCTACAGATGGCTGAAAATATCAATGAACAGCTGGAGGCCGTAGGTTTCGTCAATCTCGGAGTTAAAGAACGCCCCAACCTGGTCGTGCTCAAGCGCACAAAAATGCCAGCTGTACTGGTCGAAGCCGGTTTTATCAACTCCAATACAGACAACCAGCTTTTTGATAATAATTTTGATGACATTGCCCAGGCTATAGCCTCCGGGATACTAGACACATTAGAGATGGACCATATCATTGACCCGCCTGGGTATAGAGTCCAGGTAGGCGCCTTTAGGAACCCTACTTATGCAAACCGGCTCCTCAATGAACTATTAGAGCAGGATTTCCCGGCATCAGTAGTAGATTCTGATGGCTTTTTCAGAGTGCAGGTAGGAAATTACAATACTCTGGATGATGCCACAGCCATGGAACAGCGGCTAAAACGTGCCGGTTATTCCACTGTGCTTGTAAACCGTTGATTTCTGCATTCCCTGTACACCTTTTGTATTCCCATTGGCGGACAGGGTTATAATCATTAAAAACCAAGGCCTTATCATATTCTGCAGATTTTTCATCTAAAAATTCTACCGATTTTCTGATTATCTTTTCAAATGTTCGCAATAGCCGGAATTGCTTGGAATATCAAGCATTTCCGGCATTTTGCGTTTGGGAAGATACCCCGCATAACCCGGCATTTCAGAGCCTCACTTGGCGTTCAAAAGTAGTAAAACCGTAGTAGAAACGGTGTACTGTTAAGCCGCCAGTTTGTCCATCGCGGCCTTCGCAGAAGCGAATGTCGCATGGGCGTAATAGTTCAGCGTCATGGTGATGTTGGAATGGCCCATGATGTATTGCAGGTCTTTGGGGTTCATTCCAGCATGGGCTAAACGGGTGCAGAAAGTATGCCGCATCGTATGGGGCGTGATGTTCGGCAGGGCTTCATCCGGCTTATGCTGCTTGTTGTATTTCCTGACCAGCCCCTGGAGCATACTCTCATAACAGGACGCCGTTTTGGGGAGACCGCTCTGATTGAGGAAAAGGAAATTGGTGTAGCCTCCGATATTGACCGGAGCAGCCTTACCTCTGTTCCTCACGGCCCGTTTCAATGCCTCGTAGACCTTATCGCTCATGGGGATTTGCCGCATACCATTTTTGGTCTTGGGCACATCAACATAGTATCCGAGCTTGCTGTCCCTCAAAAGCTGATGGTTCACATCGATCCTCCGATTCTCAAAATCCAGATCGACCGTCAGACCGCACAGCTCGGAGATGCGGAGGCCGGTCCCCAAAAGGATGATGATCTCATCGCAATACTTCCGGTAGACCGGGTCGCCGCTGGCGAAGACCAGGAGGCTGTCCTCCTGTTCCTGCGTCAGCGCGGCTTTCTCCTCCGTATCGTCCTCCAGGACCGTGTCCATGGCGAAGTTGAACGGGTTCTTTCGGATGCAGTCATCCTCGATTGCCGTGTAGAAGGCAGCCTTCAAAGACCGTTTCCAGTTGTTGATGGTCTTGTAGGCATAGCCCTTTTCATTCATCCTGATAGCCCATTCTTTTGCGTCCGACAGCTTCACACTGTCAATGCTCCGCGACCCCAGGGGGTCCTCTTTCAGAACAGACATCAGGTGGTCCCGACCCTTCTCCGTGTTCCGCTTGACATTCTTCCGATGACTGATCTGCTTGGTGTAAAGCTGGCAGACCGTCATCTTCTTGCCGATAGTGTCGATCCCATCGTCAAGGTCCCTCTGGATTTCCTTCACCTTCTCGCGGAGCGAGATGTCGTCACGCTTACCCGCAGGGGTCCGGTCAGTAGAGACCAATTTCCATGCGTACACAAATTGAGGCTTTCCGTAGGCATCCATGTATTTGTAGGCGTATCTTCCGTCTTTTCTCTGACATGATGTAAAGCTCCCTTCCATCGCTGGAATGAGCCTCGATACGCTTAACCATATTATACCGCGCCTTTGGCCCATTGTCAGCCGCTTCATCAGATAACCTCCAGCGAGTCGATGACTTTTTCAAACTGGCGGCGTTTGATTTGGAGGCGGTTCCCATTCATAATGAGCCAGTTGGCGTCAGGGTTTTCCTCGGCTAACTTGCGGAGCTTCTTCTCCCCAATACGAAAATATTTGGACGCCTCCTCGATGGAGAGCGTATATTTTTCCCAGATAGGTATATCGTTCGTGTTCAAAATACAACACCTCCTAAAAATATGCGCGTCCCCTTTCAAGAGGACGGTGCTGCAAAAATAAGAGGCAGAAAACGGACGGCTGCTGGCCGCAGCTCCACGGGAATTTTACCCCGGCCCATGCTGGTGGGTGCGCCGCGCAATGCTTTGAGGGCGTTCAACGCGGGAGTCTCATTATCCTGTCTGCGCGTCCTCGCCCACAGGCTGCCACACCTGTTTTACGGCCTGGTGTCTGTCGCTCCTCCGTTACAGGGGCCCCGTCCTGCGGGCTTGAAACGGTGTCATGGCGCACCGGCCGACCGGCTCAACGCAGACAGATCGTATCCGTCTGCCTTATGCTGCCCTTGGACTTTCTTTGTCAAGGTGCCAAAAGGCGCCGCGTGGAAAGGGGAAAACACGCAACGCCCGGCCCTGGGTCAGTTCAGGTCAAAACCCAGGATTGCTATAATGAGCTTTGTTTCCAGCCACCGGCGCAGATCTTCATCTACCTGATAATGAGGAAAGCTGTTCACATCATAGCTTGTCCTCATAGAGAGCGTGGCTATGTAGCTGGAATAATGCCGGACTACCTGGTCCACCGCATCGGGATTGCCCCCGACAGCAGCGGCGATCACAGGATAAGGGAGCAGTGCCGCCCGCGTGCACGCAGATTTAGTCATCCGCTTCACCTCCCATCAGCTCTTTCAGCAGCCGATAGGCTTTCTGCCTGCGGGTATTGACCGTCCGGCGGGCCATGTGCATATACTCGGCGATCTCACGGTCTGCCATTTCCAGGAACCAGTACATCAGAAGGATGTCCCGGTTCTCCGGGGACAGGGCGTTCAGCGCCTCAGCCAGCCGGTCATCCTCAATCAGGATCACCTCGCCTCCCACAGGGAAGGAAGTGTACTCCCAAGGATAACGGTCATAGGCCGCAAGCTGGGCCATCGTTTCCTCCGACAGCTCGCTGAACAGTGTCTCGCGCTTCTGGCGCCGGCTGATCTCACGATAGCCGTTGTACGCCTCGCACTTCAACACTTTCTTGCAGTAGCTGTCAAAGGTGTGCTGTTTATGCTCGTAGTGGCGGTCAGGTTTCAAATTCTCACCTCCCTCCGTGCCAGGAGGCAGGTCTTTTCTTCCCCTTTCGCCTACTACTCGTTCATCAATGGGGCCGTTTGGCTTGTCCGCGTGACCTTTTTCAAAATTTCCAAAAAAATATTTACCGCTCATAGGTAAGCTCCTTTCGTTTCGTTCTGGTGGTTGGACCGAAACGAAACAGGGGAGGCGAGCGGCAGCCCGGACAAAATCCAGCTCTTTTCTTGTGAAAAACGCTGAATTTTTCAAAATCAGCCTCTATCCAGGCGTCATACAAGAAAACCGCTTCAAAAACTCGACGGTATTCCTCCGCGCTTGCTAAAACACGCCAGCAAACGCAGGGGAATACCGTCGAATGAAAAAGGGGCGCGAACAGTTCAATGACTGTCCGCGCCCCATCAACAGGCGGTGGTATTCTGTTTGGCAGACCTCCTTTTCCAGGAGGATATTCAAAAGGGGAAGTAACCCATAAATAGTCCTTTCTACATATCCGGCTCCTTTGCGTCAGCCCGCATGGAGTTGACCTGCTGTTTCAATTTCTGGAAAGACTCCTCACTGATGACGTGCTCCATCCGGCAAGCGTCCTGCTCTGCTGATGCCGGATCAACGCCGACCCCAGTGAGAAGTTTTGTAAAAAAGAGATGTTTCTCATAGGTCCTCTCAGCAACTTCCCGGCCTATATCGGTCAGATGAAGAAAATGTTCCTCGTCCATCCTGAGAAAACCACCATCCTGCAAAGTTGCTACCGCATGGCATACGCTTGGTTTAGATACCTCCATGTGCCGGGCCACATCCACGGAGCGCACCATGCCGTGTTTCTTTTGGAGTATCAAAATGGCCTCCAAATAGTCCTCCCCGGACGCATGAAGTTTCATGTTGTGGTTCTCCTTCAAATTATCAGGCAATACTCCAGCCCTCTGCCTGCTCACGGATCATAATGAACCGGCGATAAAGTCCTTCCTGCTGAACAAGTTGCTGATGCGTTCCTTTCTGAACAACTTGACCTTTATCCACCACTAAAATCTGGTCAGCGTGTTCAATCGTTGCCAGACGGTGGGCGATAACGATGACCGTTTTTCCAATGGTTAGCTCACTGATTGCCTGCTGGATCAGATACTCATTCTCGGGATCAATACTTGCTGTTGCTTCATCAAGAATTTACTTTCCCGATAAAAAGCAGGCTTCTCACCGCCGCCATGATATCAATGGAACCAAGTCCCCGGTAAGTGCTCTGTGTACCCGAAGATTTGTTCAGATGCCCGATCAGCACAATGGCACAGCCGGTCTTTTCAGCGATCATTCCAAGTTTCCGGAATACCGGACGTACTTCATTTGCCCGGTTCATATCCACATCTGCCCCGATAAATGCCTGTACCGGATCAATGATCAAAAGTCTGACCTGATTCTGGCGGATAGCTTTTTCGATACGGTCATCAGATAAGGTCAGTGCTTCCTCTGTATCATCAATGACCATCACCCGACTCAGGTCTGCACCGGCTTCCACCAGTCTCGGCTTGATCGTATCTCCCATGCCATCTTCTGCGGTCTGATATATTACATTGAATGGTTCAATCTCTTCCATATTTGGGAAAGTCTTTCGGTTCGTGCAGGCTGCGGTCAGCATCATGGCAAAATAAGTTTTTCCCTCGCCCGGATTGCCCTGGATAATCGTCAGTTTTCCAAACGGGAGATAAGGGAACCACAGCCATTCTACACTGGTCTGCTTAATATCTTCATAACACAGCATCGGCACCAGTTCTTCCTTCTCCGGTACTTTCATTGTAACTGTTTCGATGATTGCTTTCTTTCTGTCGGCATTTTTATCACAGAGGATTTCATTCCAGTCCTTTTTGGACGGTTTCAGACGTATGACACTGTATCCGTCCGGGATTTTTTCTGCCAGCTTCTCACAGGCTTCATTCCCTGCCTGGTCATTATCCAGACACAAGAATACAGAAGTAATCTGAGGGCGTTCAGAGAAAAAAGCCATCAGTGCCGCACTGGAAATACCACCCAGACTCAGGTAGCTCCGCTTTTTCCAGTCTTTTGGAAATAACTGGATAAAAGAGAGCAGATCAATGGCTGCTTCAAACACAAACAACTGATTATCCGTCCCTCTGTGACTGAATCCGTAAGATTTGTCAGATCCAGCCACATCTCCCCGGTATTTTGTTTCACTGGTTCCCCTGCAATGGGCATATCTTGGAATACCGTCTGCATCTCTGCCAACAAACACCACATTATGGTGCTTCTTTTCTTCATAAATATTTCCGCTGCCGATCCATTCTTCCACCAGATTCTTTTCAATCCCTCTGTTTTCTGTCAGATATCTGATGATCCTATCATTATTTTCCTCTTTCGCTGGTAACCGGAAGTCAGGGGACGGGGCGGGGCAGGTACTGTTCCTGCCTTCGCCTTCTTCCCCGGTCAGCATCTTGACAGCTTCCGGAAATGTGGCATTATAAAATTCCATCACAAAATCCACCGGATAGCCGCCCCTCCCATGACTGTGCCTGTACCACCGGTTTCCGGATACCGTTACACTGTCATGCTTTTTCCAACGGTATTCCTTTCCGCTTTTCACCAGTTGTTCTCCCTGTGCATTCAGAAAAGAAACAAGGTCTGTCAGGTTTGCTTTTGCAATCTGTTCTTCTGTATACTGCATTTTCATCATCCTTTCCTGTCTGTCTTGCTGACAGACTGTTATAAACTCATCTCATGGTTCCGTTTTTTCTTCACTGCCTGTTGTTTTACATCACGTTCAGCACATTCTTTCTTCTTTTCATCCAGTTTTCTCAGAAGAGAAGTCTTCTTTTCTGGCTCCTGCTCCTCCATTTTTTCTTCTGAACGCCCGGAAGCATCTGCTTCTTCCATTTCCCGGTCATGTCTGGCAATATCCGCACAGCTCTGTACCTTTTTTACAAACGCAAGTTCCTGCTGATACGGCTGATTATCTGCTTTCAGCTCTTCGATCACCGCCTGAAGTTCCTCTTTCTCCCGTTTCCATCTGGCAGTTGGCACCTTTCCATTTTTATCCAGATGTTGTTTCAGTTCCCGTTCACATTTGCGGTAATAATTGATTTCTTTCTTATGCTGCTGATAGTCTTTCTCCCTTCTTTTCTGAAAATAGAAATGGTTATACTCATCAATCAATGGCTGATTTGTTTTTATTACCTCTGCCATCTTTTCCAGATTCTCCAATTCTTTTAACTGTTTCCGCTTTTCGGAAATTTCTTTTTTGCTGACAGATACAACACCGTTCAGTTCCTCAATCCGTTCCTGCAGGTCATCCATCGTTTCTATCTGATGTGTCTGAAGATAACTGATGGACTTTGCAAACTCCTGCAAGTTGGAGAGATTCTTTCCTCTCCGTTTCATCTCCGCATAGAAATTGAGAAGTGGCGGTCTGCCCTGTGTCTTTTTATCATAATAATCCTGCAGGCTTTCCAGAAGTGTAGGATTCTGCCTGCGATCCAGCTCTGCTTTCATTTCTTCATAAGCTGTCTTCATCCACTGAATGGATTCTTTCAGGGAAATAAACATCTGGTTGAACTGCCGGATTGCCCGGTTCAATTCTCCGATTACCGTTTTGATTCCCTTTTTCTCCATTGCCCGGACTTCATATCCTTCATGGATAGTCGGGATCAGTTCAATCCCCTGTTCTTTGTAGGAACGATGATCAATTCTGGCTGCCATGTGGCACTCCTGGAATTTTTCATTAACCTTCTCTGTCCATGCCATCCGCCACTCCTTTAAAAGCTCCGGATCATTCCATCCAGTAGTAGAAACAGCATTAAACATCTCCTTTCCTCTGGCATCCTTCACCCGGTTTCCATCCTCATCAAGAATGTATTCCCGTCTCTGCTTATTGCCCCAGATTCCTTCCTCTGTAAAAGGACGGATTGGGGCAAGCACATGGAAATGAGGATTATCCGGTTCTTCTTCATTTTCCGATTTTCCCTCATGGACTGCCAGATCTACGATCATGCCTCGTGCCACAAACTGCTCCTGACAGAACTCTTTTGCCAGTCTGACATTTTCTTCCAATGTCAGTTCATTTTGCAGGGCAATGTCAAACGAATAGGCAAGCTGTGCCTTGTTGTTCTTTTCCACATGCTCCACCTCGTTCCAGAGTGTCTCCCGGTCAGTCAGACGCTCCGGCACATACTCCGGTGTCAGAATTTCTGTAAATACCACACCCGACTTGCTTGTATAATCGTGTATCTTGTTGTAATAACTGTCACAAATCCTCTGACCGGAAATATAAGCTGCGGAAGCGACCACCATCTGCCCTTTTCCTCTGGATACCTGTCTTACTGAAAAATGATACAGTGCCATTAGCTGTCATCTCCCTTCTCTGCTTTTTTAACTGCTTCAGCAATCTCTTGTCTGTTTTTTTGCGAAGCAGATATATAAGTCTGCCGCACAACACTCTTGTTGTAACTGCTGTTCCGCATCTGGTTCATTACCTCCTGAAAGTGTTCCTGTTCCAGATCTCTTGACAGTGGAAACGCTTTTTCAAACTCTGCCCCTTTGACAATCAGCCGGTGGGAGCGTTCCCTGCGTTCTACCAGCTTCTTCCTCTGCTCCAGAATGTTTTTATTGTGGATTGCAGCCTCCAGTTCCTGTCTGCTCTTTTCCATGTTGGCTTTCAGTTCCTCCAGCGACATGGATTCGTATTTCGGCTTTTTTGCTCTGCTCACTTTGTCGTCCTCCTTCTTTTCTGTAAATAAAAAGAACCGGCTTATTCATGAATGCCGATTCCTGGGTATAAAAAACTGAGGTCATTGTTCCATAATTAAAAGAACCTGACCTCAGTAACTTTTGAAATATTTAGTTGTCACAACGATATAATAGCGGAAGTTTTTAACACCATCCGGATATACAATCATCTCAAATCTGATATCCGGATTTCTTTAACTCTTCCCTATACAATTCAGCTATATATGCCGGACCATTGCACCACAGCTTTGTTTTCTCATCATACAGTGCTTTTCCTGTCTTTGAACATAGAAAATCTGTCAATATCTCTTTTCTGTCCTTGCCCGTTTCTTCTGCAATCTCATCTGTCACCATAGTGATAAGAAGATCTATTGTATAATTCATTTTTTCCTTTGGAATTGTTACTTCAGCCATATCTTCTCACCTTTCACAAATTTCAGACACTTAATAGCGGATTCTGTTTTGAAGCAATATTGATCTTTTAGTTTATTGGGCAGCAACTGTCTGATGCAGAAATCGTCTGCTTCCTTATCGCCTGCTGTCCCGAAAGCCCCGGCAAGGTAAGCAGTAAGGGTAGCGTTTGTTGCATCATCCGCAATCTTTCCTGCAATGATATCATATCTCGCCATTTCACGTTCAACTTCGATAAACATTTTTTTCTTTCGATGAGCTGCAATGCAATGTAACCAGTCTACATCTGCATTTTCAAAAATATGCGCTTCAAGATTTCCTGAAAGGTTAAATTCAAAAATTGAAATATATCCAAACTTCTGTCCCTCTTCAATTGTTCCTGTTGCGATTGCTTTGGCTATTGAGGTTCTTAGAAAACTTTCTGCCTGCTCCTTGGATGTGGTTAAATAAAATCCCTGCCCAAAATCTTTTCTTTTTGCACATTTGGCAAGATCTGGCTCTTTTACTTCACAGTAACTTCCATGATAAAGAACAAATCCATCTTTTAACTCAAGCACTAATTTCTATCCCCTTTCCTTCCAGAAACTCTGTAATATCTTCAAGCACAGCTTCATCGCCTTCACAATGAAAAATTCCATAACATTTTTCTATATATCCAAGAACATCAGCTTCTTTAAACAAGTGGATAATCTGTTCAACAGGTAAATGCCACTCTTCCGAAGCAAGCCGGATTAATCTTGTTTGCATGAAAGTAATCTCTGTTTTCTCACTCATAATGAATCCTCCTCATTTTTCTTGGTCAACTGAAAGTTAACAAACAAACTCATTTTTTGCTCATTAAACACTTCTTAAATATCCAACTTACAGTAGCTCCAATAACAAAACCTATACTCGCTGTTGTTAAATCACCCTTTAAAGTACCTAGTGCAAATCCTACAACAGCACCTACATACCAATTACTAAAAAGTTTGGCTAATGTTAAAGTATCTTCTTCGTCATTTTTATTTTCATTATGATGTTCTTTGTTCATTTATTCGTTACTCCCTTTGAAAATTTCGAGTTGTTAAAGTCCACAAGTCGAAATTTGTTACCTTCTACATATTGTATTTCCCAAGACAATAATTATCACAACATCAGCTAAAATAATACCCAATGCAATATACACAAAAAATGCCGGTAAAATATTTTCAAACACTCCCATAATTAATAGAAGAATTGCTATAACAGACATTCCAATTCCCATTGTTCTGCATAGTTTTTTTTCATTATATTTTGCCTTTTCTTCTTTTGAAGCTGTATTATATCCTGAAATTAACCAACTTCCATGTCCAGAAATCAAAACTATGGAAAGTACAGCAAATATTATAAATCCAACATATACTACCCAGTCTGGTCCGGTTGATAAGTCTGCCAGTTTCATTTGTATAACACCTCCCACGAAATTACGATTTTCTTAATTCTACAAACTTGAATTCATCGTTCCTGCACTTCTTTTCCGCTCATATGCTCTATTTCAATTTCAAACATCTGAACGGCTCTTCCGGATGATGCCACTTCTTCATCTACCAGCTTTTCATCAGGATAATATTTCATCGCAAATTTCTTTATCAGCATCATTGTGGCTTCCTGATTTTCGACTAAGTGGCAGCGTCCAAAGACAACCGTACTTTGAAGAAATGGTGCCCACGATTCTTCCTGAATGCGTTCATTACCATGTACAGTAAAGCAAACCTTATCACATACTTTCAAACAATCCACCTTATAGCCTGCTTTGGCTCCATGGAAAACAATCTTATGCGCATCTTCATCATATAGATAATTGATCGGTATCGCATAGGGATAACCATTATCACCGTTAACTGCCAGTATACCACGTCGAGAAGAACGTAGCAGTTCTTTCGCTTCGTCTGTGCTGATTTCATTTCTCTTTTTTCTAATTGATCTAAACATTGAAATTACCTCCGAAAATTCCAGGTTGTTAACCTCTTTCTCTGTTCCATCTTCTTGCCCTTCGGACAAGAAGCATCCTTCGCTCTAAAGAGCTCGGTCAATTCCGATTTCACGCTTTCTTTCACCCCATATGTTTGTATCTGAGGTATTCAGTCACAAACTTCGGGGATAGGCACCTGTGCCGCAAGGGGAAACATCCCCTTGTACGAAATCTCTGATTTCGCTGTATTTCCCATTTTGAGATTTTTCAAAACCGGAAGCAGCACCGCAGGTCGCACGATACAGGCAGATGAAATTGCCTGTATAGAAGTGCGCTCTTAGCTTTGCCGAGAGAATTATGCCGTATCCGGCGTGTTATCTTTTTTCAATTTCTTTTTTTTGACTTCTGAAGCATTCTGCCAGATTTAATAATTTGACATATCTGCTCCTGTTATTCATCATCTGTAAATTCCAGCATCTCATCAACAGTGCAGTCCAGCTTCTTGCATATCTTCTCAATCGTCTCCATTGATACATACTGGTTTTTTCCCATCCGGGCAAGAATATTACCACTGATCCCGGTGAGGTACTGCATCTCTATCCGCTTCATATTTTTATCTATGAGCATTTTCCATAATCTGTTATAACTTACGCCCATAAGCTACCTCCATATTTCTCATTCAACCATATTTTGATTATATCACGTTTTCGTTAGGTTGAATACCTGTAATTTTTGATTTCTTCTGTAAAATGGAAAAGAGGATACCCCGGCAAATGGCATCCTCTCCAATCATTTATTCCGGTTTAGTCAAATGGAACCTCACCTTCCGGTGCTTCCATAAATCCGTCCTTATCTGTTTTCTGTGTCTCTGACGAATCTGCACCGGCACCGTTATCCTTGTTCTGAGCAAATTCATGTTCTTCCACAATCACATCTGTGGTGTAAACTGTTTTTCCATCCTTGTCCTTATAGTTTCCAGTGCTGATACGACCGCTGATCACAATTCTCGTTCCCTTGTGAAGATATTTCTGTGCAAACTCTGCACTCTTTCCAAATGTGACACAAGAAATAAAATCCGTTTCCTGTTCACCGTCACGTTTATATCTTCTGTTTACCGCCAGTGTGTATCTCGCCAATACCATGTCATTGTCTTTTCCGGCATATTTGATCTCCGGATTCTTTGTCAGTCTTCCCATTAAAATCACTTTATTCATAATCGCTACTGTCCTTTCCGCAGCTACGCTGCCATTGCATATTCTTCATCATCTGGTTCATTATCCGGCATAAACATTGCACATGCGTCCGGTGGATTAGTATCATCCGGCGAAAACATTTTCCGAATCATTTCATATATGCTCGGATACCGATATGCGATTTCTTCTCTTGCGAGGAATCTGCATACCTTGTAAAGATTCTTTTTCATTTCTGCATCCGTTGCAAGCATAGCTGCCAGATGGATTCTCTCCTTTGTACAGTTCAGATTCGGGCATCCAAACCAGTGGATTATCTGCATTTCTTTCATTTTCAGTTCTGTCATAAACTGCTCCTTTCCGGGCATTTCGCCCTGTAAACATTGTTATCAGTTTCATTCGTCCGGCGGTCTGGCGTGCGTTTCCCTTTCATCTGCAGTCGTCTCAGACTGCCTCTGCCTGCATCAGCAGGTCACTGACCATAAGGCTTTGGTCAGCCGCCCATCATCGGGAGTGTCATTATGATTCCGCTCACTCTCTGAAAAAGAAAGGTCATGGCAGAACTCCTGGTAGACTTCCAGGGTGCACTTATCGGTTGTCAAGGTTCAGCGAAGGAACATTCCAAAACGTCCTCTGATTACTAAAGTCAAATGACTTGGCATGATGCAAAAAATTCGTGATATTTTTTTGCATTTTTATCATTTTTTCTTTTACTTTTGTTAGTCCCTTCACTTACTCTGTATTGGGAGAGATAAAAGCGGACATGATTTTGAAAAATTATGAAAAAATTTTGTTCCTCTACCTATAAAGCTTTTGAAAATATATTTACCAACCCCCTTTTGCAAGTTTTTTTCGCAAAAATGAACTATTCCCTCACTAATTGCAAGTTTCAGAGTATTTTTGGACGGTACTTTCGCAGAAAAATTTATTTTTCTTACTAATCACACGTGGGGACTTGAAGAATGTCAGATGATTTTTTTTAAAATCAAAAAAGAAGCACCGACCGTTACAGTCAGTGCTTGTAAGATGAATATTTAAATTTTACTGTCCTTTTCACACACCAGCCTTTCATAATCCAGAAATCCCCGGATATACATTTCTTTTGCCACAATCCCTTCCATAGCATTTTTCGCTGAAATAATTCTGTCCAATACCTGCCACATCTCCTGTCCGGCATCTCTGAGGACTGGTTCCAGTATATCTATGTAATGATGAATTTCTGCTTCCAGAGAAAACATCTCTGGATCAGATTCAAGAAATCTTTCCAGTTCCTGCTGGTATTCTTCATAATAACTTTCAATCAATTCTCTTCTCATATCCGGAATCCCCCTTATATATAAATCAGTTCCTGCTTGATGATTTCAGCAGCCCGGTTGCGGATATTGTTGCAGTGGCGTACCCATTCCATAGGATTCTGTCTCTTCAGTTCCTCGGTAACTCCCTCCGCACTTCGCATTTGAGCTTCAATCAGCTCAAAGCGTTCCTGTGCCTGTTCATTCAGATCTGCCAGATAGCTGTCCAGTCTGGCGGTCAGAAGAAGATATGTATAAGTTCCAGATTTATGTTCTTTCAGATATTCCTTCCGAAGCATTCCCCAACAGCCGATCGGTCTGGTTTCCTCCGGATAATAAAGATTCGGTAAATAGTAGTCTCCAACTTTTGTGTATTCGATTTTCATAGTGTTTTCCTTTCGCTTTTCATGAAATTGTCATGTTAAATGCGTAGGATGTGCGTTTTTTCTAAAAATCTTTTCACATAGAAGACATTAAGTGCTTCATGCCCTGGGATTTACTGGCAGGGTTGTCCTGCCCGTAACCTTCCAGCAGGTTGATCACGCCCCAGATACCAAGGCCGGCGCCCAGCGCCACAACGAGGGTCTGCAATACACCAACAGCGGAATTGAAAAATGCCATAAATAATTACCTCCTAAAAATGTGTTTGATCTATTCGTTTACGTCGATCTCGTACACCTCGAAGCTGTCCGTGGGCTTCACCACGGCGCGCTGCTGCTTCTTCATGTACCGCTCCATGTCAAAGACATTTTTAGGGTCGGCGTCGGCCGTGTACCTGTAATTGGGGTGCTTTGTCAGGTCGTACTTGTCCGAAAGAAACGGCCGCACGCCCCGCAGCATGAAGATACACTTGCCTCCGTCCATCACTGCTAATTCGTCCTGAGTCATCAACTCTTTGCCACAATGTCAAGTGATGAATTCAAAAAGAAAAAAACACCCCTCTCTCCGTTAAGAGAAGGGTTAGAGTAGAATTTCTGTGTGTTTGTCTCGCATCTTTCATCTTCCAACATATCCAGTAGAAAAAGAGCTGATAGGCAGCATCCCATATTCACTAATTCTAAAGAAGAGGCTGTCGGGAAATAGACAGCCTCTTCTTTGTGAAAATAAGATTTTTAGAAACCGTGAAAAAGACATCGTGTTCAGCACACTAGGGTAAATGTCAGGGCATACCCACGAGTACATCATGCTTCACTTCTGTTGAATTGTTGGAACCCCTTCCTTATTCCTGTGTGGCCTGTCGGATACAATCAGTTACAGCAGTCTTAATCGCATCACTTGTGACAGTTGCACTTGTAATCGCATCAACTTCGCTGGTCTGTGCCTCCACAATTCGTTCTGGGATTTCTTCTAAAGCCCGGTCTGATACCCTTTCTGTCTCGTTTTGATCTAAAATTGTGACGGACAGAATACTTTCGCTGTCAAATTTTACTTCGACAGTCACGTCCCCTCCATACCCTTCAGCACTAGCGGTATAAGTTCCAGGCTGATATACGCCACTTGATTTTCCGGATTCAGAGCACCCGGAGAAAAGCAGCGCACTGCCAAAGACGCAAATCGCTGCCATAGATAAAAATTTCATTGCCTTCATAACTTGTTTTCCTCCTGCCAATAACTATAAATTTTCGGAATCTTTAGTCCTGATTTTATAAGAATTTCAGACCTCTATCTCAAAAACGCACCCACTTATTTGTCCTTAAACACTGGACAAATCGCTCACAATTCGCGGCGAGGCCGATTGATTATATTTTATTTCAATCGACTGGCGCCAATTTTTAATCACCTAGTAATCCTGGAGAACATGCTGCCTATTAGGATGCTTTCGTATCCGATTTGCTGAAATTTTGCCCTGACCACGCCCTCTTCAAAGTGGCCTAAAAATATCTGAATCAGTTGAAGGCTGTGCTTCAGGAAGCAGACCGGACAGATATATCCCCTGGTCACACCTGAAGATATCCTGCCGCAGTCGTTTTTCCTTATGTATTTTCTGGCAGCGTCTGTATACAAGACTATACAGCCCTCTGCGCGCCGGCGGTTTTACTCCTCAGGTTCTTTTCATGTCTCCAGAGTCCATCTCTGGCTCTGGGTCTGAAGCCTTACCATATGGGTGTAAAGGCCGTTCTTCTCATACAACTCTTCCGGTCTTCCCTGCTCGGCCACATGACCGTCAGATAGCACGATGATCTTATCTGCCCCGGTCACAGTACGCATCCGGTGGGCGATGATGAGAACCGTCTTGTTCTTTACCAACCGGGAGATGGCCTCCTGAACAGCCGTCTCATTTTCCACATCCAGGGAGGCAGTGGCCTCGTCCAACAGAATCACCGGCGCGTCTTTCAGGAGGGCGCGGGCAATGGAAATCCGCTGTCGTTCCCCTCCGGAAAGGGTGGAGCCGTTCTCTCCCACCATGGTCTGATAGCCCTCCGGCAGATCCCGGACAAACTCGTCGCAACATGCCGCCTTTGCCGCCGCGTAGACCTCCTCATCCGTAGCTCCCCGCCGTCCCAGGCGGATGTTTTCCAGAATCGTATCCCGGAACAGCACCACATCCTGAAATACAAAGGAATAATGCTTCAGAAGGACCTCCGGGTCTACCTTCGAGATGTCGATGCCGCCCAGGGTAATCCTGCCGCCCTGGATATCCCAGAAGCGGGCGGCCAGCTTGCAGGCCGTGGACTTGCCTCCACCAGAGGGTCCCACAAGCGCCGTCACCTCTCCCTGCTTCGCCGTAAAGGATACGTCGTCCAGCACGCCTTCATTCTCCCGGTAGGCGAACTTCACACGGTCAAAGGTAATGTCATAATTGTCCGGCTCACAGGTATCCGCCCCGGTCTGGACAGGCTGCTCCAGGATGGCCCGCATCCGGTTGATCTGCAGCTTGGCGTTAAATGTGGCCGCGATGTTCTGCAGAACCATTCCCAGCGGATCGTACAGCCTTGCCGCCGCGAACAGAAAGCCCAGAAAATACAGGAAGGAAAGATCTCCCCGGATCAGAAGCCCGGCCCCTGTGAGCACCGTGGTGGCAAGCCCGATCCGTAAGAACGCCTGGGCCGAGCACACGAAAACGCCTGTGGCAAGCTCGGAGCGGATGGCGCAGCGCTCCGCGTATTCCAGTTTTCCGTCCAGTCCCTTTAGGTATTCCTCCTGGCGGCTGCAGGCCTTGATATCCCGGATGGTCTCCAGGCACTCCTGGATATTGTCCGCGACTGTCCTCTTGGCCAGAATATTCTTTGTGCCGCAGATATCCTGGAGTTTTTTGGAGCCAGCCGTCAGAAGAACCGCCACCGGAAGCACCCAGAGCACAGCCAGAGCCATTCTCCAGTTGATGGCAAACATACAGATTCCAATCACCAGCGTAGAGAAGATGGAAGCAAAAAGTTGCGGGATATAGTGGGAAAACATCTGATCGAGACTGGAGCAGTCCGCAATCATGGTCGCCGTCAGGTCGCTCAGATCCCGGTTTCCGAAAAAACTTAAAGGCAACCGCCGGAGGGTTTCCGCAAGGCTCACTCTTCTTGCCGCGCTTTCCTTGTAAGTAGCCAGATACAGGGCCGCGTACTGGAAATAGTGGAGGATGAACAGGACCAGAAGGACCAGAACTGCCGCTCCTGTATAGAGCCATAAGCCCTCCGCCGGGTTTCCTCCTGCCTCCAGCGTCCCCAACAGATACTGAATCACAGCCATAACCACGCCTACGGGCAGCATCAGGCTGATATTGCAGAAAAAGCACCAGATGACTGCTTTTACGAAATCCTTCGCACCCCTTTCACTGAGGGCAAATACATGCCGAAGCCTGCGAATCATATCTCCTCACCCCTTTCTACCTTCCAGGCCGCCGCCTTCTGATAATCCAACCACATCTCCGCATACAGTCCGCCTGCGGCCAGAAGCTCTTCATGGCTTCCCTGCTCCCGCACGGAGCCCTTGTCAATCACCAGAATCTTGTCTGCGTTCTGCACCGTAGAGAGTCTGTGGGCAATCATAATCACAGTTTTTCCTCTGGTCAGCTCCCTAAACGCCTTCTGAATCAGGGCCTCGTTCTCGGGGTCAGCGAATGCGGTCGCCTCATCGAGCACCACGATGGGCGCGTCCTTCAGAATCGCCCGCGCCAGCGCAATCCGCTGGGCCTCGCCGCCGGAGAGATAGACCCCCTTCGTTCCCACCACAGTGTCGAGGCCTGCCGGCAGCTTTTCCAGAATATCATCGCACTGGGCCGCATGGGCAGCTGCCTTCACTTCTTCCACTGTGGCGGAAGGCCTGGACATACGGATATTTTCCAGAAGACTGACCTGGAAAAGCTTCGTGTCCTGGAAGACGAAGGCCACATGCTTCATCAGCTCCCGGCTGTCCATATCCCGCACGTCCACGCCGCCAATCCGCACATGGCCGCCCTGGACGTCCCAGAACCGCGGGATCAGAGAGGCTGCCGTGGACTTTCCCCCGCCGGAAGGACCCACCAGTCCGGTGACAGTTCCCTCTTTTACTGTAAAGCTCACATCCTTCAGCGCCGGATGCTCTGTGCCGGGATACCGGAAGGTCACATGCTCGAAGGATACGGTCTCGTTCCCCGGCTTCTTCGGATGGTCCGTCTCCTCCAGGGGCTTCTGCTCCAGAATATGATCCAGCTTCATTACAGCCTCATTTGCTTCCATGACAGACTCGGAGGCATACATAATCCGGTTGATCATGGCCCCGCAGGCCGGGGCAAACAGGGCGTAAAAGATAAAGTCTGTCAGCACTTCCCAGACGTTTCCGCCGGAAGCCAGAAGCAGGGCCGCCGGTATCAGCAGGGCAAAGCCTCCGTTGATGCAGGTGAGAAATGAGGTCTGCCCGTTCCGGCAGCTCATGGCATACTGGCTGGCCAGATCGCTGTAGGACTGGATGGCCGCATAAAAGGCCTTAAAGGAATATATGGTCTGCTGGAACACCTTCACCACCGGGATTCCCCGGACATATTCTACAGCCTCCGCGCTCATTTTCTCGATCTCCTGCTGGTAGCGGTGGAAAAAGCCCGCGTTCTTGCCGCCCATCATGCTGGCCATGCACACAAAAGCCAGAATCATGGTCAGCAGGCAGAGAAGCCCCATCCTCCAGTCAAAGGCAAAGAGCAGAATCACAGCCGCTATGGGCGTCACCACCGCCGCCGTCAGATCCGGCAGCTTATGGGCCAGCAGGTCCTCTGTGAGAGCCGCATTGTCATCGATGATCTTCCGGAGCCTTCCCGACTGGTTCCCCGTAAAGAATCCCAGAGGAAGCTCCAGAATATGAGCAACTCCTGTATGGCGCATATTCCGCGCCGTGCGGAAAGCGGCGATATGCGTACACATCAGCGCCGCAAAGTAAACCAGGATATTGGCGACGGCAAACCAGACCGCCATCCAGCCCCACCGGACGATGCCGGAGGCTCCCGTGACGTCCGGGTAGGCAGCCAGCACATCTCTTGCCGCCAGCCATACACACACATAAGGAATCAGGCCGAGTACCGCCGCGATCCCGGAAAGAGCGCAGCCCAGAAATGTGAGCTTCTTATGCCCTCCAGCCAGCGTCAGCAATCTTGACAGATTTGATTGCTTTTTCAAATCACATTCCTCCTCTCTTTATAAATTCTCGGAATCTTCAGCCCTGAATTTATAGGGCTTTCAAAATTTTTCCTTTCAAAGCTGACTCGCTATGTCCAATGTTTATGTCCATTTCTCGAAAAGTTCTTTTCCTATACGATATTCAGCTATCAAGTTTTCCAAATATTTGATCACGCACACCATAAGGCAGGCATACTGGCACATTCAACACAGGATGTTGAATAACCACCGCTTCCACATCAAAAACCTCTCGCAGCATATGTGGGGTAACAACCCGCTCCGGCGGACCTTCCAGATATTTTTCTCCGTTCTTGATAGTCACCAAATGGTCGGAAAACATGATAGCATGATTCAGATCATGCAGTACCATAACCACCGTCACACCCTGCTTCCTGTTTAATTGTTTAAGCAGCTGCAGGATTTCCAACTGATGAGAAATGTCCAGATAGGTCGTAGGTTCATCCAGAAAAAGGATTCCTGTTTTCTGAGCCAAAGCCATTGCAATCCATGCTCGCTGCTTCTGGCCGCCAGAGAGCTGATCCATTTCCCGGCCAGCCATATTCAGTATATTTGTACTTTCCATAGCCCACTTAATAATTTCTTCATCCTCACTGGTCAGGCCAGATAGTCTTTTACGGTAAGGATATCTTCCGTACTCGACCAAGTCTTTCACCGTAATGCCGCTGGGGGCCTGCGCTCCTTGTGGAAGCACTGCCAGCCTTTGTGCCACTGCTCTTGTTGACATACGAAAGATCGAGTCGCCATCCAAGCAGACAGTTCCCTCTTCAGGTGTCAGCAATCTGGACAGCGTCTTTAGAATTGTGGATTTACCAGACCCGTTTGTTCCGATCAGCGTTGTGATTTTGCCAGGCAATATTTTCAAATTAAGATTTTGAAAAACAGGTGTGTCCCCATAACCTGCCGACAAATTTTCCGCTACGATTCCCCGTTGCATCAAACCCACCTCCTTAAATTTGCTTGTGCAGCAGATACAGGAAATATGGCGCTGCCAATATGGAGATGACGATACCTGCCGGAACTTCTATCCCAGAAAACAGGATGCGCCCCACTGTATCTGCCAGCACCAGCAGAATTCCGCCAGTCAGCATAGAAGTAAGAAGCAAATTGCGGTGCCGCACCTCCGTAATCCTTCGGGCAATGTGAGGCGCAACCAGACCGATAAACCCGATCCCTCCACTGACCGCAACGCAACTTGCGGCTAGTGCGGCAGAAAGAAAGAGTAGCACCCTGCGCTCTTGTCCGACTCTAACGCCTAATGCAGACGCTGAATCTTCTCCCAGCAAAAGAAGATCGAGAACATTAACCCGCCAGAAGAGAAGCGGAACCAATACGAGCAGACAGGGCAACAGAATCTTGATCTGATACCAATCAGTACCCCAAATATTGCCCACAAGCCAGCGCTGAACCATTTGATAAATGGAGCTGTTGATATTTGTTCCCAATATGGTCATCATAGCAGTGAAACCAGCTGAGGCGCCAATGCCACCAAGAAGGAAATGCGCCGGGCGTATTCTGCCGTCTCGTTTGGCGAAGTTATAAAGGAAAAATGCTGTCAGCAGACCGCCCATCATCGCAAACAAGGGGCGATAGAACTTGGTGTCAATATGCAGGGACGGGAACATCCACATAAAAATCATGACGGAAAAGCCTGCCCCAGCGTTAATACCAATGATCCCTGGATCTGCCAGAGAATTATCTGTCACGGTCTGCAAAGTGCAGCCAGACAGAGCCAGTCCCATACCGCATAAAACGGCCAATATGATTCTTGGCAACCGCATCTTTAACAGAATCAGTGTGCTTGTTTTCTCTGCCGTACCGGTAATTGCCCCCCACAGGTCAGCGAGGCCAGTCTGTGAGTATCCGCTGTTAAGTGAAAGCAGCACGGTGGCGATGAGGCCAAGGACTAAGATGAATTGTATCAGGCATGTGCGCTTTCTTCTCATAACTTAGTCCCCCCATTCCGATAGGTCAGCAATAGGAAAATCGGCACACCGATCACAGAAACCAGCGCTCCTGTCGGGGTGTCAAAAGGTGCTTGGAGCATGCGGGCCGCAACGTCAGAAAGTATCAAGAGCACGGCCCCCATCAGTGCGGCAGCAGGGGCTAGCCGTCGATAATCTGCCCCTACCAGTTTTCGTGCTACATGAGGAATAATAATCCCGACAAAGGATATGCCTCCAACCAGCGATACACTTGCCCCGGCCAATAGCAACACGGCAAAGAGGCCAAATGCACGGACAAGGCCGACATTTACTCCGAGGCCTGAAGCGCTTTCATCGCCCAGCGCCAAGATGGATAGTTTAGGTGCAAGAAGAAGTCCGATTATAACAGCTATCAGCAGCCAGGGAGTCACTGCTTTGACCTGAGGCCAGAGTATTCCGGAAAGGCTACCCGCCGTGTAAAAGGAAAGGTCTTTAGAAAGGCCAAATGCGAGAGACATTCCTTGGCTGAGAGCTGTTAAAAAAGATGAAACAGCCGAACCTGCCAAAATTAGCCGAATCGGATCGGCTTTTTTCTTCTTCGCGCCGAATCCGTAAACTATTAGGGCTGCTACAGTTGCGCCCAGAAACGCTGCACCCATCAACCCATTATAAGATAGTGTCGGTAAGAACGCAGTGCAAAGTGTAACGGCAAAGCAAGCCCCTGCATTGATACCTAAAAGGCCGGCGTCAGCCAGAGGGTTGCAGGTGATTCCCTGCATAACAGTGCCAGACAGTGCAAAAGCCCCCCCGGTGATACAGGCGGCAGCAACTCTTGGCAAGCGCATTTCCAGCATGATCTGTGAAAGCGATGTGGACAGATCCAAGTGTAGAAGAGTATGGATCAATTCCGAAACGCTCCCCCCGGCAATACCTACGCCTACTGCTATAAGTGCAGAAGCAATTAAAAGTACAGTTAAAATCAGCAAAAAAAGGATGTATCCGGTCTTGGAGTGGATCCACTGCCCGGAAGCAGTGGATCCACCCGCAAAGCGCTTTTTACTCATCAATGTTTTGGTGGTTGAGGATTGCATTGACTATCCGCTCCATGTAAATCAACTTGCCGTTAGGCGTATAAGCCAAATCATACTGCTGTTCGTTGACACCGCAGTACACGTTCCCTGCCTGCACAGCTTTCAAATTTTGCCAGGTGGGAAGATCTGCCGTATCGCCTACTGTTCCGTCATCGCTAAAGTAAAGAATGTGGTCGGCATCTATTTGGGAAAAATATTCCGCATCTACTTCTTCGCCCCAGACATCCTCGGGCACTCCGGAAGATGCCGGAAGCTCCAAAGCGTCATAAATCAGTTCTCCAGGGCCTCCTGTACTGTAGACGTAATATGTTCCAGAACGCACGGAGTTGTCTTCAATGACAGCAAAAGTTTCATTTCCTGTGACCGCTTTGAGCTGTTCCGCATATTCAGCGGCCTGTGTATCAAAGTTCGCAAGCCATTCCTCAACCACATCTTCTTTCCCGAACCATTCCCCCAGTTGCTGGAATCGACCTCTCCAGTTTACATAGCTGATATCATCGTCCAGCATGACGGTGGGAGCGATTTCACACATCTGATCGTAAACATTGTCGTGGCGGATATTCATAATAATCAAATCCGGCTCCAACTCTGCAATTTTTTCCAGATCCAGGTCGCCGGCGGAGCCTGAATAATTGCCCACAGTTTCCACGTTGTTTTCTGCAAAGTATTCCTGCAAATATTCAGGAACGGTAGTGGAATCAAACATGCTAGTATTTGCTGATCCGACAAAAGGCATTTCAAGAATGATCAGTTCATCGGCAGAGCCGGAAGTATCTACAATGCGCTGTGGATTTGCTGGGATTTCAACAGTTCCCTTCATGTCCGTTACTGTAATCGTGTCTCCGTTCTGCTCCGTTTGTGATATTTCTGCTTCACCTGACTGCGATTCTGAAGTGTCATTTGTTCCTGTGGCGCTTGTGCAAGCCGCCATGCTGAATAGCATCGCAAAACAAAGCAATCCACTCAACATTTTTTTCATTGATTGTCCTCCTTGTTTAGATATGTTTATTGGTTAGTATCAACTAATCAATGCGAATAATAACACATTGTCATACCACTTTCTGCCCCCAGAGGGATTTTTTTTGCCCCTAAAGGGATATTAACAGCTTGACAAGTTAGCAACAACTAACTATACTATGTTTAGAGGAAACTGAGTGTTCAAATTTGCAAATTGGTTTAGCTATGAGGTGCCGTATGTCCGACTTATCTCTGAAATTCAAATCGTCATCTGGATTTCCATTGCGCAGGCAGATTGAAGTTCGACCTGGTGTTCATCTTTTGTTTTCTTCCGGGATCATAGATCGAAAATTTCAGTGGGTGACAGCTACTACTGGTTCTATTTTTGAACTTGCATATAGTCAGAAAAATTCTTTGTACAGTGAGGTAGGGAACGTTCCTGTTGAAGTCAAACCCGGTTATTCTAATTTGGGTTTTTTAGGGGAAACCAGAAGTTATTCAGAGTATCAATGTGGAGACGAAATTAGGACATTCTCTATTTGGGTTGAACCACATATATTTGATGCTTTCTGTGAAGCAGTCTGCGGGAAAAAAGGACAAAATTTCTCCGCTTTTCAAAATTTTAATTGCCCGTATTATTCCTTTTGTCAAGATGTACAGGAAGAAATATTGCTGAACAAGCTTGACAACGAAATGGAAATGCCGAAGGATCAGTTGAATCACCTTTTGTTGGAAAGTCAAGTGTTGGAGTTGCTTTCCATAAATATCGAACGGCTCATATGCCCCGATTGGAAAGAAAAACGCCCTCTTTCTCTCTCTGCCGCAGATATGGAATGCCTCCATAATGCCCGCGAGATTCTCATCCGTCGATTAGATTGTCCACCCTCCCTTCAGGAGCTTTCCCACTTAATCCGGATGAATGACTATAAGATGAAGCGCCTTTTCAAGCAATATTACAGAAAAACAATCTATCAGTACATCCGAGAAGAACGAATGAAGAAAGCATATGTATTACTTCAAGACGGGCAGTATAATGTGAGTCAGGCTGCTTTTACTGTCGGATATACGAATATCAGTCATTTCTCAGAGACCTTCAAAAGATATTACGGGGTTTCCCCACACAAGGTGATAGCCATAGGTGTTGAATCAAGAATATAGAACGTGCGCCCGCCTGGCGCACTAAAAATGGCCCTCCCCGGCATGGAGAGGGCCTTGCTGCTCTTATGCGTCAGTTAATTCCTGGGATTTCCCCGACAAAGTTATAAACGATTTTAACTTCCTGCACCTTCTGGCCGTCCACCTTCTTGACTTCGCCAATCAGAATCTTGCTGATAAGCCGGTTCAACACCGCCTCGTCCAGTTCCTCAATGGCGGCATAGCGCCGGATTTCCTTAATAAAGGTGCGGACTTCGCTTTCCTGGGCGTCAACCCGGCTCTGCATCACTGCCAGATCATGCAGGCGCTTTTGGTTGGCTTCCTGCTCCTGTTCCAGCGCCGCCGTCAGCTTCATAAACCGCTGCTCGGTCAGGATGCCTTTAGCCTTATCCGTGTATAGGCTCAAAAACATCCCGTCAATTTCCTGATTCCGAGCCTCCAGCCTTTTGCGTTCCTTCTCCGTCTGGGAAGCGTCCACCAGATACCGGTGCTCCATCCGGATGCTGAGCCGCTGATAGAACGCATCAGCATCCTTCATGGCCTGCGCCGCCAATTCCTGTATATCCTTCAGCACCAGATTATACAAATCCCTTGCTTCAATCTTGTGGCTGGAGCAGACCTTACAACCCATCCGGTTGTAGGTCTGGCAGATATAATACGCCTTGTCAATCGGCTCCCGCATCTCGCCGGTGAATCGGTTCTTCCCAGTCCGGCCCACTTTTTCATACCGCACCTGCATGGACTTCCCGCAGGTAGCACAGTAGACCAGCCCGTGGAACAGATTATAAAAGGGGCAGGCGTTGCCTTTCATAATGGTGGGCCTGCGGTCAATGATTTCCTGCACCTGCTCCCATTCCTCCGGCGTCACAATCGCTTCGTGGCAGCCCTCAATCACTTCCCAGTCCTCACGGGGGATAATGTCATAGGTGTTGGAGCGGATGCCTTTCTGATGTGTCCGGCAGACAAGATGTGCACCTTTATAAAAGGGATTTCGCAGGATATGGCTGATTCTCGCCCCGCCCCAGGCATAATAGTTGGCGTCGCATTCTGTGTTTGCCTTCACATGGGTAATCGGGATCTTTTCTTCCATCAGCCGTTTGGAAATCCTCATGCAGCCCAGCCCGTCCAGGGCATAGTCGTAAATCTTGCGGATGATGGGCGCTGTCTCCGGGTCAAGGATAAGATGCCCTTTGTCCTCCGGGTCACGCATCAGACCGAGAGGTGTCGGACCGCCGCCGTATTTCCCCTGTCTGGAACGGGTCATGCGCCCTGCCAGCACCTTTTTGGATATATCCCGGCTATACATATCGTTCAGGATATTCTTAAAGGGCGTGATGTCCATTTCCTGACGGGTCAGGCTGTCCACGCCGTCCGTGATGGCGATATAGCGAACATTGTGTTTTGGGAAAAAGATTTCGATATAGCTTCCAGCTTCGATATAGTTCCTACCAAGTCTGGATAGGTCTTTCGTGATGACGCAGCCGATTTTCCCCGCCTCAATGTCAGCGATCATGCGCTGGAAGGCAGGGCGGTTGAAATTGCGGCCCGTATAGCCGTCATCCACATAATACTCATACTGGAACATCCCATGCTTTTCTGCAAAGTCCCGGAGCATAAGTTTCTGGTTGCTGATGCTCATGCTCTCATTGTCGCCGCCATCATCCAGAGAGATACGGCAGTAGAGAGCGGTGATTTTTTCATAGACTTGTTTTTTCCTGCTCATAGCGTTCTCCTTCTATGAACAGGGACACGATACCATTATAGTACCATGCCCCTGTCCCCGAATCAACCGTTTTTGCGCCGCTTTTTCTGCCATTTCGCGCTGCTGACGCCATTCTTCGAAGTGTTCACAGGTCTGGCGCTCGATCAGCTGCTCAAAGGCTTCCCGCATGGACTTCTCCCCGGAGAACTCCCGCACCACCACAAAACGGACTTTATTCTTCTGATTTTTGCTTTTTTCCATAGGCTACCTCCATAGAAAGGCAGGCCGGACGGCAATTCCGGCAACGAAGTCCGGCAACGAACCTCTGAAAACCTGTAAACTACCGTCTGGCCCGCAAATCTTACTTTGTGAATTTTCTTGAAAAATCTCGTTGCTTTCGTTGCCGGAGATAAAGATAATGATAAAAATATCCCTTATTTACAGGCTTTTCCCGTATCCAGACAGGGAAAAACCCGGCAACGAACCCGGCAACCAAGCAGCAACCATCCCGGCAACAGACCGCTATTTTCAGGCGATCCACTCCTTTGGAAGCTCCAACTGGCGGCATTCTTCCTCGCTCAGTTCCACAAATCCATCTTCGTTGCCGGGCAGTTCGTTGCCGGAAACATCCCGTTCCCAGCCCTTCTGCCTGCCGTATCCGGCGAACATTCTCGGATTAGAGAACGGCTTCCAGCCCGTCACCACCGTGTTCATGATCTCGTTGATATTATGAAGCTGCCACCGCTTCGGCTCGTCATAGGTGTGGCCCAGCGCCTCCTTGAACAGCTGTTTGGAGCAGACCATGCTGCCGGTGTAGTGTTCCAGAAAGCCCTGTATCTGCCCGGCCTCGGTGTCCTCCGGCATGAAATCCTTCTGTACCTCCACCAGCTGGCGCTGGATAGACTTGCTGAACTTCATGGAATAGTGGCCGCTGCGGTAAATCGTCATGGCCTCCGCCCAGACCTGCAACAGATAGGCTCTGGAAGCGTCCTCGTCCTCCAAAATGTGAACTTCCGCATTCTCTGGGTAAATCATGATCGGAAGGAACCGCCGGTTCCCGGCCCGGTCAAGGGGCAAAAAGTCCAGCGTGTTAGACGAACCGCCGAACACGCACTGCCGCAGCCGGTCTTTGGGCTGGGCCTCGTAGGGTGTGCGATAGGTTTCCTTCTGGCGGCTGATGAAAGATCGGATTTCCTCAATGCTTTTGGCGCTGCTGGTAGCCAGCATTTCCGACATCTCGATGATCCAGTGGCCTTGCAGCTTTAGAAACACCCGGTCATCGTCCAGCTTTTTCAGGTCATCGGAAAACCATTCGTCCCGGATTGCCAACAGCCGGAAGAAGCTGGACTTTCCAGCCCCCTGTCCGCCCACCAGACAGAGCATTTCCTCATATTTGCAGCCGGGAGAAAACACCCGCCGGATAGCCCCCAGCAGGAAGTGCTTCAGCATTTCCTCCACATAGTCGCTTTCTTCTGCACCTAAGAAATGATGGAGACAGGAGCGGATGCGGGGCGTCCCGTCCCAGACAAGGCTGTTCAGCACGTCCTGTATGGGATGGTAGCAGTTTTCATTCGCCACGATGGACAGGGCCGCTGTCATTTTCTTCTCGCTGGTCAGGCCGTAGGTCTGCTCAAAATAGAGAAGCAGATACTTCACGTCTGTATCCGTCAGGGCGCTGGTATTCCTGCGCCAGCCCAAATCCCGCACAATGTCCACCCGGTCAGTCAAAAGGTTTAGACGAATCGCCCCTCGCAGCAGCGGATCGTGGCAGAACACCGTCTGGCAGTTTCCAATGGTGTTGGCGGGCTGACCTTTTTCCGTGACGGAAAGGCTTTCCCGCACTTCGTCAACGCTCTGCTCCGGTGCTAAGGCTTCGGCTGCGCTCATGACGGCCTGCCGGGTAGCTGGCGGTAAACTCTGATACTCGCTGCTCAATCTTCCTCACCTCTTTTCCGTATTCAGCGACCACGGAAGCACGTTCCTCTATGCTGCCGGACAAGAGAATATCCAGCAGATACTCCGTGTACGATTTTTTTTGCAGGGCCTCCACGAACAGCGGAATCCATGTTTCATCCGGGTTCTGCGGGGCGTATTCCTGCTCCCAGCGTTCCAGCAGATGCAGGTAATCGCACAATACGCGGAAACATTTCTGCTCCGCCTGCCGGTAGCGCAGTTCCTCGCTGATTTTTCGCTTGACCGGCCTTCTGCGGGGCGGGTCATGGCCTTTGGCGTCATAGCGGACAGAAAAATCATCCGCCAGTTTCAACACCGCCTCCTTACTGCTCAGACCAAACAGACGGGCGGTAAAATCAATCACATCCCCGTCCGCCTGACAGCCGAAACAGTGGAAACGGCGGTCAACCTTCATGCTGGGATGCTTGTCATCGTGCAAGGGACAGCAGGCCATCCCGTTCCTGCCGACCTGCACCCCGTAAGATTCCGCAGCCTGCCTTGTGGGGACAGCCTGCTTTACTGCTTCAAACACATTCGATTTTCTCACCTCCAGACAGAGCAAAAGGCACCCGGTTTCCATAGAAAATCAGATGCCTCATAGCTCCATATCGTTCTTTTTTTCCGGGGCAATGCGCCCCTCACGTTCCCAGCGCTCCCGGTTCTTCCGATCAGCGCTGATTTTTCCTTTTGCCAGCTTATCCATAATGGATTCTTTGGCTTTCTTCTTGATCTGCTCCTTCCTGGCCTGCTTGATCTCCGGCTGCATCAGCGTCCGCTGGATTTTTGCCAGAGCATGCTGCATAGCGTTTTTGATTTTGGTAATGACCCCATCCAGACGGGCAGCGGCGTAATCACGTTCCTTTTTCGGGGCCTTGCGCTCCGGCGAAAGTACCCATTTTTTCGTATCCTCAATCAGACGAATATCTTCTTTGTGCGTCTCCTGCCGGACGGTATCGGTCACGACCTCCACCGCCTTGTCATAGGCCACATCGGAAACATCATCTAACAGCGTCTCCACGTCCTCAATTTTGAGCGTCAGTTCTTCCAGTTTCTGCTCCTGCGCCGCAAGCTGCTCTTTCTGCTTCATCAGGATATAATCCTGCTTTTCCAGATAGTCCCGCCCGCCGTAGGACGGCTCCTGATCCAGATGCAGGCCATGCCTGCGGCAGATGTCAAAAAGCAGTGTCCGGCAGATGGCGTCAAAGGTCTGCTTGCGGTTATTGTTCCGGCCTTTGGGCTTGTCCGGTTTTGGGAGAGGGACGCCAAGTTCTTCCAGCGCCTTCTCCTGCTGGGGACACAGTTCCCCGTATCGGTTCTCACAGTCAAAGACGTGCCGCTCATGAATGTGGGGCGTGGCTTCGTCCAGATGAAGCGCCCAATCAATGATATGGACATGGGAACCGAAGCGGCGGTCAAATTCCTCCTGAAATTCCGTGACGATGCGAAAGAGCGTTTCTGGTGGAACAGATTGTTCCATTGTTCCGATCTGGTAGAGCGTTTCTTCCGGGCAGGTCTTGTTATTTTTCAGCAAGTCCTCCACAGTACGGTTGCGCTCCGTGTGGCGTGTTTTCTCATTGCGGGCGTTCTGGGCCTCCACATGGCCGCCGTAATGCTCGTAGTAGAACATCCGCTCAATTTCCTCAAAGCTGAAATCCGGCTGTTCCGGGTTCTCCCGGAACTCATGGGTGGTAAAGCCTCGGTAGCAGTCCCAGTAGATATTTTGTCTGGCCCGGTCAGCGTCAATGTGTTCGCTGTTCTCCACATCGAACCGGCGGTCATTGTGACGGGGATTGTAAGTGCCATGCTTGCCGGAGCGCCCATTGTGTCGTGTCAGTTTCAAACAGATTTCCTCCTTCCTGCGAAAGATGTTCCGGGGCCGGGGGAGGGCGGCGAAGCCGCAAATCCTGCGAAAGTCTGCGTCAGGTAATACCCAGTATAAGTTGACGCACACATCAACTTTCCCTGGGCCGAGGTTTTCCACCTCTGGACACCGGAGTAAAGGCTCGCTGCCTCTACACTCTGCACAGGCGCTGCCGCCCTGTACCCGGCACAAAGGGCTGCGCCCTCTGTACTCCCGCCCGGCAAAATCGGAAACTGCCAGCATGGAGCTGTCTTATTTCCGATTCTGCCGGTTTCCAATTTCCTGCCGAAATTGGAAATCCCGTCATGCCGCCGGTGGAAGATCATCCGGCTCTATGACGGGGATCGCCGCCCGCTTTGAAAGATACTGCGGGCATTCGATCAGCTGCACCCGGAAACTCTGCTTGCAGCTATGGCGGCATTTCCGGCACAGTTCATTATAAATGACACGGTTGCGGTCATTCAGGAAGAAAGCCAGTTCTTCCTTACGTTTTTTACTCATTCTCGGCATTTGCTGTTCCCTCCGTTTTACTGTCATGTTTCGGTGTCATTTTTGGGCATTTTCCCCTCTGTATGCCCCTTGAAAAAGGCCGGTAATATTCCAGACAGGGGAAGATACCTTTCCTTCATTTGTCGCTTTCCGGTACGGTTTCAGTCCCCTTTGCCATCCAGTCAAAGAACGCCTTTTTGCTGACTTTAATCAGCCTCCCGCTTCTGAACGCCGGAAAACCGGGCGTGTGAACCAGCTCGTAAGCGCTCACTCTGGAAATTCCCATAATACGCCGGATGTCCGCCACATCCAGCACCAGCGGGATATCGTCGTAGTTTTTCAGTCTCTTGCTTTCACTCATTTTGTTGTTCCTCCTGTTATTCAATTTGATAAAATTTTTGTTTCCTTTCGCCGTTCTGCCTGACAGCCGTTATCCTCATAGCCGCATCCCTGCGGCTGCCCCATTCCTGCGGCGTATCCCTGCATTGGTGCGCTTCATGCGTCACTTCTCCTGCCGGTCATATCCCTGTCAGACGGTCATTCACTTGTCAAGGTACTGCATGTAATGAAATTACCATGTGCCAATCATCATATCGGCTTAAACTTGACAAATCAATACTTCTGCGGTACTCTTTATGTAACGGATTGAACTCAATTATAAAATTACCATAAGCATTGAAAGGAACAAACCTATGGAATTTGCATTTAACCGGCATGAACCGGTCTATGACCGGATTTTGTTCGTCCTGACACTGGACAGGCAGAAAATGAAAGAGCGTATTTTGATTGGCGAAGAGGCGCAAGTCCGTTTCCGCCTGCAAGGGGACATGGATGCGGATTTTCTCTGTGACGTCATCCGGCCTCTGGGGACATTTCTTTCTGAATTTGAACATGACCCGGACGGGGAATGGAACTGTTTGGGACTGTCCCCGCTGCGGGAAGCCCTGCACTCGAACCGCTGGAAACAGCCTGCGTTGGAACAGGCAGCCGGAGAATTTCTTTCAAAAAAATATCTCACCGGCGATCCGGTGAGAATGTATGCGGCGTTCCGTATCTGGAACGAGTATCTGCGAGCCAGGGAACCACGGGACAGGCCAGCCGCCTGTGACCGCTTTATCCGTAAAATGAACGGCTTTACAGCCACATTTATGGAAGACCCGCCGCTGGAATTTGACCCGGATACCGGCAGACCCCAGCGGCTGAATATCTCCCATCGGATATGGGGATCGGTGCCAGCCGAAGATACCCGGCTCGACCTCTGGTATCCCGACAATAAAAGAGGGGCTGAATGCGTTGCCGCTTATGTGTCCCTCCATCCTTTGATTATCTATTATCTGAACCGGCTTTCCGACTGGGGCTTGTATATCCGGAAATGCAAAACCTGCGGGAAAATCTTTCTTGCCAGGAGCCAGCGCTACGAATTGTGCAGTGAGAAATGCCGGAAAGCGCAGGCGCTTGAAAACAAGCGGGGCTTTGATAAACGGGCCAGAAATAACAAATATGACCTCGTTTATAAAAACGAGTGCCAGCACTGGCGCAATATCATCAATAAGGCAAAGAAAAATCCCAACTTCCCGGCTGACCGGCTGGAAGAAATGCTAGCGGCTTTTGAAGCGTTCAAAAAGGAAGCCCTGAAAAGGAAACGGGCGATCAAGACGGAAAAAGCCAGCCCGAATGAATTTACGGACTGGCTCGTGCAGCAAACGAATATCATTTTGGATTTGGCGGAGCACTGACAAGGCAGCCTGATGGCCGTTATCCCTTGCTTCTGTATCCGCCATAAGGGAAGTAGGTTTCCATGACAGAATCCGTAATCCCATTCTTATAAATTTTCCGTATGTCTGCGATTGTTCCGGGCGGGGTATGCTTCAGGTATTCCAGCAGCTCCGCCCGGCTGTTCATAATCAGGCAGTGCTGGCCCTCCCGCCGTTCAACCCGATATCTCATGGCAGTCTCCTTATACATAAATCATTTCGTGCAGGATGATTTCTTCCGCCCGGCTGCGGATGGAATTAGCAGCCCGAACCCACTCCATTTGGGAAGTGCGCTTCAATTCCTCGGTCACGCCCTCCGCAGCCATCATCTGCGCTGTGACCGTATCCAGCCGATCCTGTGCCTGTTCATTCAGATCGGCAAGGTAAGTCCACAGTTTACCCGACAGCAATAAGCTGCTATAATATCCGGGACGGAACTCTTTCAGATAGTTTTGGTGCATCCGTCCCCAGCGCCCAATAGGGCGGCTTTCCTCCGGCAGCGCCAGCATAGGGATGTAATAATCCCCGGCAAGAACATAGTCGATGCCGTTTGCGTGGGTGTATTTCGGTAATTTCTCCATTTCCGACCTCCTGTATTCGTTTTTTCAGAATCCAGTTGATCGTGTCCCTGTTCATGTAAAATTCAAGGCAACTGAACTCTTCACGAACAATTATGGCATATCCTTTCCTAATTTCTGGTAACTAAGGCCGTGGGAAACCTGGCTGCCCCGGTTCTCGGACTGGTTGTAGAGGTCGATGGTCTCCTTTCCAAGCAGCTCCGAAATCTCCTTGAGCGTAGACTTCTCCTTGCCTCCCAAAAACAAGGTGCTGTCGCAGTTACCCACAATGGTATCCGTGGCGTCCTTGTAGATGGTCTTTAATTGGCTCTGCGACTGCAAAATAATAGAAGCCGATATCTCACGGCTTCGGATGGTGGCAATCAACTTGTCAAAGTTGGGTATCTGGCCAATGTTGGCGAACTCGTCCAGGATCAGCCGTACATGGACAGGCAGGCGCCCGCCGTAAAAATCGTCGGCCTTGTCGCAGAGCAGGTTGAAAAGCTGGCTGTACATCAGGGCGGCAACGAAATTGAAGGTGGTGTCCGTATCGGAAATGATGACGAACAGCGCCGCCTTGCTGTCGCCCAGGGTATCAAGCTCCATCTCGTCCATCGCCATCAGGTCGCGGAGCTCTTTGATATCAAACGGGGACAATCTGGCCCCGCAGGAAATAAGTATGCTTTTGAGTGTTTTGCCCGCCGCCATCTTGAACTTGCGGTACTGGCGCACCGCGAAATGGTCCGGGTCCTTTTCCTCCAGCTGCTGAAAGAGGATATCGACGGGGCTCTGGTATTCCTCGTCGTCCTCCCTGGCTTCGCTGGCGTTGATCAGGTCCAGGAGGGTCAGGAAATTCTTTTCTTCCTCCGTGGCCTCGTACCAGATGTAGCCGATCAGGGCCGAATAGTAGAGGCGTTCCGATTTTATCCAGAAATCCTCGGAGCTCTTTTCGCCCTCGCCCTTCGTATTCATAATCAGGGCGTTGACCAGCTTTAAGATATCCTTCTCGGAGCGGATGTACGCCATAGGGTTATACCGCATGGACTTTTTGAAGTTGATAAGGTTTAAGCACTTGATCCGGTATTTCTCCCGCTCCAGCAGCTTTCCCACCTCGCATAACAGGGTCCCTTTCGGGTCTGTGACGATGTAGGAGGAATGGCATTGGAGCAGGGAGGGCTTTGCGAAAAAGCGGGTCTTGCCGCTGCCGGAACCACCGATGACCAGGATATTTTTATTCCTGTCGTATTTGGGCTGCTTCGGGCGGCTCGCCATGGTGATCCGCTCCGTCTGGGTCATGGGGATGTTGTTGAAAAAATCCTTATCCACGAAAGGGGCGATATCGGCCGGGGTGCCCCAACGCGCCGAACCGTATTCCATGCCGTGGCGGTATTTCTTCGCGTTCTTTCCCTTCATGTAGACCGCCAGCCGCAGGACCACCGCCCCGGCTATGCCGATCAGCAGGTCAGTAAGTGCGAAACTTAATCCCGGAGAGGCAAAGGCCGCCGTGAAGCCCTCCCCGATGGAGATGAACTTGCCGGAGAGGTCCGCGCCGGACGCCAGCCGGAAGGCCTGGGATACCTTGTCAAAGGGATACACGAACAGGAGATACGGGAGGTTGGTCAAAAGCAATTTCTTCACATTCATCTCTGCATGCTCCGATCTTTGACCTTTACCTTCTCCCGGTCAATGGTCCGGTGCTCCACCTTCTCGGCCGCCTGCTCCTTTGCCTGGTCCAGCCGCTCCCGGATGGAGGGGTCCTTCCCGCGGCCCATCCGCCTGCTGGCGAACTCCTGGAAGGCCGCCGTAATCGCGTCCGCGTCCCGGCTCTTGAAAAAGACCAGGTAGCGGGGCTGTTCGGCGGAGGTATCCTTCTTCAAGGCAAAGTCCACATGGTATTTCTTCGCCACGTTGGTAAACGCCCGGATGTTCTTGTCGCTGATCTCAATATTCGCAAGCCCGGCGTTCTGCCCGGCAAGCTGTTTGAGGGTCTGCTTTCCCCGGTATATCTTCGGCTGTTTACTTTTCTGGATTTCCTCCAGGAACTTCCTGACCGCTTTCTCAAAGGTCTGCTCCGTCAGCTTCGCGCCGTCCACGATCAGGGCGACGGTCTTATTGGTCACTTCCTCCTGCACTTAGCCCCGCCCCCTTTTCCCGTCCCCGTACATATCGTGCTGCACCAGGGAAGAATAGTAATTGCTGATCGTGCCGGGTGCGTTATACAGGGCTGCCAGCAGGTATTTCTTGATATTACGGACATAGGTGGTGTTTTCCCTCATACAGTCCATGACATACTGCACATGGGAGCTGTCCAGCTTCATAAACCGGGACTTGACCACCTCTGCCGGGTAGTCGTCCCCGGCAATGCGGATCGTCTTTCTGGCGGAGCATACGGTGTCCACAATGAGTTCCGCGATCTCGTCAAGCTGCTCCCGGTCAATATGGCTGTCCTGGATCAGATACTCGTACCCGATGTTGTCAAGAATGATCTCACGGTAAACTTCTCTGGCTCCCATCCCATCCGTTCCTATCCTTGCCCCTGTGGGGGTAGGGGGATTTGATTGGATAGGATTTGATGAATCCGTAATTGATTGATCTTTTTTTGATTTTTCTTTACTTGATCCTTCTTTATTTAATTGTGCGGGTTCCTCCTGAACAGGGGCGTCCAATATTGGATTTGCCTGTACGGGATTTTCCCGTATAGGTTTTTCCTGCACAGGCGCAGGCTCTTTAGGCTGCTCCAAAATCGTGTACTCGATAGAACCAAGCTGCCCGTTTGCGCCCCGGACACGCTCCCGGATCAGATACCCTCTGGCCTCCAGCTCCCGGATGCCGCCGCTGATACTGTCCACCCCGTCCTTGCAGATACGGGCAAGGCCCTTCATGGTGTAGTCCCATTCATCCGGCAGCGAGAGCATAAGGGAGAGAAGGCCCTTTGCTTTCAGGGACAGCGACATATCCCGCAGATGGTGGTTTGACATGACCGTGTAATCACGGGTCTTTTCGATACGGAAAACTGCCATGCCGATGACCTCCTTCCTCATAGATTAAAAGTGTTGATTTTCGTAAAAAACGCCTCCCGGTTCCTTCCGCCGCTCCCTCATGGGAAAAGATATGGGCGGCTCCAAAAAAACCGCTCACAGAAGGAAAAACAGGGGATTTTCCACCCTATTTGATACATTTTTTTGCAGGCTCCCTATAACTCCCGGTCTTTGCGGTCATAGCGGAGGTTCCCCGCAAGCACCTTCGCATGGTTCCTGATTCGGATAAAACCTTTGTCCTGGTTCTCCAGGGCCTTGCCGTATCCGGCGTCGGTCAGGAACAGGCGCATTTTCTCTCCCTTCCAGCCCATGGGGGACTCATGGGAAAGTACGTCAAAGACGATCATGTGGCGGGTATCCGGGTCGAACCGCTCCAGGGCCATAATGTCATGCCCGGCGAGCTTTGCCGCCCCGGACTGCTGCCTGGCCTCTGCCAGCAGCTCCCCGATGGTCCGCGCCTTTTCCGGCAGATGGTAATTCCTCTGGACCTCCCGGATCACGTCCATGCACTCCTTGTCCGAAAGAGGGCGTAACTTCTTCAAGAGGCTTTCCGCCGTGTCCTTCGTGGCCTGGTTTTGTGCGTAACGCCAGGTCATGTAAATCTCATGCAGGGCGGCGTTCTGGCTGGTGCTCTCGATCTGATACGCCATCCGCATTTCCGCTTTATTCAGCTTCATTGATCCCGCTCCTTTCCGAAAATGGGCGTAAAAAAACGCCATAGGTCTTTTCTTCCTATGGCGCTGAACCGGCCGAAACCCGGTCAATATTCAGTTGTCATGTGGAGGACGGGCGCGCCCTCCGTTTTCCTGTACCGTGTCCATATCTTTGCATTTCCCGGATTTTCGGCGTGTCAAGGCTCATTCTTTGGTAGTAAATTCGTAGTAAAATGAGGCTTTTTAACCCTTCTGAAATGCCGATAAACACAGTGTTTTCAAGGGATAATCAGTTTTCACCTTGATTTTTCATCTAAAAACTCTGCAGAATTTTGATTTTTCTGACATTTGTGGTAAACTGGATATCATAGCTATGTCCAAGAGGTAAACGGAGGAAAATTATGGAGAATATTAAACAAATCAGTACAGGACTTCCGGGTGCAGATGAAATTATCGGCTGCCTCCGCCCCGGGGATAATGTGGTCTGGCAGGTGGACTCTCTAGAAGCATACTTCTTTGCTGCCAAACATTTTATGGGGCAGGCCATACAGGATAACCGGCCAGTTATCTATATCCATTTCGGCAACCATGCCCCAATCTTCAAAGAAACATCCACGAAATATACTGATGCTGATTTTACAGTCTGCCGTATAGATGCCCTCAGCGGATTCGAATCCTTTACCAGCCGGATATACCAGATCATTTCCAGGGGAAGCGCCAATACAGTCTATATATTTGACTGCCTGACAGAATTACAGAAATACTGGTGTTCTGACTTAATGACAGCTAATTTTTTCCAGGTTATTTGCCCTTTATTATTTAAAAGGAATGCCATATCATACTTTGCGTTACAGAGAGGACCACACACACATGACACGATAGCACGGATACGGAATGTAACACAACTTTTGCTCAACCTGTATGCCATTGACGGCCGGTATTATTTACACTCCCTAAAAGTGTGGCAGCGCTATTCACCTGTCATGTTCCTGCCCCATCTAATAACCGAGGGCAAAGCTGTCTGCATCACTGACAGCGCCAGGTCTGCAGATTTATTCTCCCGGTTCCAGGCCAATAATGAAAGACTGGATTACTGGGATACTTGCTTTGAAAAAGCTAAGTCCTGTCTTAATAAGCCTCTCTCCAGCCAGCGTACTGCCAAAGAACAGCTCCTGAACCTCCTGATTGGAAAAGACTCACGTATCGCTTCTCTTTGCAGAGAATATTTTTCCTTATCTGATTTAATCCAGATTGAAGAACGGGAGATTGGCACAGGCTTTATAGGGGGCAAGGCGGTTGGAATGCTGCTGGCCCGTAAGATACTGGAAGTAAGGAACCCGGATTTTTATAAAGAACATATGGAAATGCATGACTCCTACTATATAGGCTCCGATGTATTCTATACGTATATTGTACAAAATGACGCCTGGTACCTGCGCATGAGGCAGAAAGCTGAAGAAGGTTTCTTTACGGCTGCCCCGGAATTAAAGGATAAACTGCTGGCAGGCCACTTTCCTGAGAATATAAAAGAACAGATTATGGCAATGCTGGAATATTTCGGCCAGTCCCCTATTATAGTCCGTTCCAGCTCTCTTTTGGAGGACAACTTCGGCAATGCATTTGCAGGAAAATATGACAGTTTCTTTTGCCCAAACCAGGGTACGCCCAGTGAACGTTATCATGATTTTATGGAGGCTGTCAGAAAAGTATATGCCAGCACTATGAGCCAGGAGGCATTGGAATACCGGTACAACCGCAGCCTTTCTAAAAAGGACGAACAGATGGCCCTTCTTGTCCAGCGGGTGTCCGGCGATTATCACGGAAAATATTTTTTCCCCCACTTGGCCGGTGTGGGAAACTCCTCCAATCTTTTTGTATGGGATAAAAACACAGATCCTTCTAAAGGGATGCTGCGCCTGGTGCTGGGCATGGGAACCCGGGCAGTGGACAGGGTAAACACAGATTATCCAAGAATTATCACTCTCGACAAGCCTGAGAGGCCCCCGCTTATCACCTATGGAGATGAACGTAAATTTTCCCAGCATTATGTAGATGTAATTAACCTAGAGGCAAATGAATTTCAGACCATTCCTGTACAGGAAGCAGAAAACCTCCCTCTTAAGACAAACCCAAGGCTTTTTATGGAACCTGACTATGAACTTTCCAGATATTTCCGGGAGGCCGGCCAGAAGAACCGCAAAATCCCTGCAATTGTCAGCTTTACACGGCTCTTGCGCCATACAGATTTTCCGGCTTTAATGGAACACGTACTGGCCGCAATATCCCAGACCTATGATTACCCAGTGGATATCGAGTTTACTTGTAATTTTGATGAGGACGAGAACTACAGAATTAATCTCCTCCAATGCCGCCCCCTTCAGACAAAGGGACTCGGAAGGACCATTGAATTTCCTGATAGAATTGATCAATCCCGTGTCTACTTTTCGTCCAAAGGGAGTTTTATGGGCGGAAATGTCCGCCTTCCTGTAAACTATATTATCTTTGTAAAAATCAGGCCCTATCTGGAACTTTTAGAACACCAGAAGTATGCTGTCGCAGGACAGATAGGCGTTCTCAACCGTATTCTAAAGGACAGGCACGCTATCCTTATCGGCCCAGGGCGCTGGGGCACCACCACTCCTACCCTGGGCGTGCCTGTCCGCTTCACAGATCTGTGCAACATGAATGCAATCTGTGAAGTTTCTTATGAGAACCTGGGACTGATGCCGGAATTATCCTATGGGAGCCATTTTTTCCAGGATATTGTAGAGTCTAATGTATTTTATATTGCCCTGTTCCAGAGCGATGGACAGGTAGACTTCCACGAGGATAAGATTCTTTCACATCCCAATATACTGGACAGGCTTCTTTCAGGGAGTTCTGAAGAAGAGATTTATTCCGATATCATACATGTGTCCGATGTAAGCCATGAGAACCTGGAAATCTATTCAGATATTGTAACACAGCGCTTAATCTGCACTTGATCAACATACAGGGGGTTTAAGGCCCCGGGGAACCGTTGGTTTCCGCCCGGCCATAGACTCTAAGGGCATATGTCAGAGATTAACACATAGGGACTGCCGCAAAACACAAAATTTCAGCCGGATATTCCAAATCAACCAGAATGAAAATTTTGTTTTGCGGCAGTCCCCATTGAAAATCAGGCTTCAGGCTCTGTCGCTTTTATACTTCCAATCCCTCTGCACGTATTACCTGAATTACCTGATCCACATATTTCTCACATAACTCATCTGTGGATGCCTCCACCATTACACGAATAACAGGCTCCGTGCCACTTTCACGCACAAGAATCCTTCCCTCTGCCCCAAGTGCTGTCCCCACTTCTTCCACTGCTTTTTTTACTGCAGCATTTTCTCTTGCTGTCTTTTTGTCTGTAACACGGATGTTTTTAAGAAGCTGAGGATAAATCTTGACCTCCTCACATAATTTCTCCAATGTCTGCTTCTTCTCCATAATGACTTCCATAAGCATCAGGGAGGTGAGGATACCGTCGCCAGTCCTTGCATGTTTGCTGAAAATAATATGCCCTGACTGCTCTCCCCCTAAAACAAATCCATTCTGCAGCATATTTTCATACACATACTTATCGCCTACTGCCGTCTGTTCATATTTCATGCCGATTCTGTCACATGCCTTGTATAATCCAAGGTTAGACATAATTGTTGTGACAATCGTATTTCCAGCCAGCCTTCCCTGTTCCATCAGATATTTTCCACACACATAAAGTATCAGGTCTCCGTCTACCACACTGCCCTGTCCGTCTACAGCAATACAGCGGTCTGCATCCCCATCATAGGCAAACCCCACATCCAGCTTATTTTCCCTGACGTAGTTTTGGAGAGTTTCTATGTGGGTAGAACCGCATCCGGCATTAATGTTAGTCCCGTCAGGCTCATTATTAATTACATATGTTTTTGCTCCCAACGCATCATATACACTCTTTGCAATACTGAAAGCACTGCCATTGGAACAGTCGAGGCCAATCTTCATATCCTTAAAGGAACGGGTAGCCAATGAAATCAAATGCCCTATATAGCGGTTTCTCCCTGCTGCATAATCTATTGTACGTCCGATATTCTCCCGGACAGCCAGTGGAAGTTCCTCAATATCCCCATCAATATATGCCTCAATTTTCTCCTCCACTTCTGCTTCCATCTTATGGCCCTGCCCATTAATCACCTTGATCCCATTGTCATAAAATGGGTTATGGCTTGCCGATATCATAATGCCGCAGTCAAAGTCCTCCGTACGCACCACGTAAGACACACTGGGCGTTGTGGTCACATGCAGCAGATACGCATCCGCCCCGGAAGCAGTCAGGCCGGAGGCAAGCGCATATTCATACATATAGCTGCTTCTTCTCGTATCTTTCCCAATTACAATTCTTGCTTTGTGGTCACGCCCGAAATACCAGCCAAGATAACGACCCACCTTAAAAGCGTGCTCTACTGTCAATACTACATTGGCTTCCCCGCGAAACCCGTCTGTTCCAAAATATTTTCCCATAGTCTTTTCCTCTTAATCTTTTTTATCTGATCCTGCTGCCTCAGCACGATTCCACTGTTATTATATTCTTATCTGTTTCAGGATACAACATTTTTTTCCAGAATGGCCCTTGCCACGCACAATCCGTTGGCCGACGCCTGCTGCAGCCCCCTGGTGACAGACGCCCCGTCCCCCATGGCCCGCAGTCCTTTAACGCTTGTCTCAAAAGACTCATTTACAATGACTTTATTTGAGTAAAATTTCACCTCCACGCCATACAGTAATGTCTCGTCGCTGGCGATGCCCGGAGTCACTTTGTCAAGCGCTTTGATCATCTCATCAATGGCAACCATAATCCGGTGAGGGAATACAAGTGAAAGATCACCTGGGACAGCATCCTTTAATGTAGGCGTAATATTGTTCCTGAGAAGGCGTTCTTTCGTGGTGCGGCGCCCCCGCCTGAAATCTCCGTATCTTTGGAGCAGTATCCTGCCCCCGCAGAGCATATTCCCCAGCTGTGCAATATGCTTGCCATATTCAATTGGCGACTTAAAGGGTTCCGTAAAATTCTTTGAAACCAGAAGCGCAAAATTTGTATTATTTGTTTTCATATCCTTTGACTTATAGGCATGTCCATTCACAACAGCAAGGCCATTCTCATAGTACTCTGTAGCAACCTCACCTGACGGGTTGGTACAGAATACCCGGACTTTATCGTCAAAAGTAGGCGTATAATATACCAGTTTGGCCTCGTATAGCTTCTCATTGAGCTCCTTCATAATTTCATCCCGGACTTCCACACGCACACCTACATCTACAGTCCCATTCCTAGTCTCAATGTTATATTCCCTGCAAATATGGGCAAACCATTCGGATCCCTCCCGTCCCACGCCTGAGACAATCTCCTGGGCATAAAACTTCTCGCCTTTATCTGTTACAATCCCCTTAGCCGCATTATCCTCGATGATAATATCTGACACCATTGTCTTAAAAAGGATCTCCACACCTTCCTTAAGTAAATGCTGTTGGAGGCGGGTATAAATCTTATACCCCTCTTCAGTTCCCAAATGGCGGATTGGGCATTCGATGAGCTTTAGGTTGGCCTGGATTGCCTTTGTACGGATGTCCGTAATAGCCTGCTGGTCCTCGATTCCATATATCTTTGTATCTGCCCCAAATTTAAGATAAATACTGTCCGCCTCATGGATTAACTCTGTGGCCTTTTCATAACCCAGAATCTCGGGAAGGGTGCCGCCCACGTCCGGGGACAAGGATAACTTTCCGTCGGAAAAGGCCCCCGCCCCCGCAAATCCCGTAGTAATTGAGCACGGCTGACAGCCTACACATACCTTTGTCTTTCTCTTTGGGCACTGTCTATCCTCAATACTGCGCCCTTTTTCTACCATCAGCACTTTTAAATCCGGCCTCCTGTGCTTTAATTCATATGCGCAGAAAATCCCGGAGGGCCCTGCCCCAATAATAATTACATCATACTGATTCATATCATACCTCGGCTTTCTTAAAAACACGCTTTAAACCTTCTTTATAGTAGCACACAACTTTTTGCAGGACAAGGGTATACAACCTGATTCATATCATGTAATATATATACCATAT
>ERZ652168.94-NODE-94-length-41024-cov-9.24589_pt1 | contig 41024 bp, 53 predicted proteins | sample MGYA00514763_ERZ652168 | MGnify/ENA metagenome assembly ERZ652168
CATTGTTATTTGCCAGTAGTTTTAGCGCCATGATTCCTCCAAAAATGAAATGTAACTCAGGAGAGATTGCGGCCGTCAATTTTCATGGCAGCCGCAATTACCTGATTAAATACACGCTTTCCAGCAATACAGCCCGCCGTGATCGTATGTTGAAGCTCCAGGAAATCCTTCGTATAAGTCTGACCTGTCAAAAGAGAGTATGAATAGCTCTGTCTCGTCGCCATTTGTGAATGGAACTAACGTACACCATGGCCCCGTCGTATTTGATGCAAGGTAGACATCCTGAGTGAACTCTCCGAGGTATGTCAGTCCAGCTTCGTACTTACGCAGGTGCAGCTTATTCGAAGTTCCCCCACTCGTAAGATACGTTGTGCTCCCGAAATGTACGAACTGGTTTCCTGTATCGCGCACGCCAGCAGGGACTTCAGCTGTCGTATATTCCTGCACAATACCGTCGTACAACGTCGGGCTCCGGAAGGTTTTGCATCCGCTGGAAATGGTGTTCCCCGTCATCACCCACTGACCGCTCGAAGCTTCATAGTAGAAATCAATATCCTCCACGTAGCTTGCCCCGATCCCGAAAAAACTGCCGTTGGCGTTCTTCAGTTGCACGGAGTTTCTGACGATGATCACGCCGCCCTGCAGCAAGTCCTGTTTCGTCTCAAAGTACAGTTTTGGCCGGTTGTTATCGGCCAGCCCTTTACCTTGGTAATCCATACCGCACGAGATACCCTTCCAACTCTGACTATTACGGTCATAAACCGCTTTGATACTGTCATCACCAAGGACAACATTCTCGTCGGTGCCATCGGTTCTAACCTGGAAAATAGCGCCGATCATCTGTACTTCGCTGCTATTGAAGTTGATACGGACTATCTGAGTGTACAGGTCTGAGATAGTGGTACCTGTTCCCTCAACGAGAAAATAAAGCCAGTTTCCGCGCTGAATAAACGTTCCGTCTTCATAGGTAAGAAAACGAATGGAGACGGAATTAGCCCCACTAGCGATGCGGTTAGAGAAGCCGGTAAAGGTGACTGAGTCTGAAGAAGTAAAGTTGTCAGTCTGCGCGAATACGTAAGTTTTCCATGTATCAAGGAACTCCACTTTTCTGGCATCGAAAATAGCATAATGCTCATATCTACCGATCCAGTTCCAAGACCCGTCTGCGTTAACTTTGTTGATTATCAGGGAAACTCCGGTGTTCTGTACGCGGAGAACTGCACCCGCCATATCTGAGCCTGCAAATGACGTGGAATTCAGTAATACACCATCTGCGTAAATCTCACATATAACCTGCGCATTTGAGACGCGCACAGATACACTATTAGCCTGAGTAGGGTCTGCAAACATAATCCCTACTGTCGCATTACCTGAGATACGATCGATCGCGATTTCACTTGTAGCAAACGGCATATATCTATCCGCGAACATAAAGGTTCGTCCGTTGGCTGTAGGCCCCTGGAAAGAAACCTTACCTTTGTTCCACGAGTAGGAAAAGACGTTACCTGGAGTGATATCGTAAATGTTGCTCTGCAGGTTCCACGGGTCATTGCTCAAGTCCATAAAAGAGAGCATGAAAGAGTCAGCCGCGTTATAGAAATCGCGACGCGCCCATTGCTTAGCGAACGTGTATCCCAAAGGATTACTAAAGCTGTTGAATCCCGGAGTCTTTTCAGGTAGACCGGACAGGTCCATATGGTAATTCGCGTTGAACACTTTCGCCACGGGGCGTGTGGTGTACGCCGCTTGCGAGATCATCGCGGATACGTCGTCTACCCGCGTGAGGCTGTTAGGGTACTGCTTCTTAACACTGTAGACTGGGACCGTAGTCTTTCTCACCCGGACAGCGATGTACCCGTCCTGGGTGGCCGCAGCCCTTCTAGTGGCTGTGACATAACCACCACCACTGGAGAACGTGTAAAGGTCTGCAACCCAGCCTCGGCTCATGTCACATTGCATAAGATAGGCGATCTGCTCACCTACAGTCGCTGAACCATATTGCCCGTACATCAGAACAATGTCGCCTTTACGTACCGGGATGTAATACATCCTCCAAGCATTATAAGCGGAACCCGATACTACACGGCCTCCGCTATACATTACCGAGTTGTCCACAATGGCTGATGCATTGCTGGTATAATCAGTGGTTACTGTTGCACCCGTGATATCGTCGGCGAAAACATACAACTGGGCGGTTTTCGTAATCGTCGCAGCCGGGGTAGTCACACGAACGCGAACATATACGTACCCGTCCTGAGTCGCCTTGCCAGATATAGTCCCGTCGCTAGAGGAGCCGGGCGACGTATAGACGCCTAAATTTCCCACGTACTTCAGCGCGCTATCCAGTTGGATAACGTAGGCCATCGACTCTCCGGAGGTACCAGAACCCAGTTGCCCTTTATAGGTAATGAGGTCCCCGGCTTTTACCGGCAGGTATACGGCCTGCCAGCTGGCGCCAGCGTTGTCGGTTACCGTTCCATCTGCGTACATCACCCGCCCGGTTACCGTGTAGCTTGTGTCGGCTGCTGTGACGTCAGTAGTTGTCCTGTTGGTCGCGGTAAGCGAAGCCTTAGTCCGCAGAGTGAGAGGGTCTTCGACGGCCACAAACAGCGACGACGTTTTGGTGATTGTAGCGGCCGGGGTAGTAACCCTCACACGCACATAGACGAATCCGTCTTGTGTCGCAGTTCCTGCGAGAGAACCCGTGTGGGACGTTCCGGGGGACGTATAAGAAGACATTGGCGCGACAAAATTTTTTGCTGTATCAAGTTGAATCAGATAAGCAATGACTTGGCCTGAAGTCGCAGAGCCGATCTCACCTTGATATCGTACCACGTCCCCTGCCCGAACCGGGACGTAGGCTGCTTTCCAACTGGCACCTGCATTATCTACTTTGGACCCGTCCGCATAAAGTACCCTTCCTACTACGTATCCCGTAGTATCGAGGTTAGTGACGTCCAGAGTCTTGCGATTAGTGTACGCCGCTTCAGTGCTGGTAGTCGGTGAGAAAGGACTCGTGGCTGGGGCAAATCGATACTGCTGTTTCAGTATCACGGCAGGCGTAGGGGTTACCCGTACCCGAACATACGCATATCCGTTCTGTGTAGCGATACCTGATACTTTCCCTGTTGTAGCCGCGCCTGTAGATGTGTAGGTTGCAATGTTGCCGACGATCGCAAGATTACTATCCAACTGCACGATGTATGCGATCACTTCTCCGGGAGTGGCGGATCCCACTTCTCCACGGTATTCTACAGTATCACCAGCCCTTACAGGCAGATATGCCGCCTTCCAGGAATCTCCAGCTGCGTCAGTTACTGTTCCGTTCGCATAAATGACACGACCCGGCACGTACCAGGTAGTGTTCGCATTGGTCACATCCAACATAGGTCTGTTGGTGATAATAGCAGACACACTATCCTGACTGGCTACGCCGCCCTCAGCCCCAATATCTGACTGAAGAACCAGCGTCTTTTTGCGCTGAGTAAGGGTAAACACGGCGCCAACCCGGACCCTTACATACACATAGCCGCCCTGCGTGGCCGTACCCTGCAGCGTAGCATTATCGGTAACGCTTCCTGTAGAAGTCCAGGTGGCCAGGGGGGCCACGAACTGTTTATCGGCATCCAGTTGGATGATATAAGCCATCTGCTCGCCTGGTGTATTCGACCCCACAGTCCCGCTGTACGAGACAGTCTCACCTGTGCGCACCCTAAGGTAGTAAGCATTCCAGGATGGGCTTGAAGCGGTGGTCCCGTCACCATACATGACCAGGCCGGTGACAATCTCTGCTTCGCTTTTAGCATCCCCTGTAATGTAGCCCGTTTTAAGAGCGCTCATTGACGGCATAGCAATTCCGGTAGCCGCCAGCGTGCCACCGTTGTTGATGTACTCGTTAGCCAGAGTGCTGTCAGCAGAATCCCTTACCCAGCAATACCCACCGTTTAGAATATTACCAGCCGAAACATCACTTTGCGCCTCGGTTAATGATAAATATTCTCTGACGCTGTTAGAAATCGATCCCTGGCCAACGTATTCAGCAACCTCAACAGCTACGCCAGCATTGTTTTTGTAATATCGAAATGCCAGAACATTACCGACACCTTGAGGAACACGGAAGTATTGACCAGAAGTTGTCCCGGCAATACCGGCAGTGGTGTCGGCAAAGGTGAGCTTATTGTCGCCGAACTCTGCGGCGGTTGATGCGGAAGCCACAGCCTCATCTCTTGCAACTCCCGCCTCTGTTGCATATTGCAGTGAGTTTTCTTCTGATGTAGCCGCGCTTTGCTTGGATAAAAGAGCTGAGCCAGCTGCATCCTGGGCTTGCTGGGCGGCAGCACTAGTATCCTGATATCCTTGCTCAGCCTCCAGCATGTATTGTTTGGCTTCTGCGGCGCTAACGGCGGCATCTGCTGCTAATTGAGCAGTTTTTTGCGTTTCGGTGATTGTCATTTTTTATTCTCATGAATACTCATAAATTATCACGATGCCTTCTTTCCCTCGGGCGCCATTCACTGCCGGAGAGGATGGTCCTTGTGAAGAACCAGATGCGCCTGAACCATATGCCTGTCCATCAATAGCCGGATCTCCAAATGATGGCACCCATCCCCCCCCTCCAAAAACGCTACTTGCCCCAGGTGATCCGAGGAATGACTGGGTTGCGTTAGCGTATGCAGGTGTGGATGGGGCTCCTGGAGAGCCTATGATATTGGCACCGGAAGGAGCGCTTGATGCGACATTACCCTGAGGTAGGAAAGGTGGATTTGCTGGTCCGGCAGACGGCCCTCTTGTTCCGCCAGGCGCAACCATCAGCGATCCAAATGAGCTTGAACCACCAACAGAGCCAACCGGAGATGCTGCGGTCCCTCCCTGCCCGCCAGCGCCAACAACTATGCTAATGCTGGTGAAATTTATTGAAAATCTACCCTTAGCATATGACCCGGCCCCACCACCTGAAACTATTGACACCTGCCCCGCTCCAGTGGCTGGGGCAGCATCGCTCCCACCACCACCGCCAACCATTTCAACAACAGCCGACTTAGTGCCAGGGGTTGGCGTATAGGTGCCGGATGATAAAAATGTCTGCACGTTCAGGAGTCGTCCGGATGAATAATTAATCCATCCAATACCGCCAGCATCAGGATTTGTCGTGTTATTTTCGATAGTGCTTTGCCAGAATCCATCCCTGGCTGAATTGATAAGAATCGCGCCTTTTGGGTATCCACCGATAGCTGCCGAAAATGCAGAGTCGAATGTATAGAAACCTCCGGCTTGCTCCCATTGAAGGCGAGTATAGGCATCATTAAAAATCCCATTAAAATCCTGCCCCTTTGGCGGCTTACCGCCAGCAGATAGAGCGATGCGGGTCAGCGGAGGAAATCCTGAGTCCATCGCCGCAAGGCCATCAGCCAATGTTTCAGAGGTGGAATTGACCGGGATCGTGTTTTTGTCGCCACTCGCAGAAAAAACAACCGTCAGACGTGACGGCATGGCTGAATTGTTCAATTCAGACCTCCTGAACGATGTTTACTTTTACCCCAGGCGGGGAAGGAAGCGCGCCGGAGCTTTGCACTATGGCCAGCTCAGATTCGGAAAGTTGAAACTCGAATACGTAGCTCATGACATGGTTTCCATCGTCACGCACGTAAGCTCGCCCGCTGGAGCCGAACATGTACATCAGCATGCGATTCATGACCGGCACGGTGCAGTCGCTGATGTTAGCCATCGCTTTGCACATGATCAGCTTGCGGTATGCGTCATTGGTCAGGACGACAGTGTTTGTGTCCTGTACACCGGTATAGAAAGGTGCCTGGTTAAAGGGTTGCGGATCGGTGAGTTCTGCCGGAGTGCTGGTCGCTTCGCCAAAGCCCAGAAACTGCTGGGATGGCGTCACGGTCAGCAAACGCTCTACATCAACGATTTTACCCCAGCACATCAGCCCGTAATCGCCGCAGGTCTCGATGTTGAATACGAGGTCATAGAACGTGTCTATCCAGTCCTCTGGCGCTACAGAAGCGTTAAAGGTGTCAATCAGTGACCGCAGGCTGGTTGAGTTCACGTACTGCGCGTAGATCGTCCAGTCGACATTATTCACTTACCGCCTCCGTTATGATGTTTGTCGCATCCAGAGTCGGTTCCTGATCAATGCCCATGGTCAGCGCACTAGACCAGGTGGTTCCGTCCAGAGAGATCTGGGCCGAAAGCACGTTCATGTTCTGTGCATCGAGCGCCTGGATAGGGCCGATATACCGGCTGCCATAAATTCGCGCGCCGGCACGCGCCCGGGTACCGCCATCTGCGCCGGTAAAGGCATTCAGGACGACCGCTCTGATCTGCGCGTTGATATCTGATGGAAGGCCATCATTCGCTTCGTATTCCACCTTGATATGAACGCTCACCGCATCCAGCGTTTTCCACCTGTAGGTGTACTCCGGATAAGGGGCGTCATAATTTTCGGTATCCTGCACGGTCCCGGTGGTGTCACCGTTCATAACGGTGCCCGGGGGGAGTTTTTTATTGATGGCCGCTGCAATGTCAGCCACTGCCCCGCCATAAACCCCGATATAAATCGAGCTGGCCAGCAGCGTGTAATTCGTGGAACCTTTCTCGACGGAAGTGGGCTCTTTGTTGTCGATGACATAAACATCAAGCACCCCGTCGACTTCCAGAACGGAAGCCCGCACAGCCGCTGCCGTGTTGAAGGCGTTACGTGCCACTGACTGGCGACGGCGATACTCAAATGCAGATCGCCCTTCAACATTCGAGCCCGGTACACCTGCAGTCTCGTTGGTGATACTCGACCAGCCACTTACCGCGACATAGATGTTTTTCAGCGTACCAATGGGGCAAGCTATCGGCCCGGTAGTCAGGTTCTGGAACTCAATTTTTACCGTCCCGTCTGCGCCTATCGTTCCGGCCGCCAGGGACACGTACATATAACCGTTATCGTCGGTTGCATAGGACTGTGCCGGGATCACCGTTCCCGGCACGCCGGAACATGTGGCTGTTACAACTGTACCCGCAGCAGCAATGCGATCGAGGAAGTAAATCCTGCCGATGCCATCCTGAAATCTGCCGGAGGAAAAGTCCGGGTTCATGTTGTTGACGATAGCCAGAAGCTGATCGTTCTTGTCTGCGATGATTGCAGTATCAGTGACAGCCAGTTGCCCCTGCGGCGTCTTGAGGTTCGTGCTCATCGCCGTCCCGAATGCAGAACCAATATCTGCTATACGCCCGGCAAGAATGTCTCCCTCATCTGGAACATCAAGGCCAGTGGTGGAAAAGGTCACGGCCGGTACCGCCGTAGAGATTGTCGTCATTTTTTCCTCACAGGGTGACGCTGGAATCCAGGCCGTTTGTATCCACGATCGCAATAACGCCGGTAGTGCGGCGCGTATCACGGTTGTTAATCAGCGTCGGCTCAGCGCGTGCGATATAGCTCATCCGCAACGCTTCAACCTGAAGCGCGGCCGCCATGGAGCCAGTACTGGCCTTAACGTTCAGCAGCTCTTTGTAATTAACGCCGGTGTCTTTTTCGTAAATGCATTCGCCGCGTATAGCCAGGCATGCCGTCGCTACGTCCTGAGCGCAGGCGTAGGGGTTTTCTACCGTGGCGATATTACCCAGCTCATCAAGGACAAGGTCCCAGGTTTCGGGATCGAGTTTGAGAGAGATTGTTTTCATGGATTTCGCCCATAAAAAAACCCCGCCGAAGCGAGGTTTGAAAAACATAAGGTTAAGTGGTTGTGTTAATACATTGATTTGATCTGCGTGGTGCCGTCCGCAATACCGTACTTGCTCATTTTCCAGCAAGCCTCAGCAACCTGGATTATCTGGTATCGCATTTCAGGGCCAATTCCTTCTGTTAGGCTGATATTCTGTTTCATCAACTCCAAAGAAACGCCAGATCTCTCAGCCTCGCCTGCCGCCCGGCACATACGCCTTACCCCAGCGTCAGAATCAGCCTGCTGGTATGGATATCGGGCCATTAGAGAATAGTAGACATTATTTAAAGTGTAAGATGCGGAATCGATCTCACGCTTGGCCATGCACTCTTTACTAGCCTGACACTCAGCTTCTTTTTGCTTGGCTAATTCTTCATTTTCTTTTTTCTGCTGCTCTATCTGCCGCTGATACATCAAGTCGTGAAATAGGTCATTGTACCTATTGAAATAGCATTTATTATCTTTCCTACAATCGCTTGTATCTTGATCAGGAAGATTTTTACCAGTCACATTTCTATAAATTTCTCGCAAATCAGAAACGGACTGCAGGCCTCCAGAGTTCGTGGAAAATTTTGCCTTATCGAAGTTATTTGATTTTTGATAATTAATATATTCCGCTGGCGACATTGCACATCCCGCCAAAGAAAACGAAATCATGAGAAGAAAAGACTTTTTTATCATTGTTACGGCTCCAGAGGATTTGTGCGGCTTCCTCCAGATTCTACCCCGCCGTGGTCGTGCCCATCAACGATTGAACCATCAACCAACTGCAATTTCCCGTTCGCGAGTATCTTCAGGCCATTGATGTTAACCACGCCGGGGCTTTTGATGTTTATGCCGCTGCCGGTAAACTCTGCGTACTCAGTAGGATCGCCGTTCAGGCTAGCGATAGCCGTGATGTAAACGGCATCTGAATACGAGTGCCTGCGCTGAGTTGGTGGCGGACCGCTTTGCCTTGATGCTCTGACATTGGTTGTGTCTTTGTCACAGGCGATTACCAGACCAATATCACCGATGCGGGGAGTCATTTTTACAGCGCTATTACCTGCCTGATACCGAATGAATGGAATGTCATATACCTCCTGACATTTAATCTCCCCACCGGATACGTTCGCCCCGCTCACAAGAGGGAGCACAGTCATAACGCCATCACCAACATCTTTAACCAGAACAATATCAGCAAAAACACTGCCCTTTGATGCCGAGGCTATAAGCGACAAGATCGCATTCCCCTGACAGGAGATGTCAGAAGCTTTTTGGTTAGTTGCCATTGCTATCCCCGCCGATGACAGATGCAGGAGACGCCACAACAAATGTCTCCCAAAGTCCACCAGGTACCTTACAAGACAAGTAGTGGGTTGTTCCCGCTTGTACCACCCACTCTCCGCTAGCATGTGGAAGCTCTGTTTCAAGAATGATCTTAGTGTTCAATTTTAGCGCCGGTGAATAAATGCACCTAAAGTTAATCCCCATCTCATAAAATATTGGATAACCAATAAGCCCAGTGGCTGGAGAAATATACGGAACAACTGAATCCGACGGTGTTTTACCTGTGTAAATTGTGACAGTGCCAAAATCTATATCAACAGATATGTTATGCGCTGCCGCAATTTTTAATATTTGCATTATAGCGTTGTCATCGAAATATGGATTTCGATGGGTAGCCTTGACGTCCACGTTAATGAACTTTAAACCAACTTTAAAGGCAAGAGCACGAATCATATCAGCCACATCAGCATCGCCACGAATGGACGTTGGCTCACATGGGATCAGGCGCTCCCTTCCGGCTGCCGCCGCAGTTATCTCAATCGGGGCATCCGGCATCTGGTTCAGGTTAATCCTGGCAGATGTTATTGACCCGGAAAAAACACGGGTATCACCGGCATAAACGACGATTGAATTCTGTGCATACGCGATTATCTTTTGCGCGTTTGTCGTCAGCTTGGACATGTTTTCCAGGGAAAGTCCCCAGAGGCTAAGTTCAAGAATGGTTCCGGTAGCGCCGCCAAAGGCAGATATAGCCGCTTCACACTTGAACCCCTTAACAGTCAGGGTGTCACCAGTATCGCCATCAAAAGTTCCATTGGCCAGCGTGAACGATACAGTAAGCTCTCTCTCCTTGTAACTCATCTGCCTACCTCACTGCTCGTCGCATAATACAGCTTGAATCTGGTGCCTATTTCGTCGTAATACGGATCGGCTGTGCCTTTCGAGTCAACGAAAACCAGATCGCCACTGAAACCCAGATATTTATACCGAACCAGGTAAACGCAGTTCAGGCAGAGAACGCCCTGAAATATCGGCTTGTCATCGACATACAGATCGGCGTAAAACCCGGTAGAGCGCTGATGCAACTTGATAGCGCAGTTCTGGCCGCCAAGCGTGACATACACCTTTTGGGATAGTGACGGTGATAAGCTAATTTCCTGCATGTCACATCACCTTTTCCAGAAAGTCTGAGACGGTGCTTTTTATCTGCTTAGAAACTGCAGTAGAAGAGCTGTCCCACGCCTTAGAGACCGAATCGGCCGCAGAGTTAACGTTAGATACAATCGCCGCCCCTGTAGTCTGGAGAGCGTCTGATAAGGTTGTATCTGCACTTGACCAGGCATTCTTAACATCGCTCAGAGTCACCTCTTTCGTTGCCCCGGTGATCACCTGCGTTGAGGCTGCGGCGCCATTGTTGGTTTTCGCGTTGCTGGTCGGTGGCCCTTCAATAACAGCATTTGAAAGCATGACCTCCCCGCCGTCCATGATCTCCTCGAAAGTGCAGTTCGCCATCAACAACGTCTGCCCGCGATATGACCCCACAAAATAATCGAAGTGGGTCAGATCGTAGCTGTAATACACCGTGTCCGGCGTCTCGATGTTGTAGGTGCTGGCCGTGTTTTTCATCTCATCCAGTTTCTGGATGAAATTGTTCCGGCTCAGCAGAGAGAAATTGGTCAGGTTAGGCAGTGACCCGGAAAAAGCCGTCCATCCCTCAAGGGCAAAAATGATCCTGAGTTCAGACGGCTGTTTCACTTTGTTGTAGGACGTGTACCGGCCCTTTTCTACCGGCCCCTTAGTCACCGCCGCATCACCGTAGCGATCGACGCTAACCCAGCCGGAAGGAGAGAAAACCTCCTGCCCGGCTGCAGCCGTCAAAAGCGACTCGTCAACGGTGTTATAGGTGATCCGGTAAGTTGGCGACAGGGCGCTGTTAAGGACGGATAACAGGCTTCCTCCCTGAATGGCGGATAGCACTGTCGAGACATTCAGAGAAAACGACATGAGTTATTGTCCTGAGTAACCAGCCAAAAGCATGACACGGTTGTCGCCGTGCTTTTTGATGTCGCTGGTAAGCTGTTCCACGTTCTGGGCCTGGGTGGTGATTTTGGTGCCATAAAACTGATAAGTCGCACCGGACTGCCCTGGCATCGCACGGTCTACGGCCATCCCGGCGCCAGGGCGCATTCCGGCCATGACTTTAGGGACGTAATTGCGAGTTTCCGACGGCAGGTTATCCATGCCTTTCTTCTGGACGTTTCCGAGCCCCCAGTTATAGGAAGCAAGGGTCTTTTCCAGATCCCCGCCTGTGGCGTCCAGCAGATAGCGAAGGTATCTTGCAGCGGCATCGGCTGACTTATGGGGGTCATAAACATCCATGCCTTTCAAGCCCAAATCCCTGGCCGTTCCATCCATAAACTGGAATGGGCCTTTTGCTCCTTTGGGGGATTCTGCGTAGGGGTCACCACCAGATTCAGCAGCTGATAACGAAGAGAGCAGCCCGGCGGGAAGTCCATATTTACCTTCCAACGCCCCGAATTCGCCAGCCATAGCCTGAAGAAATGCCCTTCCTTTGGCGCCAAGGCGAGCGGCCTGAACGTTAAGCGGGACGTTTGGCTGGTATCCCGAGGTATCTGGCTGCATTGTTGCCGCGCCAGCTGGAGAGATCAGGGCGTCAGCGATTTTTGAAAGGAGATGTTTGGTGCTTTCCCAGTAGTCTCTTTCATCCTGCTGCTGCCTGCGCTGTTCAGGAAGCGGCTGAAACTTAACTGCATCCAGCATTTTCTGCGTTGCCTGCTGCTGCGGGCTTAGATACGCAGAGTCCTGATCAGGTTTAAAATCCAGTGTGCCGCCGTTTTTCTTCAGCGCCTGCTCGGCTGCCTTGGTCACTCCGGGCAGCGCATCATTACCGGTAGGCTTTCCGTCTTCAGTGCCGTACCACGCCTTTTTAAACTCATCGGCAGCCTTGGAGAAGTTGCCGTTATTGAGCTCGTTTAAAGCGTTACCCAGGTGGTTTAGCACTTTTCCGAGCATGGAAAAGTTATCTTTGAGGTTTCGCAGATCGCCTGATAGCGTCCAGCTACCAAGGTCAATACCAGTAATGTCGTTAATGTCCTGCTTCAGCTCTTTGAAGAATGAAGAGGATTTTGCGTTACCAGATGACCACTCAATAAGGAGACCATTCAGATCGCGAATAGTTGGTATCAAATCCACGTAAATCTGGTTTTTTACCGTGTCGAGGTTTTGCCCCAGCTCCGCCCATGCGGCTGTAAATTCCTTTGCGCCTTTGGTTGAGGCATCTGTAATACCGGAGCTTTTAGTCAGCCGGTCAACATCAGTTAGGAATTTTCCTTCCTGATTACGCTGGTTGATAGCGTCATCAATACCAACCAACTGAAGAATCTGACGGCGGATATCTGGATCGGTAACCTTCCTTGCCGACTCCAGTATTTTCCTGAACGTGGTTTGCGCTGAGTCGTCCCTGATGTTGAAAGAATCATGGGTCAGTGAATTAAGCCGGATTGCTGCTTCCTGCACTGGCGTATCGTACACTCCGACCTTAGCCATTTGCTTTGCATTCTGAAATCCCTGCAATGCTGCACTTATTTTCTCGACAGAGCTACCGGCCGCCTCTGCCGCCTTACCCACGCCATCAAGCTCTTTAGCTGTCATCCCCAGCGATTTAGCCTGAATAGACAACTCCATCAGTCCGGAGGTAGTGCTTTTCACAAAGCTCATCAGGCCACCGGCGGTGACAGTCACGCCGGTCAGCGCCAGCAACTCCGTCTTTATGCTGCTGAAGAACGAAGCAGCTTTCTTGCCCTGCTCCGCCATTTCTTTGGCGGTGTTTTTGGCGTCTTCGCGCTGCTTTTTCAGGTCGTCACTGACTTCCTGCTGGCCTTTGCGGAACTGAGAAGTATCAAGGCCCAGCGTAACCAGGAGGGCGTCAATTACCGTTGCTGCCATGATCACTCTCCGCTATGGCTCTGTTGGTGTTATCCACGGTCATTATTTCAATCAGCCACCACATATCCTGAACGCTGTACACCGTGTCCAGTTCGTGGAGTTTTGCCATCTTCCCGGAGATTACCGCGGCAATAGTGCGCGGTACGTTCTCGTACTGTATGAAGCCGCGATCTGAATCTTCCGGGACGGATAGGGGTATTTCTAACTTGCGGTGGCTGCTACAAAAGCGATATGGAGTTTGAAGGCTTCGATTTTCAGGCGCGACCAGGTGCTGATTTCTTCTATCTGCCCTTCGTCAACAAGCGCTGTTTCGATACCGTTACCGCCGAGGAATTTCACGCAGCCAAGCAACTCATCAAGCAGAGGCTTAGACTGTGCGAACGGAACTTTAGCCAGTGAAGTGATACCCCACTGAGCGAGACCGGCCATACCGCTGGCCATCACGCTTTCGTACAGCTCGCGTGCTTCTGCGTTATCCTCGGCCGGGGCAGGAGCCACCGCGGCACCGATGGCCGCCATCATATTGTCGGGAACGGTAATCCCGGCGTCAATCACAGCGCACGCAAGGCGGATCGCCCACTCTTCGGCCTTTCTCGCCGGCATTTCGGTGATTTTGAACTGCTTACCCTTGTCACGGTTATCTGCCTCAACCGTAAATACGATGCTTTTACGAGCCATTTTTGTTTCCTGAATGAGTTATCTGGCAATAAAAAAGCCCACCGGAGTGGGCTATCTGTAATGGTGACTTTAGGAGGTTCACGCCTCAAATCCTGGGAGGTACATCTGAACCTCGTCTACCACACGGGCGCGGGCGGCCATAAGCAGGCGCTTTCTTCCACCTGAGCCCCACTTCCCCATTCGACTTGCGCACTGACTAACTTCCTTCGTTTCAGCGTTTATCACATGGTCGATTTTATTTAAGCGGGCCATGGCATCAAATCCCTGACGGACGAGAGCTTGGAATGTCTGATAAACACGGATTTCAAACTCAGCACTGAGCCATGCAGCATAGCGAATAGCGACGATCTCCAGAGCCCAGACGCCTTGATTCAGACCACCGTTAACGACCTTAACTGGTTGATTTTCTTCCAGAGTGCATTTTTGCATTCTGGCTAAAGTGTAGACAAATTCCTTAACCTTCTTAGAGCGAAGGAACTGACTCGGGCCCTGATTTTCTTTGGCCTGGCCACTGCATACCGCGGAAGCGTGCAGGTCATTCAGGCTGTATCGCCCATAGTCATCAACACGAACGGAAACGCCGTTTACTGATACGGTTGGATATTTCATGCGAGTTACCTTAAGAAAGCGAACCTGTCACACAGAAAAGCCGCCCCAGAAGGCCCGCCGGCACTAACGGCAGTTCTCAGGATCGCTTTCTGTAAGGTTCCGGGATTATAACGTGCGCGTGTGAAGCGCGGGGAATTGCAGGAATAAAAAAGCCCGGACTTACCCGGGCTGATTGTTTACGCTGAGTACTCTGCCGGGGTGACAGTTTCCCACTGGATGAGTCCAGTCACCGGCTGAAGAACGCGGCCAGCAGACGGCATACGGCGCGCGCGCTGCAGGATACCGTTGGTCATGATGTACTTTTTACCCAGCGACGGCAGGATCACCGTCCCATTAACACGCAGCACAGACCGCGTGGTCATCTGCGTGGTTTGCCAGTTGTCGATGTACTTAATCGACGGGGATGATGCCGCCAGATGGAAAGTCCACGGCAGATCACCATAAACAAAACCACCCAGCAGTTTCCCGTCAGCAGTACGCTGGTACTCTGCCGTGTCGGTATCACCCATTTCGAAGATGTTTTGCGCTTCGAACTGTTCCAGGTTAAAACCGGATGGGTAGAGCTCAGCGATTACCAGCTCGATGATGGCGTCAGCCGCCGTAATATTTTGACCGGGCATTACTGCACCTCCACGCTGTTAACGGTGATACCCTGGATGATCCCGCCGTCGGTGTACCAGAAGTAAACCGTTGGCTTGGTACGCGAGGCGCGCATTGCCGGGGTGAACGGGCCGATGTAGATGTAATACCCTTCAGCCAGAAGAGAATCCGTAATGTCGACGCCAGTGATGGCGTTAATCTGGTCGATCTGCGACTGGTCAAGGTCAGTGCCCGCCGTCATACCGCCCCACGCCCTGAATTGCTCAATGGTCGGCTTCATGCACGATTCAATGCGAGCTTTTCCGGCTGCAGCATAGGGCAGATTACTCGCCTGCTGGAACAGCGCAACGAGAGCTGCCTGAAGCTGAGCATTTACCCATACCTGACCCGCCCAGGCGTCAAGCCACGCATAATCACCGGTAATAGAGCCGGGCGCCCACTGATTGGTTTCGACGGCATTCGAGGCATAGTTGCCGTAGAAGTTATAGCCGTTGGCCTTGGCAGCCTCGTAATCAGTATCGTTACTGATCATCGGCAACAGGCCGGACACCTGACGGCCATTCAGCGAACAGCGCCCATTGGCTTGAGTGAAGTTCAGCGCGGCCACAAACCCCATCGCGTTTGCAGCGTGGTTCGGGTAGCCATACACCGGGCAGGTGTCGTTATAGGCGTAGGTGTTGATGATGTCGTACACCAGTGCATTCGAGCCGCCCGCCACGATTGCCGTTCCTGATGCATCCCAGGGGACATAGGCAAAGCGGTGGTTCTGACTGTTTGTCCAGAGCGCAAACGCATTAGCCTGGTCTTTGGTGACAGCGAACGTCGTGGAGAATGTTACCCAGTCCTGCTCTTTGGCCAGAATGGCGGTAAAGATATCGTCAACCACTGCCGGCGCCGCACCCTGGGAGATCACTGCGCCGGTCGCTTCGGTCAGTTTAAGCCCTGTGGCCAGCGTACCTTCATCGGCAAAGGTAATGGTACTATCCACGCCTGTGGTGGCAGAGGTGATGATGAATTTCTTCAGCACGCTATCCCAGGTCACTACAACCGAGGAGCCAATACCGGTTTCAATCAGCTCTGCCGCGTTATCAAAACTGGTGGCGCCGCTGAGGTTGATAGCCGCAGAAGTCTCCTCCGTACCGTCAACGGTCAGAGTCAGCGTACCCGAAAGCAACTTGAGCTGTGCCAGCGTGGTCGCGGCGTGCGATCCGGAACGAAGGAATGCCGCCACTGCTGCGGTATTGAATCGGCTAAAATACAGCTTGCCAGGCATCTGCGTTTTACCGGTGAATGCGGCGAAATACAGCACCGCGGCGGTGTACTCAATCGACGCGCTGCCGAAGTACGCCTTTACCTCATCCGCACTGGAAAATGAGGGTACTGCACCAACCGGCGCGTATGCGCTGTCGGTCAGGAACAGGCCATTGAGATCAATAGCTGTCCCTGTCGCCTTCAGTACGCCGGGAAGCATCTGGGCGATTTTTGATAGCGAAATTGCCATTTATTATTTCTCCGGAGGAAATCTCACGTCGACCGGCTGCGATATCACATCTGCGCCTGTCATAAACTGCTGAGGAACGCTGACGACAATCAGCGGGTTTGCGTGGAATTCAAGCGTCCAGCGGGATTCCCACTGTTTCTCGCCGTTGATCATCGATGTTTGCCGCGGAGGGCCGGAATAAAGCGGTACCAGGACATTCGCGTTTTCCCTGAACCAGGTGCATGCGAATTCGGAGCGGGCGATGCGCGAGAAGATGGTGGCATTGTTTTGTGCCTGATCTCCGTAGAAATCGAGCTGACATTGCCATTCATCAATGCGGAGAAGTTCTGCCCGCCCGTAATCGCTAACGCCGTCATACTCGTAATTGACAGCACTGGTTGAGAGGTCAGTCAGAAAAAGCGGCGTCACGGTAATGAAACCACCTTTCGGCATGGGGGTCTGATTTTGCTGAGTCTGCGTGATCTCTGCGTCCGGAAAGAGGACAGAAAGGAAATCGCCAGTCGCCTTAAACAGATCGCTTTCAGTGACCTGCAAGCCTACGTCAATTGCTGACATGCGATAACCCTCGTCCAGTCCGGCCAGATTTCAGGCACATCCACAACCAGCCATGTTTCATTGCCGATAACGAACTTATCGCCGCCCTGCTGCCGTTCCCTGTTAATCCCACACCAGTTGCCATCCGTCCAGATGCTGACCAGCACACCCTGGATGTTCATGTTATCCATGTGCCTGATATCAGCCTGACTCAGCGCCTGCTTTTGCACCATCATCGTTACCGGCGGCGCGAAACCTGGAGAGGTCGAGTAATCCGGGTTTTTGATTGGTCCGATCGAGCGGTAAATCTGCGCCTCGACGCGAGGATTAACCGCGCTAATGGCGCTTCGCACTATGGAATGAAGATTCACTCTTTCACCTCGTAGTCGACCGAGTTCAGCATGTGGGCCGAGTCGATTAACGGGTCATTAAACCCTTTTTTGTCGACCGTGCTTTTTGCGTTCGGCGGCTCAGAAAAGGCGATGATTGACGACTGAATCTGCCCCTTGATCCGCTCCCCCATCAGAGCCAGGCTTTTGCTGGCGTCAAAATCGTTTGCCTTCATGAGCTTCCCGAGCTCTCCGCCCCACTCCGGACCATGTTCAGAAATGGTCTTCCTGAAGTACGGCCGGGATGGGATCGTAACGATATGCTCGGGTATCATTACTGACTGCGCGAAATTGGCCTTTGATGGCTTTGCGAAGCGCGAAACGCCGTCACGGCGAACGTAAAAGTTCAAATCCCGGGTATGCGCCGGGATTTTTACAGTTCCGCCAAATTCGTTGGTGGCTGCCACAAGTGCTACCGGCGTCCCGTCGGGGTACTTGGACCCTTCAAGGAAGCCCACCTTCAAATCATCGCCAGAGGAAAGTCCCTTTGCGATAGACTGCAGGTGCTCCATCAGCTTATCGCCGCCTGACATTCCATCCATAGCTACCTCCGGATGAATGAACGACGGTTATAATGGCCAGGGTACATCGAAGGGGATGAGCCAGGGACATAAAACCCGGTCCTGTAAGGCTTTGTGGCCTCCCAGTAAGCTGACCCGTAAGTAGTCTGCTTATACCACCAGGAGCTTTCGCTTGATGGGCCTGCGTCAGCTGATACTGACACTGAACCCTCCGATGCGCTTGCCACCCGACCTACCAGACCAGAAGCCTTCTCGCCGTTTACGCCTGAATTCAGCGCCGCAATGTGCGCAACCAGCATGTTCAGGAAAAGAGCCCGGATAGAGATATCTTTTACCGGGCTGCTGTCCGTGTTATTCAGATAAATCGTTGCCTCCGTGAAGTACGCATTAAGTAGCGTATTACTTACGGCATCGAACTCCGGATAACGCTCACGAAATGCGGCAACACCAAAGACAACGATCGCCATTATTTTTTGTCCGCCTTCTCAATGCCCGGGGCCGGGTTGTTCTGATCCAGACCTTCCAGACCGGTTTTCTCCGAAGCGTTTTCATTCGCTTTCGCCTGGGCGCTGCTGGTTTTCGCCTGGGCAAACACCAGCTCTTTGCGAACGTATGGCTGATCAGCATGTACTGCCAGCCATGCTTCAAACGCTTCCTTGTCCACGTTTTCGGTCAGGCCGTAGCCGCCGACAACGATAGAGGAGTTGGAGCCGTTAAGCTCCACTTTGTACTCGCCCTGCTCCAGGATCAGGCCGTTCGGCAGTTTGCATCCTACAGTTACTGTTTCGGCCATGTTACACCCCGATCATGCTGGCGATGCCCAGCGGTTGACGAATGATTGCACCCCAGGTGCCACCGGATTTTTTCTGCCGCCAGGAAGACTCTTCCACCACGACAGCGTGCGCGCGCATCTTCTCGGTGAACGCTGCGTAAGCGGTGTCCTGCTCACCCAGACGCTCAACAATCAGCTGTACAAGCTCGCCCGCGTCGGTGCTGTATTCAACAGCGGTTTCGATACGCAGGTTCGGGAAGTTTTTCTTCAGCTGATCAGTGACGTTCACGTTGTACTGGTTCGTCTTGGTCAGGTTCACTTCCATTTCCGGAGACATGCCGAGCACCATGCGATCGGTGCGCTCTACCAGACCTTTGGTCTGAGAGACCAGCTGCTTATAGAGGCGACCGGAAATGTCGTCATATACAGCCTGCCCGTCTTTCGTTGCCCAGGTAACGCCACCGCCGGAACCAGTCGCCGCCGGAGTTACCGACGCGCTCAGAGACGGATCGTTGAGCAGACCGTAGTTTTCCAGCCCGGCGATGCCGTAGAAGTAGGACTTGTTCTGGAACTTGTTCAGCACAAGTGCAGAGGCCACGTTGAGCTCTGCGGCATAGCCGATACGCCCGGCGCCGTACATGTCCAACTCGCGCTCACCCCAGCGGGTGTGAGTCTGATAATGGAACGACTGGCGCGGTACCCAGTTGACGTTGGCAGACGTCATGCCGTTGTTGTTGAAGTCGCCGTAAGCGCTGGTTTCACCAGTCGACTCGACGATCGGGAATTGCGAGGTCAGCGTCGTCCAGTCGCCTTTTTTCACTTCACCGATAATCTCTGCGGCCTTCATCGGCGTTACGAGAACGCGGATAAGTTCCGGATCGACGTAGTTAGTGAAGTAGGCCGGGATGCCGGCGTTATTCGCAGTGACCATTTGCGGCTGGGCATCCATCGCCAGCGCGAAATTCTCCGCAAACTCCGGCTTCAGGTAGTCCTTCGCGCCGGGCAGCACAATGCCATATTTCCCGCTGGCTGCGGCGTAGTGTCGCTGAAATTCGTTCATTACTTGCTCCAGGTGCTGATTTTGACCAGCTCGCCAGCGTCACAATCGCTTGCGGCATAGAATGCGGTCTCGATAAAACCGGCCACGGTCGCGCCGGCTGCGGCGACTTGCACCTCACCGGTGGTCAGGGATGCAAAAACCTTCTGCCCGCGGGTGGCAGCGGTTGACGTTTTGGCCCAGAAGTCACCGGCAACCATCAGGGTGATTTCGCGTCCGGGCTGGATAAGCATGGATGCCTGGCCCAGCCAGATGGTGATCGAGGCCTGACCGTCACGATGGACAAAGCCAGACGGAACACCGCTACCGGCATTGGAAGCCACACCGTCAACAGCCCAGGCAAAGCGGCCTACAGTCAGGCCGTCCTCACCAGCAACCAGAGCGCCCTCGCCGGCCTGATAGGTCGCGTGAGGGTTGGTGCCAGCAAAGGCCCCTTCGACACCGGGGGCTGGATACTGGTTAATTCGTGTCTGAAAACCTGCCATGTTAACCTCGTTTCATTTTGCCAGCGGTCGGGAATGCTTTTTCGAACTCACTGACGGAAGCGGAATCCTGCGCAATGACAGGGCGTGAATTTTCTTTCTGGCTGATCGCCATTTTTACCATCGCCGGATAGGCGGAAGGGTGAACGCCGGCGATATCCACACCGCTTTGCTCAAGCGCGGTGCGATAGACATCTTCAGCTGAGTCCATGGCAACGACGTCGCCGATCAGCGGGCGGACAACCTGCTCTGCTTCACGGATTTTCCGGAAGTTTTCCGCAGCCTTTTTAGTTGCGCTGTCGGCTGCCAGACGAATCGCAGAGTCCATCGCCGTTTTGGAGACTTTGCCGTCTTCTTCATCGTCTTCATCTTCGGCGGTTTTCTTCTTGTCCTTGTCTTCTTCGTCGTCCTCATCGTCCGCCGTTTTTTTCTTATCCTTCTCGTCGTCGTCTTCGTCGTCGGCGGGTTTGTTTTCTTTTTCGTCTTCCTTTTCGGCTTCATCAAGAGCCAGAAGAGCTTTGCGGACTTCTGCCTCCAGATCTGCATCCTGCGCCAGAAGTGGCTTAAGGGTGGCGCGGATCGCCGCTACCTTATGTTTACGCATGTGATTAAGCTCCGGTGGTAATGAATCTGCGACCAGTACATCTGGCCCTGCGCGGCCGTCAGGGACCAGCGCTTCGTGGTTTCCGAAAATGTCACGCATAACGCCGTCATAAGGCTCGCCGTCAGGGGTGACACCCGGGGTCATGTCTGCGACGTACTTGTACGATGCAGATAGCTCTCGCTGCTCTCCGCTCTCAATTCCAGCAATCGCGCTGTTATCCCAAATCGACATACCAACCGTGAGATACGTGCCGTCAAACTCCGCATTGGAGTGCGTCACGCCAACACGAAATTCATTGGGTGGGTCGGTGGGAAAATCGGGGATGTGCTTGCTGAGCACGGGGATGTTATTGAAGGTTTTGGCTGCTTTCCGGAGCTCGTCCGGGTGGCGCCAAAGCCGGTAAAGCTTGTTGGGTTCGAGCCCAAGTTCTTCGCTTCTTGGTATCTCTCGTCCGTAGTAGGCGTTGACGTTTGCCTTGCTGATATTCGTTCGTGAAATCTGAAGGCGGCCATTTGCGTCGATAGTGCGCACAGAGGCGCGGTCAAATGCCAGGCTTTCCGTAATCCCGTCCATTGCGGGTCTCTTTTCCTCGCTTATGTATCTGACCTTTATTGTCACCGGCTGCCCCGGTGATTTTGGGGGATGCACTCCAATCACTTCCATTTTTGCATTGCGTGGAAGTAATGTTTCATCTTCATGCTTGTTGCTGGAAAGACCAGTAACATCTAGCCCCTTGTCACCTTTATTTGTTTCTATTTGGAGCATTACACCGCCGATGCTGAACATACCGGCGATCTTTTTTTCTTTAGATGTGGAAAGAAAAGCAGGGTCTGAAACAACCATTCCTTTTTTAATATCTCCGCCTGGGAACAGTTTTTTTGCGTCCTCCCTGCTCATTCCTCGGTAAAGCGTTCCACCTTCTAAACCTCCCTTGCCAATGGCGGAGTCAATGCGTGCCACATCAGGGTCTTCATCTTTACCTTTACGAAGATCTGAGTTTATTTTTAAGAAATTGTCACCTGAGTAACTGGAAATGGCTGACTTTTCATTGGCTGATAGTTTTTCCCCGGCTGATTTCTTTTCATTTTTATTACTATTAATCTTCCCTTCAGCGCCAGCAACAACATCTCCATTTTCATCAATTTTGACGTGGGAACCATTTATGGTTATCCACTTATCCTCATCCTCGGCTAACGAGTAGGATTCGAGTTCGTCCATAGACTTCCCCGCTTATGGCAATAAAAAAGGCCGCCTTAGCGACCTTGATTGATTTTGATTATTTACGATAGGCCTGGTATTACTGGTGACCAGGTGCAACGGCAATTGATTTCCTCTCCAGGCATCACCCATTTACCATCCAGATACATTCCCTTGCTTAGCTCAAACACCTTTCCATCAGCTTTAACGTGGGATGGTCGCGGCTCTTTGCCAGCATGGGAGTGCTTCCATATACCCTGGGTAATGCCTAGCGCCTGCTGTCGAGCGGACTGAACGACTGAGGTAGCCTTGTTGTTCTGATCTCGGGCAATGAACGCTGCGCGGCGCCGGGTAATCCCGTATCGCTTCTGGAGTTCATCGGTGAGATGGGACAGGTCGCGCCCACGCGCTACCGACCGCATAACCAGCCCTTCCACCTCGGTGAAATACTTCTCGGGGATGGATCGGATAAGGCCGACATTCTCGGCGATGGTCGCCTGAAGAGCGTTATTCATCTGCGAGGTCATCTTAAACTCGACAGTAAACCCCGCGTCTTTGAAGGCTGTGGCCAGTGAAGCATCCGCGTTTTTCATGGCGTCGTTAGCGAACCTGTCGGCCAGCTTTTGCGCCATGTCATCAAACTGCCGAGTCCAGCGCTTAGCCAGTTTCTGCATGGCATTCCGCATCATCACTGCAGGCGATGCATCCATGGCGAAAGCCGCGCCGCTGGCCCGATAGTTTGCCGACAGCCAGTAGACAACAGATGCCTGCATTTCCTGCACCTGCTTATCAAGCTGTCGGCGGTACCATGCTTCTACGCCAGCGTTAGGATGAACCGCCCTTATCGTCAGGGTCTGTTTCTTCCTCTTCGTCGTAGTCGTCTTCGATTTCGAGGTCATCATTCAGGTCCAGAGAGTGATAGGGCGAATCCGGGTCACCGGCAATTTTTTCGCGGACTTCGTTACCGGAGAGCACGCTGGCGGCCACATAGACAGCGTCCGTGTCAGCGTCTACTTTGCGAATTTCCGCTCTCTCTTTAGCGCTCATTTCGTACAGCGGCTCAAAGTCGAAGGTTATGCCGTCGTCAATGTCCCCGAACTCAGAGAGCTGAATGATGTCCATCACGCGCTTCAGGTTGTCTTTAAAAACAGACTGCTGCAGGGCGTGAATGTAGTCGTAGAAAACGCGAATTTCGCCGTCAGACGTTGCGTTAAGGCCATTTGGAGTAATGCCCAGCAGCTTGACGAGCGGGATGCTCGAAACCGCAGACATTTGCTCCTGCGACTGTGCCTGCAGGGCATCCAGACCGTTAAGCGGGGCGTTAACGAACTCAACCGTTTCTGGCTGGGTAGGGTTGTTGTCTTTAGCGAATGCGCCACGGTTATCGCGGCATCGGTTGAAGACATCAAGCCTTGCCAGAAGACTATCTGCCCCACCGCCCTGCAGAATCGTGCTCATATTTGTTCCGATTACCGGAACTGAGAACGAGTGAATCATGTCGCTGACGCTGTCGCGGGTGCGAAGCCAGTTATTGACGTAAGGCTCGGCGATCTGCGAGAGAGACAGGCCGCGGAAGTTATACGATGCTTTCAGCAGATCCGGCACCTGCCGCGAGACGAAATCAATCATCCGGCTTGCATGTACGGTCCGGCCCATGACAAACCACTGAGTCGGCTTGTAGAAATCCGGGCTCAGCGGGTTGTCGGAGTTATAAATCCCCGGATAGGTCCAGATGGGCTCAATAACCCTGAACCCCTGCAGGCTGCCTTTCGTGATTTTCTTGTCGCTCATGAAGAGCTTCGATTGCAGCTCGTTGTCGTCCATCCATGCGGAGATTCCCCGCGGCGAACGAACGTCGATGTAAATCTGGCCGCCTCCGAAGTAGCCATCATGCTCTGCGGCCTCTTTAAAGCGCTCGCGCACCTTAAACCGCTTCATGGCCTCTTCGAGTTTCTTTACCCGATCCGCTTTGTCTTCATCGCCGACGGTTTTGAGCTTTATCCATTTGCGGGTCATTTCTTCCGCAATGGTTCCCACCATCTTGCGATATTCGGGTTTTTGCGCCAGCGTGGCCAGGTACGGATAGCCGGGGAAGCTCTCGAAGTCGCCGTAGCCGTAACCGCCATACGCAGCATTGAGGGCATCGTAAGGCGTGGAGTCCATTGCCAGAATGGCGCTTTTGATGGCCTCAGGGATCACGCCTTTCGGAGGTTCGTAGCGCTGAAACTCTCTTTTCGGTGATGCGCGGACTTCGGCCACGGCCTCTGGTCTGATCCCGACCTTCGGTGCTTCAGGTTCTTTTGCCGGATCAGGCGCGGCGACTTCTTTCTTTTTAAACCACCACACTTAAATTCTCCTGAGTTGATTCGGGTCGATAACCATCGGCTGCGGGCCGGAAATCAGGTTGTCGTCGATTGCGTCCATCCAGGTATCGAGGATGTCGTCGTTGTCGTGACTGTCATCAGCGGAGAAAGCAGCGCATTCCGTCATCGCCGTCAGCACCCACTCCGTTGAGCCTGCGATCGTGCCGTCCTCGTAGAAGATGCTGGAAAGCTTCTGTCCGTCTTCGGTGTGCGTCGCGGGGACAAACACTTTCCCGGTTTTGATTTGGGGGATGACGTTAAGGCAGCGAACAAGCTTGTTCTGCCCGGTACCGCGCGGAATTTCCCTCACCGGGATGGCGAGTTGTCCGGGGGTCTGGCTACGTTTTTTCAGAGTGGTGATGAGGCCCTGTCCGGCTTGCTTCTCTTCAATGGCCATATGACGCAGCGGCATCACCCGCATGGAGCCAGACATTCGCCATTTTTCCCAAACCTCTTCAGCTTTCTTCAGAAGGTCTTCCGGGTCCCACCGACCACGAACGACGTCGATGATGTAAAGATTCCCGTCCACGCCCATACCAGCTAGCGTAAACACGGTGTAATCCAGCCAGTCCTCTACCTTTCCGCTGTTCGTATCGACGTACACGGCGCGGTGCGTAAGCTTCGGCAGAGTGGTATACGTTCTGAACCAGCTGGTGTCGATGATCCCGCCAGTCAGCGCCATCGGGTTTTGCTGGTATTGCGACAGGAAGGTGTAGCGGTCCTTTTCCCACAGCTGCAGGAGGTCGTTAACGTCTTCCATCTGCGGCCAGTATGACCAGTAGCGAACGCCACCAACGACCACAGAATCGGTATCTTTGACCGTTTCCCAGCAGAGAGAACGCCATGGCTCATCGAGCGACTGGATGTACTTCTCGTCGATCATGGCCGGTATGGCGACATGGTGAAACGGCACGCCCATTCCGCCGGCAAGCATGAAGCCTGTTGCGTCGTCGGTGTGCAGACGCTGCTGAATGCTTACAAATGGCGTCGGGTGCTCTTTTGACTTATCGCCGCGGCGTGAGCGAATGGTGTTTACCAGCAGCGTATTCGCGCTTTTGCGCCGGGACTCGCTGAGCATGTCAACCGGCTTGTTGTAGTCGTCCAGCATTACCATGCCGGAGAACTCTGGTCCGTAGTAGCCACCACGACCACCGGTGATCTGCCCGTTGCTTGAGCGCGATACCGTCTGCCCTATAGAGCGCCCTCGTTCGTCCTTTATCTCCCACTCTTCCGCCTGGTTGACACCAAACGAGCAGGGCCAGAACTCCTGGTATTCGCGGCTGGCGATAATGTCGCGGGTGCGCCGGCTGTTACGCTTTACCAGCGTGTCAGCAAAAGAGATATTTAGGTTGCGAAAGCGTTTAAGCTGCTTCTCCTGCACCAGGGCGTTGACATACGCCGGGAAGTGGATGGAGAAGAACTCAGTTTTCGTACCTCCTGGCGGGATGTTGATAATGAGATTTCGCGGGACAAGTTTCCCGGCAAGCAGATCATCAATTTTCGAAGCCATCAGGCGGTGATGCCAGTTAACCAGCAGCCGATCACCCTGAATCAGCTCGAACCATATCCGGGTGAAGTTCAGGAATGACTTCGTGGACTTTGAACGGATGATCACGCGCTCCGGGAATGACAGGTCATCCCATTCGATAATTACGCTCATATCAGTCCAGCCCTTCTAACCTTCCCTCCAGCTTCTGCTGGGCCTTCGCATAGTCTTCAGCGGTGTACGTCACCTGATTCAGCGGGCCGCCGTCTTTGCCGGTGAGCTCGACCTTTTGCTTGTTGCTGTAGGCGTCACCAACCTCTTTTGCCGCCTGCTCCAGTAACTGAGCTGTCATGCCGAGGTTTTTCATACCTTCGGCAGTCGTCGACATCCGCTGCAGGACGCGCAGGCGGTAGGCTTTGTTGGCGATCGGGATGTCGGAGATTTCGTTGAGGAAGAGGTCACGGGTGCGGTTGAAAAGGTCGACCCATTTCTGCGCCAGGCCCTTTCCTGCCACTTTTGTCGGGTCATGTGATGCCACTTGCTGGCGCGTCACCTGAACCTTGAATTCTTTTTGTACGGACTCGACGATTTGGGATGGCGTATCAAAGCAAGCGAGCTCCTGAACGATAAAGGCTCTCACTTCTGGTTTTAGTGCAGCCATAACCCACCGTCCGTATAAAGCAGTATAAAATCACGCCAGCCTCAGCATGCACGTCCCGCACGCTCTGGCAACATCGATATGAGCAACCTCCGCCGGCCTGTTCGCCGCATCCACCATTTCCTGCACATCTTTGCTTGCGCCGTAACGCCTGACCACTCCAACGAACTCCTCGACGTCATGGCCGCGAAGTTTGAGCACCGGCATTCCGGTCTCCTTGTTGAACTTCGGTGCGCCATAGTCATCGGTAGCCTGGGCGATGTGGTAAAGCTCATGCTCTACCAGTGCGCAGAACTCCAGATCGTTGCATTGCTCGCAGTAGTCAGCAGCCAGGGTGATGATGAACTTCGGAATGCGACCGAACCATTCATGCATCTGCTGTTCCATTCTGGCCTTCTGCCAGCCGCCGGCGCGCATCATTACCTGTTCACACTGGCCCAGCACAATTCGCCCGCTTTTGGCGAATGAACCAGAGGCCCACATGAATGTAATGTCAGCGTCAGCCAGCGCGCTAACGAGGTGTTCGTGGTCAGAGTTATGGATTCGTCCGTCCTCGGAGAGGATGTTTTGATTTACCCATTCGCCGATTTCGGCTGCAGGGATCAGTCGGGTATATGGCAGCCAGTTTTCTCCAGTGAAGTTGACGGGAGGGTATGGCCTGCGGTTGTCATTTTCAGCCATACAGAACAATCCTCTGGTTTACTTTGATACTTACCCGGCAATTTCGAGACAAGCACATCAGAAAACTTACATAAAACTCTGTCAATGACGCTTTGATGGCACCATTTGCAGAACTTTATATTTACGCCTGTTTGCCAATTACAGGGGTGATCCGGATACACTTCTTAGTGAGCCAGCCCCAGCGCAAAAGCACTGAAAGGATGAGCAGCGGCTTCATGTATGGGCGAAACGTAATTTCCGCCGTCAGGGTTCCAGTAGTGCGCATATGGCTCACCTCGTTGTGACATTATCGAGCCACCTCTTGAAGTGGCTCTGTAATGCCTGCTCAGTCTTTCAGGAACTCTTTCGTGTTGAAGGCAATCTCCCCGATGAGGAGTTCTGAACCTGTGCAGTCAACAATGACCGATGCGTGAGGGTTGGCGTTTTCATTCAGCCATTGAATCAGCGGCTTTGATGCTGTTTTGAAGGTTTCATAGTTGTAGCGCCCGTTGCCCGGCGAGGGAGACTTAGCATGCTCACCCTGAGATTCGTCAGTTTCATCACCCTCACATACCGGGATGCAGCGCACGCCGTCAATGAGGTGGTCTCGGAAGATACGCGTTTCCAGCGAGTCGGGGGCTGTAAATAACTCAATATTTACCCCTGAGCCTAGCTTGATGAAGGGTTTCTCCTTTGAGAAACCTTCAAACAACAGGGTTTCGACCAGATTGCGGGCGCTGATAATGCTGGAAGGCTGAGACAACTGCAGAAGCTGAACTTTCCAATACTTGATAATTTTCATGCTGTTTTCCTTTAGGTGTGAGCCTGTCGTACAGGAACGCCGCCCGAGAGAGGTCGCCACCTTTAACGGCGTTCCTCAGGCTCACGACTGAAAGACTCTCGATGGTTTGCGTGTACGATACGCATTAAAAAGCCCCGCTATTGCGAGGCTCTCTGCCGGTTTATCGGCTACTTCTTGACGCTGTCCGGCATCACCGCACCAACAACGCCAGCCAGCGCTACGCCGCCAGCGATGACTGTTTCCTGAATACCCGGCGGCATCTGATAACCAAATACACCCGCGACAACAAGAATGATGCCGCGCCAGGTGGACGGCTCTTTCAGCCGGTTAATGAGATAGTTCATAGCTCCACTCTTTCCTTTACCCAACCATAGAGAAAATCTTCATTTGCCGCCCGAGCTTCAGCAAGCTCAAGATAGCGGGCGCCCTGGCTACAATTCAGCCCCTTCAGCAGCGTGGTTTCGCCATCTTTACCACGAACGGCGAGATAACTTTTCAAAGCGGCGATGGTGATGTTGCCGATCGCGCCGTCCGGCTTCAGGTCCGGATATAGCTTGCCCTGCATATTCAGAGCTGATAACCAGCGCTGCAGGAAAGTACTGGCGACACGTGGGCCCATGTTCACGCCGGTATCACACAATTCCTGTGCAATGGCTGGCGACAACTCGGCGATGCGGTCGAACTTCGGTTCAGTCCAGTATTGCAACAGGTAAATGGCTTTGGCGGTTTCCCGCGGTAGCGCCTTCATATCACCTGCGTAGCCATATGCACGGGCGGTGGTCTGCGTGATGCCCCAACGCGTAGGGCCGCCTTTATCATTCGGGTTATTTACGTAACCACCTTCTTTCCCGAGGATGCCCTCGATAATCTGATCTGCTGTCATGATTACGCCTTGTTATCGCCGCCACCGATGCCAAATCGGTTGCCAATATATTTCATTGCAAATGCTCTGATAGCATCCACACCAACAAGCCCAACACCGCCGCCAATAGTTACCGACAATGTTTTTGGTAGACCCAAATATTCCAGCGCTGATGAACAAGTCAGCGTTATGGCCCCACAAAGAAGGACTTCGAGAGTTTTTTTCTTCCAGCCACCACCACCTCCAAAATAGGCAATACGCAGCCCAGCCATAACTACAGAAAGCAGCACAGCGCCCAGCGGCGTATCTCCGCGCCACCAACTCTGCAGCAACTCCATAAAATCTGGCCAGTTACTCGGGTTATTAGGCATTTTCATGATCTCTCACCTCCGTGGTTACGGATGGCGCTGTGTTTGAAAAGGGCCAGGCCCGTCAGGCTGGATTTAACAACGAAGCGTGTCGATGATGATTCCCGCGGGACCTGATAATAAAAAAGCCCGCGGTTAAGCGGGCAATAAGCATGAGGGTAATAGCAATGTCGGCTGATGGCCGAAAATACCCTGGCTGGGTCTGGCGGCCTGCGGCATTGCGCCAACAATGCCCTGATGGATTGGATTATGAGCCCGTCATCAGGTCAGGCCTTTATCTGGCGGGACAGGAAGGATTCGAACCTTCGACCATTCGGTTAACAGCCGAACGCACAACCGCTGTGCTTCTGACCCAGAAACGACAAAGCCCCGACGTTTCCGTCAGGGCCTTTTTGTTCATCATGCCGCCACTTAAAGTTAAGGCAGCATATCAAAGTAGACTCAAATATGACGCATTTAATTGACTTTTGCAAGACCCTGCTGCGAAAAAGTCGCTTTTTGTTGTGATCGTGTTCTCACGGCACAGAGAAGAGAGTCGCTATCAAGCCGCTTAAAAATGGCGCACATAGTCCGCCAGTAATCAGCGTAGTTATGGCACCAGTTATCAGGTTTAACGCCACACAGGGCTGCAAGATCCTGGTGCTGGTATACATACTTACCCGCCAGCTCTGCTTTCACGTCCTGCGCTGCCAGCCATATCAGTTTCTTCAGCCGCTGCATCGTCTTGCCGGCCACTTTCTTAGCGCCGAGTTGATCACGGAATTCTTCCCATGCCCACTGTGTTATCGCTACCTGATACTCAAAGCGGATATTGTCGCTGTAGTTCCACAGCAGCCAGGCTTTCTGATGCTCTTCCAGCGACAGCAGAGCCCGGCGCCAGCTTGCCGTCGAGTACTCAACGGGCAGAACGAGAGCGATTGATGAACCTTTTGCGCGCGACTGCTGCCCGGGGATTGGCGGGCTGGATGGGTTTACCATGCGGCCTGTTACCGGATCGGCTACTTTCTTCCTTCCCCGGCTGCGCGCCGTAGCGGTGAATTGTGCGTTCTCTGCAAAAGCAACCAACTGTCCTTTCGTCGCACCGCTCAGATCCGCGGTGGCCACTATCAGCTGCTGGCGAACATACTCAAGGTACTGGGTATTCATGCTTTCTCTCCTGAAGCCTGATAGATGCGGACGAAATTCTTCAAAATTCGGGAGTCAACCAGTACGGTGCCACGGTGCCGGCATAGACGCAGCTTTTGCCAGCGGTCGCGGATGCGTTCGATAACGTCACGGCTCATGCGGCCTCCCGTTGTTTCAGTGCTTTGAGCTTGGCGCGGTACTCATCGCGGATACGAATGAAGTCTTCCCGGCGGTAGTTGGTCATTTCGTGGGGTCCGTTAAGCCAGTCGACATATTCCTGACCGAAACGAGCGACCAGGCCAGCTTCGTATTGCTGAGCAACCGTCGACTCTTTGCCGGTGTACTTACCAGCCCCGGCATTGCACGATTTGCACTGCTTATGAGCGTTGCGCTCTTCAAAACGCAACTCAGGGTAAGCGCCGACCGTTTTGAAGTGGCCGCAGTCCCACTGGCCGCCATGCAGATCAGGCGGGTTGGTCTCGCCGCAACTAATGCATGGCAAAGCAGCATCACGAGCGCGGATGTAGGCGTTGAATGCCTTCTGAGCCTGGGCTTTGTAGTACCCGTTAGGTCTGAGCTCAGCCAATCTTGCTTTACGGCGCTGACGCCCCTCTTTCTCGGATTCGCGCTGGCGCTTCACCGCCCTGGCCTTCGCCGCTTCCCGGGCTTTTGCTGTCTGTTTTTTGCCGATCGCGCTGGCGCATTCAAAACTGCACACCACCTGCCCCTCCCGGGCAGGATGGAACCATTCGCGGCAGTGGGCGCATTTACGACGTGCTGGTTTACGCATGTGGCCTCCTTGCTCTCAGGCAAAGCCACTTCTTGTCGACCAGACGGGCCGTATAGCCTTTCAGTGTTGGGATATCAGACGGCTTAACATCGGCCTTGCGCTTGCGGCGCGCTGGCATGCGAAAGATTGAGCGCTCCATTACTTTGGCGAGGGGACTATGCATGGGATTCTCCCCAGCGCTTGGCCCATTCTATTTCAATGCAGGACTTTTCGCTGAACTTCACTCCCTGTTGAGTGCCGAACCAGTAGATCGCTTCGATGACTTCAACCATCTGGCGCACTGTCATTTTGCTGGTACGCTGACCGAACATCACAACGCCGCCATCCAGCCCGGGGGCCATGCGCTGCTCTTGTTTTTTCGATTTGGCCACCAGGGCAGTAATGAGGTCTTTCCAGTCGTCGGAGTCGTATTTGTTACCGAACCAGACAACCTGATCTGACAGGTCTTTCAGGAGCGGCCACATTTTCTTGTTTTGTTCGAGAGTGCGCGTCATCTCCTTGATATCGAGAATCAGAGGGCGCCTGGCATCCACTGGCAATTCTCGAATGAAATTGATGGCGTTCTGTTTGATAGCGTCGTTGACGAGGTGGAATTGCTGTTTCACGCTTCACCTCCTGAGAGGTCAAACGCAGAATGCAGAAAATCGCCGGTGACTTTCGCCATCGGTGACAGGGATTGCTGTAAGGTTTTGTGCGCCATGTGTCCCCACTTGGCGCCGGATAATCGTGTCAGTTGCTCAGGCTGACGAGGTAATTATCGCCCTTTCCGGGGATAAAAGCAAAATGAGCATATACGATAAAACCCCTCAGGAGAGGGGTTTGATTTCAACTGGAGGCTTTACGTTCTGCTGGTGATTTAGGCATCACTAACCTCCTGCGGTGCGGCTGGCAGCGGCATCCAGTGGGTTACCAGCACGTGCTCTATGCAGCATGCTGCTGGCGCATCAATCCTGTCGAAAAACAGCCCTGAGTGCTTATCGAAGAATGATACAAAGCAATGCCCCATTCTGTTTATGGTGAGCACCTCCTGCTCATCCTCCGGCATCCGCTCGCTTACCGGAATCCATTTACCAGCAACGCTATCGACGCTCTGTAGCGAGTTGAGAGCGGGGGTGTCATGCGGGGCGGCTGCGAGCATGGCTTTGTATGTGCCTTTTGATGAAGGGTTCTTGGTGCCCATGAAGTGCAGCCACCCGGCATCAATCATCTCTTTTGTGGGCTCCTTCGGCACCATCACGTAACCCTCTGGAATTACCGGAGAGTTGCCGGCCTGCTTGGTATCCTCACCAGTGAGGGCACCATCTGCTTTTTCGGTTTTGCGTGAGTAGTAAACAGGGTCATTGTTGCCAGTAAATCCGTTAAAATTACTCATCGTTACCTCCGTTGAGCATGGCGGCGCGGCAGGCGTCAGAATGAGGTTCGCGCAAAGCGGAAATAATAGTCTCTGCTTTTACTTTCTCAGGCTTTCCGCCGTTGAAATCGGCCCAACCATTATTTTTAATGATAGCCTTCAAGGCCCTGCAACACGTCATGGCCAACTTGATACCACCAACCATTTCTGGTTCTGGCGTAGTTACTGTTAAGAATTCTTCCAGCGCCTCAATGCCTTGAATGCGCAAAGTGTTTTCATCCGGCACTACCGGCGCTGGCTGCTCTTTGATGTGCAATCGCGGTTCCCCGTCTTTCGGCTCCGGCCATTCGCGCTGCTTGTTTACCGCCAGCTTATCGATCATCGCCTGGGTAATCTGATCATCAGTGATGCCAGCCCGGCGCTGAGCGTCCCACAGCAGGAACTGAATATCAGCCCACTCTGACAGGTCGCCGGGCTGTTCAGCGGCTTCCAGTGCTTCTTTGCTGAGGTGCTTCAGCGGGCCAACCGGACCGACATTGCCGAACGTGGACTGTGACCACTCAGCGTGTTCGCGGCGTACCTGGTCACGTTCCGGCGCTGGCTGCGCTGATTCATCCACTGAAAATGGCAATACATCTTCGTGAATCAGTTCCTGTGCCGACAGATTGTCAAGCGCCTTGATAACGCAAGGGTCATCAAAAATATTGAGCGCCTCAGCCAATGCGCCAACAACCTGATACGATTCTGCGCAAATGCGTGACATATCGTTTTCCTGCTCTACCGGCTGCGCGTGGCGATAGAGAAGCACATCTCCCATCTCTTCGCGCTCAGGAGGCCACACATCGGCATCAGCACCACTTCGGAGATAGTCAAGGTTAGCCTGGTCAATTATCGCCACCGGCTCGCTGTCCATTGCGGCCAGCGCCATGCGGGAAAGCTCCATGATTTCATCAGAACTTAACCACTCTCTGATTTCTTCCTCGTCATAAGCTTCGCTATTAATGGCTCGGATAATTCGCTGAATGCGCTCTCTGGTTATGGTTGATTTGGTCATTGGTTGGCTCCTTCTGCCTGATACTTTTCGAACCAGAACACTACCGGGTCAGCTTTCATTTCAACCAACCCCATGCGAACAAGTGCCTTTCCTTTCCCGGACACCAGGAACTCTCTGCGCCCATCGTCGATAATTCTGCGATAGTCATCCAGGCTATTGCAGTGCTTGTGCAGATTGCATGGATGACATGCTGGAACCATGTTGTTGATGTCGTCTCGCTCCTGATGAAGCATCTTCCCGTCGAACCGGATAACAGGCTGAACGTGGTCAGCGTGCCATTTATCGCCAAGCTCACAGCCACAGTAAGCGCAGCGGCCGCCAAACTTCATGCGCAGCTCTGCGCGCTGTTTTTTGGTCAGTGCCATCACTCAGCCTCCACTTTGATGCCAGCGCCCGTCAGCATCTCTTCAATTTCCCAGCGTGCATAAACCGGATAACGTTCGGAACCATCGCAGCAGTGGTCTTTCTCGCTGTGAGATACCGCTACATCATCCCAGTAATCATCTGGCGCATGACCTGCCTGAATCCAGATTAAGTGAGCGTGTGGCTTCGGAAGCTTCACGATGACTGTGCGGGACTCCAGCTCGGCGATGCGCTTCTCTGATTCTCTGAATTTATCCGCCCAGCGATTACTGGCGGCGAAAGCCAATTTCCGCTGTGATTCAAGCTCTTCAATCCGCGCCGACATTTCCGCACAGTCTTCAAAGTTGCTGATTGCTTTACGCTCCCATTCAGCAGATTGCTCGCGAAGGTAGCCGTTGGCACGCTCCCCCTTCTCCAGCGCCTCTACCAGCGCGAGGACGTTGGCAGGGTTAGCCAGGGCGATGAACTCTGCGTTGGATTTTGCGTTTTTCTGACAGTCAAAACCCGCCCACTTAATGATATTTTCACAGCGGGCATCATCCGGCGTATGTACAGAGAAAGTACGGGTGGCCGTATCGGTAAACGCTACCCATTGACCTTTAGTCGCTTTCTTTGCTGACGCTTTCAGGCTCTGCGCCAGTTCGGTGATATCAGTTGTCATGCTGCACGCTCCTCGTCTTTCCGGCGACGGATATACGCACGGATGGCTTGCCGTAGCTCCTCGCGCTGCGCATCAGTGAGCGGAGCCGTTGGCTGCATCCAATCAGGGACGGTATGTTTTTGAATCTTGCTCATTTGGCCCCCTCGCGCAGCAACTCTGCGTATTCAGAGGCCGCTCTGCTTGCTCTGGCTTTCCAGCCGGTTGTGATGTTGTTGTCTTTGATCGCCTCTTCAGCAAACATCAGAGCGAACATCTCCACCCCATCAGCCTTAATCCCGGCTACGATGCGATCGGTGGCGGGGGTTTCAGGCTTAAGTGCTTCAAGAACGGCGTGGATAACCTCTGTTTCGTTTTCAACCCATGACCACTCGGAGGTTTCATTCCAGTCATGATCCATTACTGCGGTTTCCATGAATGCATCGACTGCTTCGGATGGGATTTCCTTCTGGCTAAATACATTCTTCAGCTCCACATTCTCCGCAGCCAGCTGCTTAAACGCTTTCGCCAGCGCCATAACCTTTGTCTCTTTGATAGACAGCTCGCCCGCACTCTCCAGCGACTGAATGAGCTCGTTTACTGCCTGTAGTGTGATAGTCGAACCTCTCTTTTCATCAGCCACCAAAGAGACAGGAGAATGGCGCCGCATATCCTTGGCGCGATAACGGCGAACCTTGGTCTCGTCAATTCCGCAGCAGATGCAAAGACAAATGTCCTCCATCTCACTATGCAGCGTCTCAGTCGCCGGAACCCTCACTGGAACATCAACCCAGGTGTTAGAACGAAGCTGACCAACCACCTTGTGAACAAACATCTCGTTAGGTACACCGTGGCGTTTCTGCTCGATGATTGCGTAATCACCAAATTTGAATTCGATTTCGTTTTTCATTTTCTTACTCCCGCCAGGCACTGGTTAAAAAGATTGGTCAGCTTGTTGGCGCCGCAATGATGATTTCTAAACTGAAAATCCGCCGACGTGCTTTCGGTTACGGCTGTCTGCTCTGCAAGGGTGTAGCGATAGCCTTTGCGCTCCCCTGCTCGTAAAACCCGGCCATCGTTGAACGTGGCCCAGATAGCTGAGTTAACGACAGAAGAGTGCAAGCCTGTCCCTGTGCGTATCTCTGAAAAAGTGCAACCGGGATTGCTGCCGATAAAATTGATGACGATTTGAGTACCGGATATACGTTTCATTGAATCAGCCCTTTTTCTTTACCAATCAGGTATTCGTCCCGCAGCCACTGAGCCGGGGTTAGCGCGCCGAGTGATGCGGCACTTGGCATGCATCCGAAGCTTTTTCCTTCCGGGTGATAACCGCGCTGCCTGCTGGCGTGATTTGTGGGGATCACTTCCTGGTTGTTCTCCAGAGCCAGTACCGGTGAGGGTATTTGCTCTCCGGCGGCGACTTTCAGCGCCCAGTCTTCCAGCTTTTTGGCGGCATATTTCTCCGTTTCTGCCTCGCTGAGCTGGCGCTGATACATTGCCCGCCGGGTATCGGTGACAATCCAGTACATGACCGGGTGAGACCAGGGGAAGCGCTCGGCGCCGCCGGTGTGGAGCCCCTTCTCTCGGTTGTATCTTTGAAATTCACCCATCACGTCAGCCAGCTTGATACCGAGGACTGTGCCGCTGTCCTTGCACCACTTGATGAACTGGCCCGGTGATGGCCAGAACGGCGATTCACTGGCTCTCGCATGGCGTACGCCGGCGGATAACTGCTCGCGGGTACGGATGCCGTTTTCTGAAAATGCAGCTATCCACTGCTGTTTAGCCACTCGCTCGTCAGCGTCGGATCGAAGGTTGGTTTGCGTCGCCGCTGGGAAAATCTGCTTCAGTTGCATGAACAGCGCGTCAACAAGGCGCTCAGCGTCTGAATTCACAACCCGGCCATGCTCTGGGTTGCCTCCGTCCATGCTCGCCATCGCTGCGCCATCCCGATTGTTTATTGCGCGGTAGAGTTCAGGTTTCACAGGAAATCCCTCCACGCATCCGGGCTGTTCCAGTGGAGGTCTTCCTGACCGGCATCGCGACTGCGCTTAGCCTGTCCGTCAGGCTCGAACAGACCCTGCCAGCCATTGGCGATGCTCCGGTTAATAATTTCTTCAGGCGCGTACCCGTTCAGCCTGCAGCGGTCGAGCAGATTGATAGCCTGCGTCACGGTCTGCTGAGACTTGATCGGCTTTTTCAGGTCACGACGGTATTCAACCCATGAAGACCAGGTGACTGCGGATAGCCATTCAGGAAGTGGAACACTGGCAGCATCGAACGAACCCGCCCGGGGGGATTTAGGGGGTTTATTACTATTGTCTTTATTGTCTTTTGTATTAGTGTCTTTTGTGTGTCCCTGTTTTGGTGACACCGCTGTCACTACCGTGGTGACACTTTTTGTCACCACCGTGGGGACAGTGTCACTACCATGGTGACTGTCACTATCGTGGGGACACTTCCTGTCACTGCTGTGGTGACAGCTCGGACCCTTTTTAGCCTCAGGTAAAATCCACTCATGCAGATTTTTGTTGGGGCCAATCAGATCGCCTTCCTCAACCAGAACGCGCATGCTGATAAGCTCTTTTTTTGCGGTATTAACCTTCTGGCGAGGAAGCCTGGTTAACTGAGCAATCTGTGTATCGGCAATGCGGTCCATCTTTTTGTTGAACCCATAGGTTTTCCGGCAATAAGCATGAGCTACCTTGGCCTGATTTTTAGTCAGGTTTGAACCGATAAGCTCTTCGTAAAGCTCGTTAGCCAGACGGGTGTAACCATCGTCTGTATCGGCCACGCGTTGCTCCTGTATCCCCATATCGGCAATGGGGAAGTTGAGAATTTCTGCAGTGTTCATGCTTCACTCTCCCAGCCAGCCTCTTTCAGGAATTCGCGATAGTTGTCCAGGATGGCGGATGCCTCAGTTGGCAGAGCGAGATCGACCTGATCAGCAACTATCTGGATAAACTGGCGAGCCTTTGCTGCGCTAAACTGCGGCAGCGCCGCGCTGCGAGTGAGTTTTGCCTTTCCCGACGCTCTGGCTTTGTCCATCTGACGAGCGGCTATAGAAGCCGCCATGGTGCCGTGTTCGCGGGATAACGCGACAGCAGTTGTTGCAGCCACTTCACCAGCACGAACCATTTCAAGCAGGGGATCATCGCAACTGACAAGTTCGATATGCATCACCACATCAGAGACTGAGCGCTTAACCTTCTTCGCGATTTCAGCATGCTCCCAACCCTGATTTACCAGGCGCTGGTAAGCGTTACCTCTCTCGATGGGGGTTAGCGGCTTACCTTGCGAAGATGTGACCATGAAAGCGATTCGATCGGCATCTGTGCCTACAAAATCCTTGCATTCGATGCGAAGAATGGGATGACCGGCTTCCGTCGCTGCCAGAGCTCCGTAATAACGATGATGGCCATCGATAATTTTGATGCCCCGCTCGGTGACCTGGACAGCCAGCGGCGGAACATATTCACCATCGATAAACGCATCGCGGAATTCAGCGACGTGATCCTGGTCGATTTCTCGAACATTGAAACCAGGCTCAACGTACAATTCAGACACTGGAACTATGTATGTTTTGTTTACTGAAGTTCCTGTGCCGTTCTTTCCTTTATGCTTGTAAAGCTGGTAAAGTGAACTCATAATTACTCCTGTGAATTGATCCAGTTAATTCCCATCAGGCCTCAAAGTGTTGCGAGCACTTTGGGGCCGCTTCATTTCTGAGAATGGTCGCTACCTCTTTCGCTAGCCGAGCCATATCATCATCCGCAATCCCCCACTCAAGAGCTGCTAGCAGCATTGACATTCGAGGGATCAAATTCTCTTTCCAGGTGGTAACCGTCGATTTATGAACCCCAAGCAACTTCGCAATGTTTGTTGCACCGCGAAGTGCTATCTGATTCAGAATCCATGACTCAATGTTCCTGGCCTGTGTTTTGTTGCGTGTGGTTGAACTCTCCATTTGTGATACTTCCTCTGGTGTTGTTTGGAATGGCCGCCGGTCAGGCGGCGCTATTGTTTGGTGGCGGAAAAATGGAAGGCAGATCAGGGCGAAACTCATACGCCTTAATCTCTCCATTTACGGCCGCAACAAGGTCGGGAACATGCACAGGAGAAATCCTCTTTTTCCCGTTTAGCCAGTCGCAGATCGTCGACTGCGCTTTGCCGCATCGCTTGGCCAATTCTTTCTGACTGCCGGCGATGGAAATCGCTTTTTCTACTGCGGGGTTTTTCATAATCACCTCAGCTATTGGTTTTTGATGATTATGGTTATCGCAAAAGAGATTGTCAATCGCCTATGCGATTTTTTGCTAAGTAATCGCTGTGGCGATAGGATTAAAGGAGTTACTTTGAGGAGGTGTTATGGATTTCTCTGAGCGTCTTGCTCGAGCAATGTCATTAGCTGGGTATACGCAAGGCAGGCTTGCCAAAGCGGTTGGAATGGCGCAGTCGAGCGTGAACAAGCTGCTTAATGGCGCCAACGGCTCTCGCAAGACAGTGGAAATAGCATCAGTGTTAGGTGTGCGTCCTGAATGGCTATCCACTGGCGCAGGTGAAATGCTTGCTGATTCCATACAGATTACGCAAGTGCAGACGCCAGTAACACCGCAAAATGGCATTTATCGTGTGGATGTCCTCGATGTAAAAGCCAGTGCAGGACCAGGTGCGCTTATCACGAACGATTTCATAGAGACGATTCGTGCGATCGAATACACATCGGAGCAGGCCAGATCTCTATTTGGCAATCGACCAGCTCATCACATAAAAGTAATCACTGTTACCGGTGATAGCATGGATACGACTATCTCACCCGGTGATGAAATTTTCGTAGACATCAGCGTTACCCATTTTGATAGTGATGGCGTTTACGTGTTTGTTTTTGGAAAAACCCTTCACGTCAAGCGCTTGCAGATGCAAAGGGATCGACTGGCCGTAATTTCAGATAACCCTATCTATGAAAAATGGTACGTAGAGCCAGGTGATGAAGACCAGTTCTACGTTATGGCCAGAGTCCTTCTCAGACAATCCATCGAATATAAACGATTCGCATAACCCGCTTCGGCGGGTTTTTTATCGCCTGCCGCCGTTAAACCATTCGTAAAAACGCCTACCTAAATTTTTTTCTTAAAATAATCACTTTAATAATCACGCATTTATCACTTTTCCGATTATTAATATCGTTTAAGCGATTGACCCCAGCAATCGCCTTGGCTATTATCAATCCATCCAAACAACACCGGCAACGCCGGGTAATCGTAACAACGCTCCGTTAGCCGCGATAAGGCAAAGGTGAAGAGATGATCCGAGAACATGAAGTTCCTGCATGGAACAGATTCAAGTTGAAGGTTGTTCTGATTTTGATTGCGGTCGCATCGGTAAGCGTTCAGTGCTGGGGTGGCGTATGAGCAAGCATGGTATTCGTTCACTGATTTACTGCCTGCTGGTCTGCGGCGTTATCTGGGCGGCGGCGATTATCAAAATTCTGCACGTTACGGGGGTGTTCAATGGTTAGTCATCATTACGGGACACAGACCGTTAACCGCGGCGCCGTTCTGCCAGGGATGCTCGTTAAGCATCGGGAAAGCACCTGGACAGCGTCAGCAAATAAACGCGGCCGCCTCTACCTGCATCGCGGAATTGAGCGGACTTACACAACCGACTTGCTGGTTGAAGTTTATCTGAACGGGTTGGGGCAAGGCCTCCGCCGGTAATCGAACCAAAGAATTTAACTGGGCTATCAGGCGGCTTTTATCGCGCCGGGGATTCTTACAACCAAATTTCAGGGGAAACCATGAGCGAAATAATGGAATTAGTCGTCATCGAGAAAAAGAACGCGATGGCGGTTTTCACCAATAACGACCAGCTCGACCCGCTTATCGAACTAATCGAAAAAGAGGCTCGCAGTCTGGTGCCGGACGTGACCACCAAAAAAGGCCGTGACGCCATCGCATCCATGGCTCACAAGGTTGCGCGCTCTAAAACTTACATCGACAACGCAGGTAAAGACCTGGTCGCTGAGCTGAAGGCGCTGCCAAAGCAAATCGACGAAAGCCGCCGCGTTGTCCGTGAACGTCTCGATGCGCTGAAAGATGAAGTGCGCCGGCCGCTGACTGAATGGGAAGCCGAGCAGGAACGCATTAAAGCCGAAGAAGCCATGAACGCGCTGCACGCCGAAGCGCTGGAAATGAACATCAAGTTCGATCAGAAGTTGGCGGCCAAGTTCGAAGCGGACCACGAAATGGCCCTGCTGATGGATAAAGATATTGACCGCGAACGCGCCGATAAAGCAGCCGAAGCCGAGCGCCAGCGCATCGCCCATGAAGAAGAGATTAAGCGGCAGGCGGAAGAGAAAGCGAAGCGTGAAGCGGAGGAGAAACACCGCGCGGAAATGGAAGCATCAGCGCGCCGCGAGGCTGAGGAAAGAGCAGCCAAAGAGCGCGCAGAGCGTGAACGCATTGAAGCGCAGCAACGAGCAGAGCGAGACCGAATTGCAGCTGAGCAGAAAGCAGAGGCTGACAAACAGGCTGCTATCGACGCTGAGCGCCGCAAGGCTCAGGAAGAAGCCGACCGCATCCGCCGAGAGGCAGAGCAGC
>ERZ652168.95-NODE-95-length-40976-cov-21.149_pt1 | contig 40976 bp, 41 predicted proteins | sample MGYA00514763_ERZ652168 | MGnify/ENA metagenome assembly ERZ652168
AGACAGGTGGTACGCAGATTGTATCATCTCAATTTATCTTTATAATAAAAGGGTTGTTATAAACTCAGGAAACCAAAAGCATTCACTACCACTATATATTGTGTTATTATAGTTTTGTATTCTAGTTATTGTGCTCCCTATTTAGGGAGTCTGGACAATTCTTCCAGATTCGCACATGCAGTTTATGTTTGGAAATTAGTGTTATTAGATTGGCGTAGTCCGCCTTTCTGATAGTACTTTCTTTATTTTTACTATTATTTTTATTGCTGCAAGGCAGAAAGGAGAATTTTATGGCAATCAATATCTTATTTATGGGACGGCCCACAGCCGATCCAGTCATGTCTCAGTCACAGGATAGAAAAAGTGAGTATATCTCGCTCGATATATCCTCCTCCCAAAGAGGACAAGACGGAAAATTATGCTTCTCCTCAGAACTTTGCAAATGCTCAGAATGGCTATCCACCAAATGTAGCAGCACCAAATCCATCTGCCGGATATCCGCCTCAGACAAATACAGGGTATCCGCAGAATCCCCATCCTTATAACGAGCTTTGCGCGGCACAGGCAGTATCTGGCGCACCTGCGCCTGCAGGTTATGATGGCTTTCAGTCTGTTATACAGGAGCAGCTTCCATATCCAATATAAATAAAAATTGAATAAAGTACTATTTAGGGGGTGTCGCAAAATCATCGTTTTAGATGATTGCGCGGCGCTTTCGCTCTAGGTATAACAAAAATCGAGGATAGAATCCCGCTCTTGGGATTTTATTCTCGATTTTTACGTACTTTAATAAAGCTGCATTATGCCAGCCTGTTTTTATGCAGTTTTTAAAGGGAACAGATAACTTTTCCTCCTGTCACCTTGAATCTTCGCATGAATCTTCATGCCAGACTGCCGAATAAATCTGTTCATGGCTGAGTGCCTGTTCTGCGTTACGTGCCAGATATAACAAAATATCAAATTCCAAACGTGTAAGAGATACCTCTGAATCTCCCCGGAATACACGTCTTTCAAGGATATGTATTGTAAGTCCGGGGAAGGTCAGAATATTCGGTTCTTCCTGTTCATGAGCCACTCGTATGATTTCGACATCTTCCGGCAGGACAGAAAGTATTTTGTTAATGTGCTGTTCTTCATCTCCTTGAAAAGAGATGAATATTGCCTTCACAGTTCACCCTCTTCTTTCTTCATAAATAGCAGTTCTCTCAGTATGTTTTTAACATCCGAAAATCCAGTCCATTATATCTTTAAAAATTCCAAATGTTGTAATAGATAAATCCATAATATTACCTCCTTCTATTTTAAATGAATTGTAGCAAATCCTACTATGTACTTCCATCCTTTCTTTACGAACGCGCACTTTTCTTTCTAAACAGTTGTATTGACTGTCTTTTTTCTTTTTAATATTACAATCGAAGAATATTCTCCATTTTTTATGCCAGCTTCAAAATATCCATTATTCCTTTGTACCGCTTCCGAAACATTCTTTAGACCTATCCCATGATTTTTCTTGTCTATCTTATAAGTCACATCCTTAGAAACTGTCTGGGAATCTATACTATTTTGTATGTCAAACTCACAATGCTCTGCTCTTTCTTGTATGATTATGCGTATATATTTCTCACCTGTTTTCTGTCGTTGCATAGCTTCCGCCACATTTTGGATCAGATTAGAAAATATGATGCAGAAATCCACTTCACTTATCAGCAGACTGCCGCTGCATCCACCCCATATATTTATTTTCACTTCTCTCAATGGCGATAAATAATAATTTAAAAACATATCCAGTAAATCATTACCGCTTATATAACATCTCTTCTGAATACCGACAAGATTATCCTGCAAGCCCTTTATATATTTTACGCCTTCTTCTATTTCTTGATTTTTTATATACTGTGTCAGACAGAGAAGATGATTTTGCATATCATGTCTATATCTGCGGGTATCTTCTTCACGTTTCAGCAATTCTTTATAATACTTTTCCTGCATACTATTTAAGGAACGTTCCGTATCAACCAGCTCACGCATAATCTCATTTGCTTTTCGGATATATGCAATAAATACCAGTAATGCGATCATTCCTATAAATGCAAGTACGCTGATAAAATCTGCTATCAGTTTAAAATTTTCTTTAAGCGCATATTCTTGCATATTGCTGAAGCCTACGATTATACATGACAATATAATAGTCATTACAAGCATTGTAATCATAACCCTTGCCTTAATAACTCCAGTTATATACATTCCAAATTCAGGTTTGCGTTTCTGCACTTCCCTAGCGAAAATAAACAAAATAAGAACAATAACCGCTTCCAAAAATCTTATATATCTATAGTCTGCCACATAATGTTGTATTGCAATACCGATTATCTCGTCCAGACTTCCGGAAATACAAAGCACCATCAAAATCTGAAATATTTTTTCTCCTATTCTCCCTTCTGTCATACAATACACTGCCGCACACGCAAATATATACAGCAAAATCGGACCGATTTTTTCCACCCACAGCAGACATAGTGTATATACTATGCCGCTTACAGCTACAGAGCCGGATACTTTCATTTTCTTTCCGAAAAATATCTCTAACCCCATTGAGAATCGTATTACTTCTATAAAATAATTCACTACCAATATCAGCACATTCATACTTAACTATACCTAAATCGGAATTCTTCATATTCCCTTTCAAATTCTTTCTTTTTCCCTCTTGGGATTTTTATCTCTACGTCAGTTATTTTAATCACTCCCCGCTTATATTCCTCTATAAGCGCCAAATTTACGGCATATTTTCTGTCTGCTCTATAAAAGAGCCTTCGATCCAAAAGCGGCATTATTTTTGTCAAAGACATATCTTTTCTCATCATACCTCTGTTCTTCACATAAACTCCCACATAACTTTCATATGCTTTCACGTACAAAATATCTTTTTGCTGTACATTATAAGGGATTCTATTCAAATATAATTCGACTGTTTCTATTCCCAACATAGAATTCAGCGCTTCATCTAAAGCTGATATGATTTCTTCCGGATCAAATGGCTTTGTCACAAACCGGAATGCACTGATCCTAAATGCCTCTTTAAAGCGATCCACTCTTCCGGTTGCCATAATTATTTTACAGTCTCCATTACTTTCCTGGATTCTGCCGCCAATTTCAATCCCATCCAGTCCCGGCATCTCAATATCAAGAAATACTATATCCATTTCCTGTATTGATTCAAGGAGGTCTGTGCCATTATAAAATTTTTCAATTTTATACGCATATTCCTTTTTATCTAAGTGTTCAGAAACAATATTACTTAGGACCTCCACTACTTCAGGGAAATCATCGCATATACCGATTTTTACTTTCTGCATATTTTTCTGTTTTTCGCAACTCCTTTTATTCGTGATTGCTTTCATTGAACGCTGAAGCCGTCCAGAGAACTCCCTGTCGCTCAGCTTGCTTTCCGTGATTTCTATGATTTCTTCTTCTGACCATGCCCACGGCGGATATATAGCCGTCCGCCGATAATACTTACGGTTACCTTTCGTGCGAGCTTCTCTAAGTTTTTCTGCCGATCAATAATTATTTTTAAGAATAATATACATCCTCCTTCTTTATAATACAAGAAAAAGAGCAGATATCACTCCCATAAAAATTTTCTGCTCTTTTCTCCTAAAGTTTAAACTATATACCGATTTCCATAATAATCATCCGTTTTGTCCAACCGCTGAGTAAAGTTACTCTTTTTCCTCAACCGACTGCTTCCACAGCTTTCGCACATTATACTCTTTTGACCTATCCTTTAGCTGTAAACTACAGTATATCTCGTTGTTTTTGGATTTGAAGCTCTCTCCATGCCGTTTCAATGTATTCCTTGTTCGTCACTTCCTTAATCTTCTTCCTCCAGTCCCGGGGTACTCTTTCGCAGCTGGACTTCCACTCGGGACAGAACTTCCTGTATGTCGAACGGCTTCGTCACATAATCGTCCGTCCCATTTTGCAAAAACTCCACCTTCGTATCAATCGTGTCCTTCGCCGTCAGCACATTCACCGGTGTACGCCCCTTCTTTCGTATCTCTTTTAATACTTCCTCTCCCGGCATCGGATTCCGGGAGGGAACATTTACTTTAGTTCAATTCACCATGGCATTGTGAATGAAGCTGTCCTATTTATTTACAATATTCACGGGCGCTCCGTCTAAGAAGCTCTTCAGATTATCAACCGCAATATTCATCAGTCTCTGCCTGGACTCCTTTGGCGCCCAGGAGATATGCGGTGTAATCAGGCAGTTCTTCGCCTGAAGCAACGGGTTATCTCCTTTGATCGGCTCTGTAGATACAACGTCTAACCCTGCAGCCGCAACTTTGCCGCTGTTTAAGGCATCCGCCAGGTCCTGCTCTTCAATTAACTGCCCTCTGGAGTTATTCAGGATAATAACCCCGTCTTTCATCTTTGCGATTGTAGATTTATTAATCATCTTCTCCGTTTCCGGAAACAGCGGGCAGTGGAGGGCGATCACATCCGACTGGCTAAGCACCTCGTCAAGCTCTGCGTATCTGCATGTCTCAGACTCTAAGTCTGGATTTTTATATGCATCATATGCCAGCACGTTCATTCCCAGCGACTGCGCAATCCGTCCCGTAGACTGGCCGATTCGTCCATATCCGATAATCCCCATCGTCTTCCTGTCCAGCTCGATCAGTGGGTAATCCCAGAAGCACCAATCTGCATTATGTTCCCACGCTCCGTCATGAACCACCTCATTATGATGACCGATGTGATGGCAGATCTCAAGCAGAAGCGCTATTGCAAACTGTCCGACCGCCGCTGTCCCATAAGTAGGGACGTTCGCTACCGGGATTCCCTTTACCTTTGCCGCTTCTACATCGACTACATTATATCCTGTCGCCAGTACCCCGATAAACTTAAGGTTCGGACACCGGTCCAGCACGTCTTTTGGAAGCTGAGTCTTGTTCGTGTACACAATCTCTGCATCTTTGATTCTATCTACCACTTCTTCCATATCTGTGAGCGACGTTCTGTCATATACAGTACATTCACCCAGCGCATTCAACCCTTCCCAGTCCAAATCTCCGGGATTCAGCGTATATCCGTCTAATACAACAATTTTCATCTGACATCTCCCTCCTATATCTGCGGCTTTTCCGGATGTAGCATCGTAGCGATTACCTTGTCTAATACGTCGTCATTCCAGATCTGTTTCCAGTCTTCCCTCATAACAAGACGGTTTCCAAGGCCGATAGCAACTTTACATGCATCCGATACAGGCGGATTTCCCGGGATATACCCAAGGAAGTTCGCAGACAGATTATAGATATGTCCTGTCAGGAAGGAAACTGCCGCTTCTCTTGGGATTCCTCTTCTCTCTGCTTCATCTACCGTCTCAGCCATCGCATACAGGCAGGTAGCTCCGAGAAGTTCTACTAATGTAGGCTCCAGGAATGCAATCTGCTCAGAGCTCATAACATAGGCGTGTTCTACCGGCGCATACATCTGCTTTGCCACTTCTACACACTGTGCGAACCTGTCATCGTCTCCCTGAATCTTAGACATTACAATATCCTGCTTGCCGCCGCAGCCGCCGAAACGGTCCTGGCGCGCCTCGAAGGTATCCTGATCGAGGAAATAAGAAGGATGACAAGGATGTGCAACCCCAAATGTACAATCATCTCTTAATGTAAGTTCCTTTGCCACTGCCGCCGCCGGATCCAGAATAATGAAGCCTGTGCCTGGCTTTAACTGTGGAACATAAACCGCTGATAACTTACCGATCAAAGTATCCGGCACTGCAAACACTACTACGTCGGATTTTGCAAGCGCCTCTTCTACGTCCGTCGGCTCAAATCCGCGGTCTTTGATACTCTTAATCCCTGCTTCAGATGCCTCCACCAGCAGAAGTTCGAACTCTTCTGGCCTCTTTGCCAGGTTATTGCTTGTCCTAGTTCCCATCTTACCGCCTGCTCCGATTACACTTACTACGATTTTACTCATTTTAATTCCTTCTTTCTCTTTTTTCATTGATCCTTTACTTCTTATCTTAATATCCCTGGTTTAACGCTTCGCCGTCTCAGCCCCTGTTTTTGCGATATCCTCCGGCGTAAATCCATATGCGTCCGCTAGTTCTTTTGCCGGGCCTGATTCTCCGAACGTCGTAAGACCAATTCTCTTAACGATCTTCGGATCATTTTCCACTACCAGCTTACTGATATAAGCGCCCATCCCACCATTTACATTGTGGTCTTCCACCGTCACGATACAGTCTGCTTTTCCGATCGCCTCTAAAATTTTGGACGGGTCTTTACCATATAAAATATTGATATCTCCAACTGTCACATTGACTCCCTGTCCCTTCAGAATCTCTGCCGCCTCCAGAACACGATCCAGCACGAATCCACTGGACAAAAGCAGTACGTCATTGCCGTATTCTTTCAGAATGCGGATTCCATCCGGACTAAACGGTGTCTCTTTGTCATAGGCGTCCACCTCGCGGCCGCTTCCTGCACGCACATAGACTGGTCCATCGATTTCCGCCGCCATCTTAACAGCATGATATGTCTGAGCCGCATCCGCAGGAGTAAAGATCGTATAGTTTGGGATATTTGACAAAATCCCCAGATCTTCATAAAACTGATGTGTCACACCTTCCCGCTCTCCTCCAAGAAGTCCGGAATTGATTCCGACAAATTTAACATTCAGATTCGGATATGCAACAAATGTTCTCATCTGCTCACATGCACGCATCGTAAGGAATCCTGCGTATGTACCAACAAACGGGGTCAACCCTGCTGCCGCCAACCCTGCCGCTGTGTCCACTGCATTCTGTTCTGCAATTCCCACCTCTACATATTGATCTGGGTGAAGTTCTGCGAACTTTGTCGCACGCATTGCTTTTAATGAGTCCGGCGACACGAACATAATCTTATCGTCTGTCTCCGCCATATCGATAAGCGCCTGTGCAAATGCCTCTCTTGTACCTTTAAACTCTGCCATCTCTATACACCTCCTAAAATTCTTACTGCTTCTTCATACTGCTCTTCTGTCGGAACTCCTTTGTGCCATGCATTATTGTCTTCCATATAAGGAAGTCCTTTTCCTTTGACACAGTCGCACACGATCACGCTCGGTCTTCCCTTCTCGGCTTTCGCATTCGCAATAGCCCTCTTAATCGCATCGATATCGTGGCCGTCGATCTCCTGCGCATGCCACTGGAATGCTTCAAAACGTTCCTTAATATTATTAGAACCGATCGTGTCCTTTACAGAACCGCCGCTCTGCCATCCATTCTTATCTACGAATACGACCATGTTGTCGAGCTTATGGCCTGCCGCCGAATTAATCCCTTCCCAGCAGATACCTTCCTGAAGTTCGCCGTCTCCGACCACTACAAACACATTGTAATCTTTCTTCCGGTATTTTCCGGCCATAGCCATACCAGAACCTATTGCAATACCATTTCCCAGAGAACCGGACGTCATATCCACGCCCTTTGTCTTATTCATAACCGGATGTCCCTGAAATTTACTTCCAAGCGCCCTCAGACTAAAGTCCTCTACTTTTTCTCCAAAATATCCTTTCTCGGAGAGAGCCGCATAATAGATCGGGCACGCATGTCCTTTCGATAAGATGAAACGGTCTCTGTCTTCCCATTCCGGATTTGCCGGGTCGACTCTCATTTCGTCAAAAAATAGTGTCGCTACAATATCTGCAATTGACAGCGCTGGCCCCGGATGTCCGTCTTTTCCCTTATAGACCATATCTACCGCCGTCAGCCGGAGCTTATCGGCAATCTGCTTTAATTCTGCTGTGTTCATATTAAATTCCTCCTTTTTGATAAATCCCTGCAGCTTCTTCTACATAGTTTTTTCTATATGGCCTCTTCTACGCTCCTAACATATTTGGAAGCCACGTAATGATAGATGGTATAAATGTCATAAATAAAAGCGCTAGTACTTCGACTCCCAGGTAGATCAGTATACGCCCACTGATCTTTCCGATACTCGTCCCCGCGATTCCCGATGCCACGAACAGGTTCACTGCCATCGGCGGCGTGATCATACCAATCGATGTATTAATGATGATAATAATTCCAAGTGCAATAGGCGACAGTCCAAGAGAGGTTGCGATCGGCAGCAGAATCGGCGTCACGAGCAGGATGATGGACTGTGTCTCTAAAAAGCAGCCAAGGAATAAAAGTAATATATTAATCATCAACAGTAATATATATTTGTTACTGAAAAGTCCAAGCACACCTGTCGCAATTGCCGTCGACATATTCTGGTGCGTCATAAACCAACCAAACGGAGCGGACATGCTTACGACGAACAGAACGACTGCTGAACTTACCGCTGATTTCTTCAAGATATCATAGATATCTCCAATGTTAAGTTCCTTGTATACGAACACACTTACAACTAACGCATAGATACATGCTACAGCCGCTGACTCTGTCGGTGTGAAGAGTCCTCCGTAGATTCCTCCCAGGATAATAACTGGCATCAAGATTGCCAGGAGCGCCTCTTTAAAGGAAACGGCAACTTCCCTCACTGTTATCTTCGTATTATCCGGTGCATCGTATTTCCTGCACACGGCAATATTCGTAAATACAAGGACTATCGCAAGCAGAATACCCGGCACGATTCCAGCCATGAACATCGTTCCTACAGAGACCGACGCTGTTACCGCATATGTAACCATCGGTATACTTGGCGGAATAACAACTCCCAGTGTCCCTGCCGAAGCCGCTACAGCTGCCGCCACTTCATCCGGATAGCCTTTTTTCTTCATCCGTGGAATCGTAATCCCTCCGATTGCAGCAACCGTCGCCGGATTAGAACCTGAGATAGCTCCAAAGAATGCCGAAGCCACTACTGTAATACAGGACAACCTGCCCGGCAGTTTTCTAAGCAGAATTTCTATGAAATCAATGAGCCTTTTAGAGATTCCTCCCTTTTCCATAATGTTTCCTGCCAGAATGAAAAATGGAACCGCCATCAGAGTAAAGTTATCCGCTTGAGTAAACATCCTCTGTGTCACGACCGGCAGAAGGTGCATATTGCCGCTTAACATGATAACCGCACACACCGCCACTCCTAGGCAGACAGCTATCGGTACTCCCAGGATTAACATTAGAAACAGTACGCTAAATAATATTCCTATCATACTTCCTGTTCCCCCTCTTCTATCAGTTCTTTCTCATCCTTCTTATCTTCTTTCCCTGTAATTTGTGTGTACGTATGGTATACATAGCACACCGCCATAATTACAAGTCCTAACGGAATCGCAAGATACATCAGCCACATCGGCCAGTTAAGGCTCGGTGTAATCTGGCCCCCGCTGATCTGAAACGCCAGAATCTTAACCCCGTAATATCCAGCAAACAAACTGAATACTAACACGATCACTGCACAGATTCCCCGGATTACCTTCATAACCTTTTTCGGCACGAACAAATCCAGCGCCTCCACCGAAAAGTGTTCTCCATCAATCGCCGCCACTCCGATGCCAAGAAAGATAATCCATATCATACAATACCTTGCCAGTTCTTCCGCCCAAGATATAATAAACAGATTCGTAAATCTTGCGACAGTCGCAATAAATACAATGGTACACATCACAATCATCAATATTACAAGAAGTATTTCTTCTATCTTTTTAACCGCTAAAAAAAACTTCTTCACCACTCATCCTCCGTTCTACTTTGTCCATTTATCGACAAGTTCCTGACTAATCTGGAACGTCTCAGCCATATCATATACATCCGACACAGCTTCCTTCCAGACTTCTTTGTCAACTTCTGTAATTGTAACCCCTTCTTTATCCATGTTGGCGACAGCTTCTTCGTTATAATTCTGGCTGTATTCTCTCTGCCAGTCTTTCGCTTCTTCCGCCGACCGGTCAAATGCTTCCTGCTGTTCTTTATTCAACCCATCGTATATCCTTTCACTGATCATCAGAACACACGGAGAATAAAAAAGATCAATCATAGATATATATTGTTGGACTTCCCATACCCGGCTTGTATCTATAATCGCGATCGGGTTCTCCTGTCCGTCAACCGTCCCCTGAGATAATGCTGTAAAGATCTCCGACCATGCCATAGGAGTCGCCGTCACTCCAAGTTCTTCATATGTCTCGATATGAACGTTATTTTCCATCGTTCTGATCTTCATCCCTGCAAGATCTTCCGGCGTTGCAATCACTCTATCGTCGTTCGTCAGTTCACGGAAACCATTTTCCCAAAAACCTACGCCCCTGATCTTCTGTGTCTCCAATTCATCCAACAGTTCCTGTCCCAGTTCCCCGTCTAATTTTGAATATGCATCTTCTGCATCTTCAAAAAGGTACGGAAAGTCAAGTACTGCAAAGTCTGATACAAAGTTAGGAATAGGACCGGTAGAGATCAGGCACATCTCCTGGACTCCCAGTCCCACGCTCTCCATCATATCTCTTTCATTTCCCAGCTGAGAATTCGAATAAATGTCAAGTGTCATCTCGCCGTCACTGTATTCCTCCAACAGTTTCTGCATCTTCTGCAGTCCTTTCACATAATGTCCTTCCGGCGCGGTTGTCGTCCCCACCTTGAATCTGATCTTCGCGCTGTCTGCCCCCATCATACCATCATCTTCCTGTACCGATGATGTAGAAGAATTACTACAGGCTGTCAGTGATATCAATAATGTCAGGGCCAAAACCGCAGCAACCATTTTCCTCATTTGTTCATCTCCCTTCTCATTCATTAAACATCTGATGTTTTATATATAACATCTTTTGTTATATGTGTCAATTAATTACTAAACCAAATTCACTTTTTGTATAATATTTACAACTAAACCGACTTAAAATTGTTTATTAATACCTAACAAAATACTAAAAGCTTAATATCGTCCGCCGTATTGTACATCCTTTCACGAAACAATTGACAAACAATTGGCATTTAATCTTTTAATATGATAAAATCTTATTTAAGAGATCGAGGAGGTGCTTTATGTCTATTTTCTATGATAAATCTGTTAAAAGGGAATCAGCCGTAGATATAGTGGTGAATAACATCAAACAATTATTGATAGATAGGAGATTAAAACCAGGGGAGAAACTGCCCAGCGAGCTGGAGATATCGGAAGGTCTCGGTGTAAGCCGCGGTTCAGTCCGAGAAGCGATGAAGATACTATCCGCTTTTGGATTGATCGATATTCGTGTTGGAAACGGAACTTATGTGTGCGAAACTCCCGGAAACGGAATGTTGGACTCCTTTTTGTTTAGTTTTTTCCTCTCCAACCCGAATATCGAAGACTTATATGAATTCCGTCAGATCTTTGAAATCGATATTTTAGAACAGATTCTGAAACACTATGATGAAAACCAGACAGACAGAACGTCCTTAAAAGAAAACTTAAAAGAACTGCAGCAGCTCATCAAGTCCGGCGCAACTCCCTCACAGTTAAAGGAAAATGACCTGGAATTCCACCGTTTACTCGGCAAAGCCTCCTGCAATCTTTTATCCGAAAAGATTTATAATTTTGTGATCGACTTTATGGAGCCTTCCATATCCGCCACTCATAAGCACCAGAACGGTGAAATCGTCTATAAAGTGCATAAAGACATCATGGATATTATTGATACAAGAGAATCCAGCCAGATTACAAAAGTAATCACTTCTTCTGTGGACACCTGGTCCGTCCTCCAGTCCTTCGAAAAAGAGGAGGCATAGCAGTTTAAATATTGCTTTACACACAAAAAGAGCTGTTGCTTCAGAGAATCAACATTCGCTAAAGCAACAGCTCCTTTCTTTATTTTTGGAAAAAGATTATCTCATTTGAGAGTTTTGCTCCCTTCTATAATTTAAGGATTATACAGGATCATGTGCAGTACTGATGTTTCTACGCCTTTATTTCTGTAAAAGTGGATTGTATCCCCTTTAAATCAAATACTTTCATCCTTAGCAACAGTAAAATACTGACTATCGGCTATTATTTCAATGATACCATCAAAAACGGTAATAAATTCTGTGGTGCCCCGCAGATGGGGTTCTGACTGCCAGTAACTTTCTGGCGCTAACTCCAAATAATACACCGCAAATCTGCGATTTTCATTATCCGGAAAGATAGAATCGTTTTTTACTTTCCCATTATCCTCTGACAAAGGCTGTATTTCAGATATCTTTACGATTTCATACGGGACTTTTGGACGCACCGTGAAGGCAATAAAAGGTACTTCCATACCGTTTGACCAATTAGCAGCATTTTTATCAGAACAACGGGGTCAATATATTTTCTGCCAACATGGGAATAATAGGGGCCTGCCTTTTCGCATATAAAATCAAAATTTACACAGTTTTTAATTTGTCTCAGAAGATGATCTTCTGGAACCATAGAATCTATGTCAAGGATTACCATCTGGATTTGTCCGCTTTGTTTTCTCATCATAAAAAATGACCTCCTGTAATTGATATAATAAGTATACCATACAGAAAGCCATTTCTCTTTAGTTTGTCAACAGGTCCACTTTGAAGCAGTCTCGGATACTCCTGATGGAGTATTTCATCTAACATACTGCGCCATCTTTAACCAACCAGCCTATCCCCCAAAATAGCCGGCAAATAATGGTGCAGCCGCTGTTTGATTCACTGCTGCCAGTCAAACAGGCTCAATTGGATATTTTTATTTCTCTCCTCAAATGCGCTCAAGTACTCAAATATTTTTTTATTGTCATGTACAATACCAGCATTTTCACATATGCCGTGATACACCCCCATAAGTTCTTTGTTTATGGGACTGTTTAATTGATACTGCATACCATATGCTTCTATATATCTTTCTTTCATTCCAGGAAAAAGCCAGTCCAGCTGCCTGTAGAAATATTCCCTGCTTCCCTCTCTAAGTGTAAGGCCCATTCCAAAGCAGATAACTCCATAGACTTTTGCCTCAACACAGTACTCCAGGATGCCTCTGATATTCTCTTCTGTGTCATTAATAAATGGAAGAACCGGGCAAAGCCATACAACAGTTGGGATTCCGGCGCTGTTAAGTTCCTTTAATGCTTCAAAGCGCTCCCGGGTCGTACTGACATTTGGCTCCAGCTTTTTACACAAGCCCTCATCATACGTAGTCAGTGTCATCTGAACCACACATTTGGCCCTCTCATTTATGGCTTTTAATAAATCTATATCCCGCAGCACTCTGTCTGACTTTGTGATCAAGGTAAACCCAAAACCATATTGAAATATTAATGACATTGCTTTTCTTACATTTCCAATTTCATTTTCAAGAGGAATATAGGGGTCTGTCATTGAGCCTGTGCTAACCATACATTTTGAACGTTTCCTCCTAAGGGTATTCTCCAGCAGTTCAACCGCATTTACTTTTACCTCAATATCTTCAAAATCATGTTCCATGTGGTAACATTTACTTCTTGAATCACAATATATACAGCCATGGGAACACCCTCGGTATAAATTCATTCCATTTCTTGCTGACAAAATCCCTTTAGCATTAACATAATGCATGGCTCTCCCTCCCTACTGACCGGCATATCTCTTATATACAAAACTATTTAAACTCCTGTTTTATTTCATTATTGTTATCCAATGAATCCCCTGCGCTCTGTACCTCATTTGACACGCCAGTGTCCGCCTGTTCCTTGTAAACCTCTTTTAGAACAATATAAATATGCTCCCTATATAGAAGGTTCTGTACATCTTCAATACCTGCCTATAGGGAGCATTTACATACTTAATTATCATATTATTTAAAAGGCACAGACCGGATTTGAACCGGTGATCAGGGTGTTGCAGACCCACGCCTTACCACTTGGCTACTGCGCCTTATTACAAACACGCAACATATAATTATATGCTGCGATATAAATCACCATTATCAGTAAATCTCTCTAAAGATTCACCTAGGTGATGAATGACTCCTACGGGAATCGAACCCGTGTTACCGCCGTGAAAGGGCGATGTCTTAACCGCTTGACCAAGGAGCCACGTACCACAAAACCTGGCCGCCAAATTTGCAGTGACCGTTTTTTTATGATAGCATAACCCATTTTAAAATGCAAGGCTTTTCAGAAGAAAAATGAATAATTGCTGTTGTTTTGCAAAGGGGTCTGTCCCTTTTGCATTTTGCTCTGTCCCTTTTGCAAAAGGGTCTGTCCCCTTTGTCCCCTTTGCATTCTCACTACATCTCACCATAATAAGCCACTATCAGATCAACCATTTTATCATAGCTCTGTACGCCGTTATTCTGTCCGTTTGCTTTCAGGTATGTATCATTGACTTTTGTGGAAACTTCTGCTACCGCCCCTTCATAGGAGGCCCAAAACTGATTATTCTCCTTTAAATCTGTTTCTACAAGCGTATTAAGGCCCTGCCTAACATCCTCCCATTCCTGGTAATCGCTCTGCCTGAGTGTATTCATACAGTATATCCATCCCATCAAATATCCGCTGTACTGGAAATCCTCACGCGGTGAATCCTTACAAGCCAAAAATGCAATAAAGTTCGCCTCTTCCTCCTGCATAAATCCCCTTAAATGGGATAATTCATGGCAGGCAGTGAACGGTATATTATAGGGGGCCATATCTTTGTTATAATTGGCTTCTACTGTAAAAGGTGAGTATATTCCTGTCAGGCTCTGGTAAGAAAGAATCTCTGATACAAGGAGTCCCTTGGGTGTTGGATAATAGCCTGCCAAACATGAATACGTCTTCCCAAGCTGTTCCATTGCACTGACAGCGCCCTCCGCCTCTGGCTTTGCCAGCTGCATCACTCCCGAAATATCACGCCTGACGGTTCCTGCTCTTCTATTGACCTCTTCTGTCATCCAGATGCATACCTGCTTCAGTTCTTCCACAGTATATTCTTTAAGTACCAGTCCTGCTTTCTCTGAAAAGGATACCCTGTGATAATTAATACCACAATTAGTAACATAAAGCAGTATTAAAACGGATGCTGCCAGAAATACTCCTGATCCCCAGCGCAGTACTGCCATTTTGCCTTTCTTCCTCAGAAAAGCCTCTCCAAGTGTATGTATTAGAGTCCCTGCAAGCAATATTAAGAATACATACAAACACAACTCAGCCAGCGAAAACGGGAATAATCCGGAAATACGCCCAATCACAGAGGCAATCACAGCGTAAACATGGACTGAATACCATTCCGCCATGCCGTCACATTCATTTGATAGTACTGTCAAAACCACTGTTCCCACCAGAAATACACAGCTTATAATCATTCTCTTTTCTATTATATTATCCTTTTTCTGTCTTTTGTCCCTTTTCATATCCGCCGGCCCTTTGTTCTACTTTATATTTATAATAAGATATCTGGAGGCCAAAAACAACTATACACTCCTGGAAAATCCAGTGTATGCCGAGGATCGCCTGGCATGTAGTTTACCAAACACGCTTTAAACTGTTAATACCTTTTTTATATATTTATGATTTCCTTAATAATTTCAACATATTTTAGACACATTTTTTTATTATAGTATTACTCAGATAGTTGATAAACATTTCAACTATCTCCCCCCTCATAAAGTAAAGCACCTTGAAACTTAGTTTCAGGTGCAGCACTTTACTCTCATTCCTTTAGATAACTATAAACACAACGAAACCCGCAAGCCATATGGTTAGCGGGTTTTCGCTGTGCTTTTTTCTTGATGAATTAGATTGTTTTACTGCTATCTTTTTATATCCTAGTACTTTCTGTCTCTGATAATACTTTTCCGACGCGAAGTTCCATAAAATATTGGCAGGCCTGGAATGCCGTCGTGCCATCCACCCGATGAATATGTCTCTTCTCCTGCATTTTCATAACGGTATATAAAAGCATGATCTTCGTGTTATCGCCCGTCTGTGGGGGTAAGGTACGTTCTGAGCCCATTCCCTTTATATCATTAGGCGAATTTCCCTTATCTGGAACTATATTATTCTTGTCTGGTTCTAATTGTCCTTATCCGGTATAAAAAAGTTGTGTTAGCGATAGTGGTTTCCGTCAGCGTAACGCCGCCGGAAACTTACTTCGTATTTTCTATTTTTAGAGTACGTTAATCCGAAAGTCAACGGACAATACACCAATGACGTGCCCTCTTTTCCCCTATTGATATGTTTTGTCCTATTTTGCCTTACTATTTACAAAAGAGCTGTTAATACTAACGATTTCAGCATACTTTAAACATCTCTGCAAAATTATCTCCATATGGGGATACAAAAAAACCAAATTCCGCATACAGGATTTTGACTCATCTGTCTTCATGGATCTCACCTCATTTACAGAGGCACTTTATAACAATTTTATATTTTTTCTCTTTCTTTTATAAAATCATCACGGCTTGTACACATTTTGCGTCTATACTAAGACTCAGATAGTTGATAAACATTTCAACTATCTCCCCCCTCATAAAGTAAAGCACCTTGAAACTCAGTTTCAGGTGCAGTACTTTACTCTCATTCCTTTAGATAACGATAAACATAACGAAACCCGTTAGCCACATGGTTAGCGGGTTTTCGCTGTCTATATCAAGGTATACAAAAGGCAGTCCTGAATATACATCTTCTGACACAGATGGATCTTCCCCCAAAGGCAGGATTAATCCTCAATATCCTCCTCCCGCATCCTGAGGCCCACGGCGCTTGTAACCGGCAGGGAAAATACGATGGCCTTCTCTTTACTGTCAAGTCCTGTCTGCTCCATAATTGCCTTCATAATCTGGTTCTTCTCATTGGCCCTGGCCACAATAAAGATAATTTCCTTTTCCTCAGCAAGAGAAACACCCAGGAACTTTTTGGCGCTCTCCATCCCAGTCCCTTTGGCGTGAATCACCGTACCGCCACCAGCCTTTGCGCTCCTTGCCGCATCCATCACTGTATCAATACACCCCTGGTTTGCAATGGCCACCAGCAATTCATATTCTGTCTCTTTCAACGTTGTCTCCTCCTCCTTCTCAAAGTCGCGGCCCTGTATCAAAAACTGCAGTACTTTCTTCCCTCCAATACTGCTGAGCGGGACAATAAATGCAATGCCTGTCCCCGGGATATCAATCTGCATACGTATGATCATACCACGCTTCAATTTTTTCCAGCGCTCCTCTGTCACCACTGAAAAAAACACAACCTTTTCTGATGCCTCCAACCCAAAATAGTCCAATACCTCACTGTTTGCGGTTCCCCTGGCCAGTGTCCCGAAAAAAACTTCATGCTCGTGTTCCCCATAGAATTCCCGGAACCGGTTCTTCATATTTCGGTTTGTGATCGTAACCATCATGTATAATCTGCTCATAGGCTCCTCCTCTACAGGTCAATAATATCGTAATCCCCATATGCTTCCAATGGCTGGACAGGGACTGTCTCCCTGGCAGCCTCTTCTTTCGCCACTTTCTGCTCATTATAATGATAAACTGCCCCCAGTATCTGGATAGTGATCAAGGGCGTCATGGCCACCATCGCTACCACGCCAAAAGCATCTGTCACGATGTTCCCGCCTACGGCCTCACAGGCCCCTTTGGCAAACGGCAGAAGGAAAGTCGCAGTCATGGGGCCGGAAGCAACGCCTCCAGAGTCAAATGCAATAGCCGTGAAAATCTTCGGAACAAAGAAAGATAGAATAATTGCAATAGCATATCCCGGAATCAAAAACCAGAAAATGGATATGCCTGTGAGCACCCGGATCATAGCCAGTCCCAGTGACACAGCAACACCAATAGACAGGCTGTAACCCATGGCCCTGCCTGATATTGCCCCTGAAGTCAGTTCTTCTACCTGTTCCATCAGGACATAGACTGCCGGCTCTGCCTTAACAATAAAATATCCAATCACCATGCCAATGGGAATAATAATCCAGCGATAAGGAAGTCCTGCTATAATCTGGCCCATATAGTTCCCCGCCGGCATGAATCCAATATTTACTCCTGTCAAAAATAAAAATAACCCTATATATGTGTAGACAATGCCAACTGCTATTTTCAGAATCGTCTTTCGCTTAATATGTAAGGAAACCACCTGAAACAATGCGAAAAACAAAACAATAGGCAAGAGGGATACCAGCATCTCTTTCATATAATGAGGAATCCCTGACGCAAACAATCCCCAGAGTTCCACAGAGTTATCTGCATCTGGGATAACTGTCTGTGTATAGACACTGCCAGAAGGTTTATATATCATGCCTAAAATCAATACTGCCAGAATAGGCCCAACGGAACAAAGGGCAACCAGGCCAAAGCTGTCATTCTCCGCATGTTTATCACTACGCACTGCTGAAAAACCAATACCGAGGGCCATAATAAATGGGACTGTCATCGGCCCTGTAGTCACGCCGCCCGAATCAAACGCCACTGATACAAAGTCATCCGGCACAAAAAATGCCAGAATAAATACAAGAGGATACAAAACAAGCAGCATATGGGACAGCGGTATGCCAAACAGCATCCTCACCACAGCGGCCACAAGGAAAATCCCCACCCCTGCAGCCACCGCCACTATCAAAGTATAATTAGGGATTGAAGGTACCTGCTCCGCAAGTACCTGAAGATCCGGCTCCGAAACAGTAATAATAAAGCCAAGAATAAAGCAGAGAAAAATAACCACAATCAACTTTTTTGTCTGGGTCATTCTTGTACCAATTCTTTCTCCCATAGGGGTCATAGCGATCTCCGCCCCAAGTGTAAAAAACATCATCCCTACAATCAATAGGACAGCGCCAATAATAAAAGCCATCAGGATACCGGGCGGGATAGGCGCAATTGTAAAACACAACAATAATACAATTCCAATAATTGGTAGGACGGCTCCTAATGACTCTCTTAATTTTTCTAATAGTCTTGTCTGATATAATCTCAATATGCACTCTTACCTTTCTGTTATCTATCGTCAGTAACCCTCCATATTTTCCAAATGAACCGTCTCCCCGCCTGCCGGCAAAGGTGAATAAATACCGCCGCCTCCATACAGGGGGAAGTAAACTGTGCCATCTAGTCAAATATGAAACAAAAAATGTACTTTGATTTTAATTGTAACATAAAACTATTTTATCAGAAAGTAAAAAGTGCCCAAATTTCATATAAATGTTTTCATATAAATGTCTCCCAGGTTCCATCATCGGACCCCAGGACGGGTTTTGTAATCCATTTGTTTTTTCCTGTGGCAGCGCCCAATCGGACGGCTAACCCTTTTATATCTATTTGCGATATCCAGTGGTATTTACCACTGCTGCCAGATGCCCTAATTCATCCTTTACCTCAACTCTATAATAACTTGTCTTTCTTCCATTTTTTATACATACGGCCTCTGCCGTCAGCCACTCCCCTTTAGCGCTCCCTAAGTATGCGATATCTGACTGAAGTGACACCGTTCCGATCTCCTGCCAGTTAGAGGCCACGGCAAATGCAAAATCTGCCAGAGTAAAATATACGCCGCCCATCACTGCACCCATGGCATTTTTATGTCTTGCCTCAATGCGCAGACTGCACTTTGCATAATGCTCCTCTACCTCGTCGATAACTGCGCCGTTGTCTGTAGCAAAACGGTCCTTTTCAAATAATTCTATAATCTGTTCCGTAGGTTTCATTGTCTCTCTCCTAAATAAATCCTGTTTCCGGTCATTCTTACTAGCAAGATTTAGTATAGCACAGATTATGCCCTATTGCCAGCCATATCCAAAGGCGGCCGAACCTCCCCCTGTTCCATATATTCCTTTGGGCATACTCCTGTCACTGACCGGAATATTCTGCTGAAATAGAACTGGTCACTGTACCCCACTCTCTCCGCCACATCCTTTATATAAATCTCCGGTTCCATACTCATAATCTGTTTTGCGCTTTCTATCCTGATCTGCATCAAGTATGCACTGAAAGAAGTCCCGCCATAAGTCCTGAACATCCTGCTCAGGGATGTCTGTGATACCCCAAAGTTCCGGCAGATGTCCCCCAAAGTCATGGCTTCCTTCATGTGTGCTTTGAGGTAAATCTGTATAGATGTGAACAGAGACTCTTTATCATCAATTTTTTCTGTCTCAAGATCTGGAATACATCTTCTTATGATACTGATTACTGCATCCCTTAATTCATCCATATTGGAGGCATAATAAAAGGCATCATCCAACATAAATTCCAGCTCACTGAAATCATACTCCACAGGATATACATTTCTTATAATCTGGAAGATATATCGGATCCCTGCCTCCACATACATCTGGCTATATTCCTCATCTGCCCATATCCTAAATAATCCTGTAAGTTCTTCTAAAAGCCGCCCATTCTTTTTCTGCCTGATTACTTCTTCAATATATACAGAACGGATACGTTCTTTTGGATTCCGCTCCAAAACCGCCTTGTCTGTTTCACTCTGTATCCTGCTGACGCCAATTACAATCGTCTCGTCCATCCTCCGGTACAGGCATCTTGCCACCTCTCCAAGACTGTCCAAGGTAAAAGGCGAGGCCCTGTATATTCCAGTTACATATGTTCCACTTCTCTTTTCTTTCTCAAAGATCTTTATTACAAAATCATAAAACTGTCCTCCACAGAGCATATTCTCTGGAAACAGATAAAGTCCCTCCATCTCATCCCGCCCATATATGTAAATCTGTTCCTCTTCCATAGAGAAAATCTCCACTCCGGATCCAACTTTACGATAACGTCCTAAAAACCCACTTCTTCTAAATACTGCCGCATAATATCTGCCTGGCACAAAGTACCGGAGAACTTCACCCGCTCCGATGTTCCCGCCATTGCACAGTACGCTTAGAATATGGTTCCTCTTTTCATAATAAAGTGTATTTAGCCTAAGTTCCAGCTTTTCCATAATTTTCTGCATATCTGATGGAACAAGCGGTTTCAAAAGATAATCACAAACTCCAAATTTCAAGGCACTTTTTGCATATTCAAATTCTGAATATCCGCTGACAATCACAGCAAGGATAGAAGGAAATTCCTGTTTAACAAGTTCTACAAACTCAATCCCATTCATTACCGGCATACGGATATCTGTAATAAGGACATCAGGCTGGTCTCTCCGTATCATATCCAGCGCTTCCTTTCCATTATTTGCAGAACCTATAATTTTATATTGGGGACATTTTTTCTGCAAAATCATTCTTACATGGTTTAACCCTGCCGGTTCATCATCAACAATCAATATTCTGTACATCCTTCCTCCTCCTCAGTAACTCCAACTATGATCTCTGTCCCGCCCCCCCTGCCAGGCTGTATTTCAAACATCAATTCTTCATTATAAAGCAGATACAGCCGTGCATATGTATTCACCAACCCCATGCCTCCGATATCTAATTCCACATGAGTTCTCCTGTCTGTCAGCCTTCTTTTCACTTCTTCAATTTCTTTCATTACCTTGTCCACAGCCTCTTTAGAAATACCGCCGCCATTGTCATGTATGTGCAGATACCAGCCGCAGGCTGTTTTCTTTCCTGTAAGCGTAATCTCTATTATGTCCTCCCCACATTCATATCCATGCACGATAGAGTTCTCCGCAAATTGCTGAAGAATAATCTTCGGCAATATCTTGTCCAGTATTTTCTCATCAATCTTTATACTATAGCATAGCCTATAATCATATCTGTGCTTCAACAGTCCCAAATACTGCTCCAGATATTGTACTTCATCCCTGACTTTCGCATATTTCTCCCTAGTATTTGTGGCGTAGCGCAGCATCGAGGCAAGCTGGGCGCACATATCACAGATAACTTCATCATCTGAGAGCATTCCCCGGCCAGATATCACATTGAGGACATTATAAATGAAATGTGGGTTTACCTGCGCCTGGAGAAGGTCAAACTGTGCCTGAAGCTGCAGCATAGACATCCTTTTTTCTTTTACCATAGATTCCTGCAGCCTCTCCAGCACATGGCGGTAGGCTTTATATAATACTTCTATTTCATCATTTGATATTTTCTCGGGTATCTCCGCTTCCAGGTTCTCCATGCTGGTACTTTCCATGTATTTCTGGAGCTGCCGTACGGGCCTGGCCAGATGCCGGGAAGTGACATATACATACCCCAGGGAAAACAAAAGCATACTTGAAAGGAGCACAAGGCTCACCGGAAATGCTGATCCCATGGCGCTTCTGCTGATATCAGTCCGGGCAACTGTCAGAAGAACCATGTCCTCCGCCTGAGACTCGCAGCGCAGGCACAGTACTTTCTTCCCACCTTGGTCTTTAAAGCTTACAATCTCCTCCCCTTCTCCTTCCATCCGTTCTATGTACCAGGGGACATCGAGGCTGTCGTCGCTTTGATACAGTACCTCCCCTTGCCCTGTCAGGAAAATATACGTCCTGTCGCCTACTTCGCCCCCAAAGATTTCATCCAGTTTCTCTCTGCTCTGCTGTACCTCGATATACCCCATATCCATGCCCTGGATCTCTTTGGCTACAGAGACTACCCAGGGCTTAACTTGGTTCCCCCAGTCGTCCCTGTGCAGTCCAAGTATCACATTCTGGCCCTTTTTTCCACTTACCTCCCCAGCCCAGGGCCAGGTATCATAGGATGCATCCGGATCCGGCAGAAGGTTCGTATAGTTTGTATTTGAGATAACTCCCCCCTGCTTATTGAATACCACGATACGGTAAAATTGATCCATCAAATAATAGGAGGAAAGCTTCATCCTTATCTTAGACCCCGCCCCGTCAAAATATATATCCGCATAAGATTCTGAATCCAGCGCCGCAAAGGCTTTCAGGGAATCCAATATCTCTATATCTGACAGAAAATAAGTAATGGCCGCATCCATGCTTTCCAGCACGTCTTCCATCTGCTGCAGCTTCACACTGGATACCGTGTGCAGATTCCCATATTCTTTACTCTTATATTGTTCTACGCTCAGCTTATAATAAATGCACCCAAAAGCGCCAGTAATTACCACAGAAAATATCATATATACGAATATAATTTTCTTCTGGAATTTCATGCCCCCCCGCCCTTTCTATATTTTCTTTCAGATTTAAGTCCATAAGCTTTGTAAAATAGCAAAAAGACGGCCCCCTGCCGTCTGTATTTCACCGTCTTTTGCCACCTTTATTATCCCTTTACAGCTCCTGCTACCATTCCTGCCACAATTCTCTTATTAAAGAAGATAAATAGAATCAGCATAGGAATCGTAATAATGATCACATCCGCAAACAAAAGATTATATGAGCTGGAATACTGCCCCATAAAATTATAAAGGGTCAGCTGTACTGTCGCATTCTCTGAGCCGGGCAGAAAATACAGGGGATTCGTAAAATCATTAAATATTGTCACAGCATCTAAAATAATTACCGTAGAAGTCACAGGCTTTAAAAGAGGAAAGATAATTTTTGTAAATATCTGCCACTTTGTGCACCCGTCCATGTACCCCGCCTCCTCCAGTTCTATGGGGACTGAACTCATAAATCCTCTGTACAGCATAATCGTAAAAGGAATCTGAAGCGCCGCCTCCACCATAACCATACCAAATAGAGTCTTGTAGATATGCAGGTTCTGCAGCACCCATATGGTGGGGAGTATGGCCGCCGGCACCATCAGTCCGGCCATAATCAGGGAATTCATGGTACCCATAACCCTGTCTCTGCGCCTCTGAAGTACATAACCTGCCATGGAGCTTACAGTGACCAGCACCAGGACAGACCCTGCCACGAGGATAGCGCTATTTTTAAATGCTGTTATTATCTGATAATCATTAGCACTGAACACCTCCACAAAGTTTGACCACTGTAATTGAGACGGCCAGGAAATACTCAGAAGATTTGCTTCCCGCCTTTCTTTCAGGGCATTTACAAACATAAAAATAAAGGGGACTACAAATATTATAAACGCTGCGGCTACGCCAATAATGTCCCACAGTAAGGTCAATCTCTTCCTTTTATTCATGTCAGTCTACCTCCTTACTAAGCAGGAATCTCTGAAGCGGAAATGCAAGTACTGCGATTACAATAAACATGATCACATTCCCTGCAGTGGAAAGGCCATAATATCCTGCCGCATACTGCTTATACACCGTAGAAGCCATCACTTCCGTTGCAAACCCAGGCCCCCCGCCTGTCATCGCCCAAATCAAGTCAAATGTCCGCATCCCGCTGATAAATGCAAGGATAATGACTGAGTTCATTGCCGGCCTGCTCAAAGGCACAGTAATATTTTTTAACCGCTTCCATCCATTGGCGCCGTCTATTTCCGCCGCTTCATAATATGTCTTGTCAATAGACTGCATCCCTGCAATAAAAATAACCGTCGCTACTCCCACGCCTTTCCAGACGTCTGTAAATATAACAGCATATAGTGCCGTGCTTGTATTGCCAAGCCAGTCGGCGCCCTGTCCTCCGAAAAACTCTATCACCTGGTTAAACAATCCTTTACTTGGATGCATCAGTGCACAAAACGTTATGCCTACCGCAACTGTACTAATCAGGTTAGGGAAAAATACCACAGAGCGCAGTAAATTTTTTGTTTTTATTTTACTTGTCAGGAACACTGCCAGGAAAAATGCCAGAATCAGCTTCAGTCCACAGGTCAGCACTGCATAAATCAATGTATTTGTTATAGAGCTGTATAAAGACTCATCTGAAAAATAGCTTTTAAAGTTATCAAACCCACAGAAAGTGAAACTGTTAAAATCCCAGACTGTCAGGCTAAAGAAAAATGATATGACCATGGGCAGGAGAAAAAACACCGTAAAAATCACCATAGCCGGCACCACAAACCAATTTGAATATATTTTTTTCTTATTCATATCTGCTCTCCAACTTTTACAGCAGATACCCCCAGTAGGCTGTTTCTTTACTGTTTAGGGTATCTGCCGACCCCTATTTACCAATCCAGGCCTAACTGAGTCGCCTGTTTTTTACAGTCATTGTCATACTTTTGTGCCGCTTCTGCCGCCGTTGTCTGGCCTGAAGCTAGTTCCTGGCAAATAGCCGGGCAGTCTGAGCCTTTTACCTGTGCAATATACTCTAAAGCTGGAAGTGCATTCCCCGCATCCACATAAGGCTGTATATCCTGGGATACTGCCTCATATGCATTTTCAGGCAGCTCGTAATCCTGGATACAATATGGGCCGTCAGGAAGTACAGCCTCTGAATATGCGTCAAGGGCTTCATCAGACACATAGAACTCCATAAATTCAAGAATCGCCTCTGTCTTGTCACTATTCTTATTTCCAAACAAACCTGCCGGATACCACAATGTCATTCCATTTATGTCCTTTGCGTCATTTGGCACCGGGAAAAATCCAAGGTCATTGACCTGGTCCCCATACAATTCATAAATATTTGTCAGCGCCTGTGATAGAATAAACCAGTGCCCTGCCTCGCCATTAGCCATGATATCGCATCCATCGTCATATGTAGTGGCAAGATAATCTTCATTATAGTACGGCGTGGTCTCCTCCAGTTTTTCAAAGCTCCTCAAAGCTTCCTTGGTGGACTCCCATTTTGCCTCTCCCTTGTCAAAGGCGGCTGCAAAGTCTGGATTGTCTGTCTCCAAATTATAGGCATCCCCCAGAAATACTACCTGTGAGGTCCAGGAATCTGCAAATGTGCCCAATATGGCGGTTTCCCCGGCTTCCTTCAGTGTATCGCAATTGGATAAAAACTCCTCCCATGTCCCAGGCACCTCAAGGCCATATTCCTGGTACATTGTTTTGCTGTACATAACGCCTTCCGCCTGTGAAGACTGATAAGGTATGCCATATACCTTTCCATCCACAGATACTGCAGACTTGTATCCATCATCCAGCCTGTCTGTAAATTCTTCATCCGTAATATCAATGAAATATTCCGCCGGGTTTATGGCATTTAACAGTGCTCCTGAATTATACAGGCAAAGATCTGCCATATCGCCGGATGCCAGCCTGGTCTTTACAATATTATCTCCATCAGAACCTCCTGGCCTTGTCTCAGTTTTAACTGTAATTCCAAGCTTTTCCTCGGCAAGATCTACCACAGCCTCAAATCCCGCGGTAGACACATCTGTGTCAATCAGCAGGGTAAGTTCTGTCAGGCTTCCTTCTTTCCCATCGCCCCCTGTGTCCTTTGAAGCTCCACATCCAGCAGCCGCCCCGGCTACCATAGATACACATAAAAGGACAGAGAGTAATTTCTTTTTCATATTTTTTCCTCCTAGACTTTATCTTATATGAATATACTATCATCATATTTTCTGCATTCACATGGAGTATCAGGTCAAATACATTGACGATTCTTCCAACTCTTCTTAAATACAGTACCTAATTTCATAGACTCCCGATCCTGCCTGTGCCTTCCATCCATCTTTGGTATTTTCAAAAGAAAGGCCTCCTGAGTCTACTATTTTAAGGGCGCCATAGGGACATATCTCTGCCTTTGTATTACAGGGGATCCCTACTCTCAGAGTCACCTCGCCATCCTTTACTTTCCATTGCGAACATATCCTTCCATACACACTCTCATATCCACATTTTACGTACTCAAGGCCGCCGCCAACATGGGGCGTCACCGTAAATTCTTTAAATCCCGGCGCGTCCTCTTTTACCTCAATCCCGGCAGCAACACGATACAGCCAGTCCGCCACAGCGCCATAAGCATAATGGTTGAAGGAATTCATGTCTGCACTCCACATTGTCCCATCCGGTTTTTTCCCATCCCAATGCTCCCATACTGTTGTAGCTCCTTGTTTTACCTGATACAGCCAGGAGGGGAAATCCTCCTTCAAAAGTAACTCATACGCCTCTTTTGTGTGGCCATTCTGGCTTAGGGCATGGCAGAAATATGGGGTTCCCACAAATCCAGTCACAAGATGCCCGTTTTCTTTATGCAGCAGCCTTATAAGATCTTCTGTTACATTCTCTTTATATCCTTCCGGCACAAGATCAAAATATAGAGATACGATCTGTGCTGTCTGTGTCTGTACATTCATCCTTCCATTTTCAAAAAATGTATCCTGGTAGGTTTCTTTGATATCCTCATATAATCTACAGTATTCTTCTGCGTCCTTTTGCTCCCCTATTACTTCTGCCATCTTTGCAAGCAGTCCTGTAGAATAAGCATAATATGCAGTACAGGTAAGATCATTGGGCGTTGCGCCAAAGTAGCTGCCCTCCTCAGCATCCAGTGCCACCCAGTCGCCAAACTGAAGCTTATAGTTCCAAATATTTCCCCTTGAATGCTCTCTCATAAAATGTACCCACTTCTTCATGCTTTGGTACTGTTCCCTGATGACTGTTTTATCCCCATACATTAAATACAAGGTCCAGGGCATAATGATATCCACATCTGCCCATGCAGCCGCTGAATGCTCCCCATCTTTCATCAATCTGTCCTGAGACGCCTTTCCTATCAGAATATCTGGTACTACATGGGGCACTCCCCCTTCTGGAGTCTGATCTTTTGCAACATCTACCAGCCATTTTCTATAAAATGTATATGTATCCATCAGATACGTAGCCGTGCGGCAAAATATTTGTGCATCCCCCGTCCATCCCAGCCGCTCATCTCTCTGGGGACAGTCTGTAGGCACATCCAGAAAATTGCCCTTCATGCCCCACAGAATATTGTGATGAAGCTGATTGATATCTCTGTTGGAACACTGGAAGCTGCCTGCGGCAGCCATATCTGAATGTACGGCGTAGGCCGTAAAATTCTCTTTTTTAAGTTCTCCCGGATAAGATGTCACCTTTGCATATTGAAAACCCTGAAAAGAAAAATTTTCATGGAAGGTAATTTCTTGTTCGTTCCCACAAATATAAACGACAGTCTGCTTTGCGGAACGTAGATTATCTAAGTATACATTCCCATGGGCATCCAATGTCTCAAAACAATTCAATTCAACCTTGTCTCCAGGTTTTCCTTTTACAGAAAACGTTATCCACCCTGTCATATTCTGCCCAAAATCCAGCACTGTATCTCCCTGTGGAGTCACAAATATTTGTTTTGCCGGTACTTCTGTAACCTGGCGGACCCTGCATCCGCTCTGTGCCTCCATAACTGAGGTATCAAACACCACTTCCGACACACTGTCCCAATCCTTGTCCTGGCAGCCGTTTTCATTCCATCCTTTAATCTCAAGCCTGGCATCATATATTTCACCATCATAAATTTCAGAAAACAGTATGGGGCCATATGTACCTTTCCATCGGCTGTCAGTACAGATTGTATCATGGCTTCCGTCATCATATTCCACCTCTATCTGGCAGGAGAATGCCGCCTGCTTTCCATAATGGCCGCGCATTCTGACAAAACCCATATCCCCCTTATACCAACCTGCGCCAACCATCGCACCCAGTGTATTCTTTCCCTCTCTAAGATGTGCAGTCACATCATATACTTGGTATAAAAGATGTTTATTATAAGAAGTCCAGCCTGGGGTAAACTCATCTTCGCCGATCTTATTTCCATTAATATAGAAGTGATACAGACCCAGAGCCGTAGTATAGGCATATGCCGCCCTTATCCTCTTTGGGGTTTCTATTTCCAGTCTCAAATAAGAACCCCTGCTCTCCCCGCTGTCCGATTCCTTTTCAATAGTAATAAACGCCCCTTTCCACTTCTCTTCTCTAAGAGCCGTAACAAAGCTGGCCTGCTCCCATTCTGTCACTCCTGCCGTAGTGTCTGCTTTCACACGGATATAATATCTTTTAGACGGCTTTAGTACCCTGTCGATATCTGCCCCGCCTATATGGGCAGACTCCTCATGGCACTCCTGCCTGCACTCATAGGCCAGAGTAACGAAGTCTGTATCTTCTGCAACCTGAAGTTCAAATCCTTTCTGATACACATTCTTTTGATCTGATACAAGTTTCCACCCCACCTGCTCAAATTTTTCAATTCCCAAAGGATTCACCTGATAATTAATCAATATTTCTGCTATCTTTACCATTAACCTTCCTCCCTTTCTGAAACATATCCCTTTATTGCTAAAATAGCATAATCTAACAGACAGTGGGATAGAATATTGCGTCATATTTATGGATTATCCAGTTATTTGCGCCCAGAAATCCCCCATGCCCTCCCAGAAGGATGGACTCTGAAGCGCCCAGCCATATATTGAGGTTAGATTCTGCTGAGCCAAAAAATATACCAGCCAAAGAACATGCAGTAATTACACATTCTATAGCTGGTATAATATTTAGATATTTCCAATCTTTTAACTTATATCTGAAGGACATGGATTATGAGATGCCTTTGGGTATACCTTATAATATGGGCAGTGCTTCCTAAGACATTGTTGGTTCTCTTCTGAAAAATCACACTGAATCTGTTCCGGCAGCCTCATTTCTACGCCCATATACTTCTTGGTAAATTCTACGGCTGCCTTGGCAGATGTAAAAGAGTTACGTTTGCAACAGCGCGGCCCGCCCAACTCTGCAAGTTTGGCAAGTGCCTGTGAGGTCATCTGGTTCGATAGTTTCCAGGACTTTCCTGTAAGCGGCGTTGCTTTTGTCACAATACTTACAAACATCCCCGTGCTGACCGCTGCGCCGCAGCATCCCCATAAGCCGCATGCGCCTCCAGGATATTCACTCCCCCGGGCCTGCATCTCCTTAAGCGCCCATTCCAAATCTATCTGGCCGCCGCAATTATGATAGGCCGTCAACAATGCTGCCCCTACCAAAATATGGTGTTCCGGGCCATGCATATAGATATATGGATTCTCCATCAGATCCTGTATAATCCAGACCGGGTCTTTGGATGTACTGGAAGAGCAATACTCCATAATAGCCTGGACACCCTCCTTCTCATGGCATTCATCACATACATAATGGCCTTCCTCACATCCCCCATGACTTTTAAATTCCCTGCCACAAAAATGACACTTCATTGTAGAGGCCTCCTCATAATAAACCAAAGGCTTTCCACATACCAGGCAGGCGCCTTCCCCTCTTGCCATAGCCAAGCTCCTTTCTCTTTAAAGGGGTCTGTCCCTTTTGCAAAAGGGACAGACCCCTTTATACTTTCTTAATAATTGGGCTGTGTTGCTACAACTCCCTCTGTAATTGTCTCGAACAATTCAAACGGAATACCCACCGCCATATCCTCAGGGCTCCACTTACACAGCATTCTGGTACTGGGGCATAGTACACTGACATTCATCTCACCTGTCAGATAAGGAGAGGCAGTCAGTTCAGAGCACATTCCCTGCATGGCGCCCATGTCGATCTGCGGCTTTCTCCCTGTCCGGTATTCATATCCTTGTATAAGCCGCATAGACTGTAGTGCATTTGTCAGAATTATTATAATATCTGGCACCTGGGTACAATCCTTCAGGGGCACGATTGCAATTCCATATGTAGACACTGGCATACGGTGGAGGCTTTTTATGGAAGAGCGCATTCGCCTTGCCACAGCCACAGAGGAATATAATTTATAAGAAAAATACTCCTCTCCACTCTCAATTTTTTCTGTGCTTGGCTCCAGAGCCAGGGCAGTGGTACCACCGTCACACTTGTGATGTTCCAGCCTGCTCTTCAGGCTTTTCCCCTGAAACCCTTGTTTGACCATTACACAATAGGGCATGGCAGCTTTCGTTTCCTCCACAGGATATTTGTCATATTCCTCCCTGGTGAACAGAAAAGTAATCCCCACGGGTTCCCTTTCCAACTCCAGTATATCCTTCAGAGTCTCTATACACCCCCCGATCCGCTCCCTGGGGTACTCCTCATGGGGAAGTCCATACTCAATATTAGAATGCTTAAACGGCATAGTATTCCTCCTTTATCGTGCAAATGCAAAACTAAAATGAAATAAGTTAAATTTGACCAGGAACAGGACAAGCAATCCATATAGTAAAAAAACAACTGCCAGGAATAGCCAGTCTGACCTGTCTGTACCTATTCTGACATAAAAGCTCCGATTCGCCTGCCTGCCAAGCCCCCTGCTCTCCATTGCGCAGGCTACCCGTTCTCCCCGTCTTGCCGCTGTACTGATTAACGGCAGCAAAACCCTGAAAGGCGATGTAAACCTGGAAAACAGATTTTTATTCCATGGGATCCCTCTGATCTCCTGGGCCAGATGAATGCTGTCAACCTGTGCCTGCAGTTCTGGCAGAAACCGATATGCAGCCAACGCAGCATACCCATGGACAACCGATACCTTACACTGCATAATCAGGCTCAATACCAGATCCCGGGGCCTGGTCGTCAAAACAAACCCCATGGAAAGTGTAACCAATGTCAATATCCTGAATCCCAGGGAAAATACATGGATCAAATCCCGCCTGCTCCAGGCAAAAATCCAGAAAGACCATACAGCATCTGTCTCCTCTCCCAGTCCTCTCAATATTAACATAGAAAACATAAATATGATACTGACAGTAATAAAAATCAGCAGGCGCCTCAACAGATTTTTCATAGGAATTTTCCCGCCAATCCAAATTGTCATAAACGAAATCAGAAATGTGGCTATGGGCAGGACTGGGAAATATGAAAGGCTTACAATAACGGTCAGTACCAAAATTATCCCCAGCTTAATGATAGGGTTTCTTCTATGTAAGTAAGAATCATGTTCCATATATGCAAACATCTCATGTAACCTCCTCCTGCTTTAGAGAGTGATTAGCAAAATATTTCTCAGCAGAACCATCAAAAGCAATTTTCCCATCCTTTAGCTCAACAACTCTGTCCGCGTATTCTGCCGTCAGGGCCAAGTCGTGGGTGATCATAACAATTGTTGTGCCGCCTTCATTGAGCCTTTTCATATCCTTCATCAGCTCATGCCTGTTTTCAAAGTCCTGCCCGTATGTAGGTTCGTCCAGAAACAATATCTGCTGCTCTGTCAAAAGCATAGCGGCTACACTCAGCCGCCTTTTCTGCCCCTGGCTCAATATAAAGGGACTTTTCTCTCTCTCAGCCTCCAAGTGGAATAACTCCAGCATGTCAGTTACCCTTTTCTCTTTTTCGAAAGAGCTGATTTTTTCCTTTTTCAGGCTGAACATCATTTCTTCCTGCACAGAATTGGTCACAAACTGGTTCTCTGGGTTCTGGAACACCAGGCCCATCCTATGATACAGTTCCCTCTTCCTGTATTTCTCCACCGGTTTCCCCGCCAATAGAATACTGCCCTCTTCCTGTCTATTAATCTGAAAAATCAGCCTCAGGAGTGTCGACTTGCCAGCGCCATTTTCGCCTAGCACAGCAATAAAATCTTGTTTTCGAATCGTTAAGTCTACCCCATTTAAAATCTGCTTTGGTCCTGCCTGCTGTCTGCCGCCCGTTCCTGGATATGCAAACCTGACCCCCTGTAGTTCCAGAATGGGAGTTCCCGCCCCAGCCTTGTATTCTGCCTGGAATTTTTCTGGAGCCTTTAAGGTATCCGCACTACCCCCTACTCTCTTTACAGAGTCTGCATAGTTCTTCAGCCTGCCAAATATAGTTTGGATCTCACCGGGAGTACTCCCTGTTACAATTTCCTTTTGCCTATTGATCCAAAACATAAAATCCACTTCGTCCAAAATCTCTTCCAGATTATGCTCTACAAGAATAATTGTTTTATTTTTCTCCCTGGCCAGCCTGGTAATAAGCAGCAATATCTCCTTTCTGCTCTGGGGATCCAAGTTCGCAGTGGGTTCGTCTAAAAGCAGTATTTCTGGATCCATAACCAATATAGAAGCAATTGCTATTTTTTGTTTCTGCCCGCCGGACAGGCTGTTCAAATCATACGCCTCATATCCGCCCATGCCTACATATTCCAGCACCTGCCGTATACGTTTTTTCATGTCATCCTGCGTAAAGCATAGGTTTTCCATTCCAAATGCCAGTTCCTCTTCTACTGTAAATGTACAAAACTGGCTTTCCGGATTCTGCATCACCAGTCCTATTTGAGCACACCGATATCTTGGAAGCTGGCTGGTAATGTCTTTTCCTTTATACAAAATGCGGCCCTTCATATCCCCCTCTGTCATGTGAGGGATAATTCCGTTGAGTAAATACAGAACTGAACTTTTACCACAGCCGCTTTCCCCTGCAATTGCATGTATCATGCCTTGAAAAAATTGCAGGGAAAGTCCTTTCCACACACAGTCTGCCTCACCCTCATAGAGAAATGACCCATCCTGTATCTCCAAAATGGCATTTCCTTCCTGGCTACCTAATTCTTTGCACATGCGAATCCCTTCAACACCCCTGTTTTCTTCACTGCGGCAGTGATGCCTTTCACCAGAAGTATCCCAATAACTGTTGCGCTCAGCAGACGGACAATAAGAATGCCTGTTACAATTTTGGCCCCATATGTAAGGGTGCCAAACACAAGCGCATCCCTTGAGAATACCAGCAATGCCCCCAGAATGGCCCCTGTTACCATGTTCTTTAAACTACCTTCATACTTTCCAAACAATGCATAGCCTATCTCAATCCCTATGCCCTGGAGCACGCCTGCAAGCACCAGCTGTATGCCATAAGGACTGCCCAAAAGCAGGTTCACGCCTGCGGTCACTAACGCCCCGTATACCGCAAAACCCGGCTTTCTTACAATATACATTGGCAGGGCCGCTGACAGCAGATAAATGCCAAATGTCAATTCCATAAACACGGTTCCCAGCAATGCAGACAGGGGCATATACGCATAGTCCATCAGTGTATAGAGAACACCAATCACCGCCCCTACCATTGCAATTACAACTACCTCTTTTGTTTTCCATTTTCTGTCCATTTTCTTTCTCCTCTCATCCTACCCCGTGCACAAAAGGCCGCATAGTCCAAAAATGGCTAAACCTAAAGGGCTGCATCCTGTTTAAGCAGGATATGCCTATCGTACATATGCCATCATCATGTGCAGCCAGAGTCCAAGACCTTTGGGCTGCCTGGGCCACTGTGCATTAGGGCGAAATAGTTTGCCCCAGGGCCTCTTTTAATATGTGCCCTTGGGGGTCATAAACCCACGGCGTTTATTATATCACAGGCAAATAAATACTTTAAATTGAATATATCTATAAATCCCCAACACTTATATAGTGTATCTATAAGTGTTGGGGATAAAAATATCTGCTTAATATTTTCTCAGCTTAATCCTCTAAATGTTAGCTGCCAGAGTCCGATGCTTAATAAAGCAGCGACTCTTCAGACCACTCATTCATTGCTCCGGTCTCTGCATCCATCTCAAATTCATAGGACATATTTTCGAATATAATCTCGCCTTCATAGCGGTAACGTCCATCATCCATATCTAATTTCATGCGCACATTTTTGTCTGATGCACCTGGGACTTTCTCAAGAACAGCCTGCCTGGCCGCATCCGGAGTGATACTTGTCTGTACTTTACTCCCGTCCACCTGCTCAGCCATATCAATATCCTCCTGATAGATACGTCCGTCTGCAGTTCCTATCTCATATTCAAAATCCTTTTGGGGAGTATATAACTCTACTTTGTACAAATCTCTCCCGTCATCAAACTCCTGCTTAACCGTCAGGGAAATCGTATCTGCCTCCGTTATACCCGCTTTATCTAATGCGATCTTCTTTGCCTCTTCTTCTGTAATTGCGGCATTCGTATTTGCGCCTCCTGCATCCGCGGATGACGCCCCCTGCCCGGCCTGGGCTGCTGTATCTGCCGTCTGGTTTTGGTTATCCGCTTTAGAGGCCTGCTGGCTGTTTTGGGCACTGACCGGACTTTGGCACCCTGTTGCCAATACCATGGTGATGCATACTGCTGATAATACAATCATTGACTTTTTTCTCATAATTATGATCCTCCCTTGTTTACTTTTAGTCCAGAATATTTAATCTATTGGATATTGTCCTGTACCGCTCTCCAACTTAGTAATATTTCCAAATCCACTGACTTCAATCTCATACCACTGATTTCCGTTTGAAATAGTGAACTGATACTCATTCCACAGGCCCTCACTCTCGATCTCCTGAGAAATAACTTTCCCGCCTCCTGTCTGGCTTAAAGCTGCCTGCCGCGCCTCTGCCGCATCCACCCGCATGGATAGCACTGCGACCAGTGCAACTATCAATATAGCTGCCACACAGCCTATTGCTGCGCCAATCTTACCTTTTTTACTTAATTTTTTTAACATGTCAGACTCCTCTTCTCTATTTTATTCCCTATTTAAATTCGCTCTTCACTCCACTCGATAAGCGCCCCTGTATTCGCATCTATTTCGAACTCATATTCCACTCTGTCATAAATAATATCGCCTTCGTAGATATACCAGCCATCATCGAAATCCAATTTAATTATAATATTCTGGTCTGTAGCCCCTGGAACACGGTCCAGTGCGATCTTTTTGGCCTCCTCCAGGCTGAGCTTTACCTGCTGTGAGTTTTCCCCGGCTTGTGCTGTACTGCCCTGACTTGCCGACTGGCTGTCTGCTGTCCCCGGGGAGCTGTTTTCCCGTCCCTTCTCTGCATGACTGCCCTCGGCCTGTATATTGCTGCTCTCCCCGGTATTTTGCCCTGGCTGGGAATCGCCGCTGGTTCCCTCCTGTCCCTGGCTGCCCTTCTCCAATTCAGCTATCTGCTGTTTAAGGCTGTCTATCTCTTTCTGCATATCCTCTATACTCTGGGAGCTCTGCTGCGTATCTCCCTGCCCGGACTGTGTACCTGCTGATGATTTGGCGTCTATATTTCTTATCCCACAGCCTGTCATATTTCCCATAATTACCACCGCCGCGGCTGCGGCTATAAACCGGCTCTTTGTCGTCATCCTTTCCCTCCTTTATCCTTCTGCTCTGTTGGTTATGTTTCTGATGATGTCAGTATATAGGGGAAAAATTAAAATAAGATTAAAACAAATAACTTTTTTTATTTTATTGAGAAACATCAGAGTATCAACCCCACTTAAATCTCCGCCGTTTATGAGCTAAGACGCTTTTTAAATAAGGCCAGTGACAGAAAATAAAATACAGCAATTAAACCTATACACCAAAGCAGCGCGGCCGTAAATATCCCTCCATCCAATGGCTTGCCTAATAACGCATTTCTCAGACAATCAATGATCGGTGTCATAGGCTGGTATTCTGCAAATATTTTCATTACATTTGGCAATGTTTCTGTTGGCACAAAGCCAGAACTTATATACGGCAAAATAACCATCAATGCAGACAATGCACTGGCTCCCTCGGCGCTGTTAGATACTATTCCCACCACAACAGCCAACCAGGACAACGCCAGAATAATACCTGACAGCAAAATAAACAATACTCCTAAATCCATCAAGTCAGTAGAGGGGTTAAACCCGAGTATGGCTGCAATAAACAAAACTACAATTGAAATCAAAATACTTCTCACATAAGCTTCTAATATATGGCCATTTAATATAGATATCTTTTTGATTGGCAGGATGCTGAACCTGGCCATAATTCCACTTGCGGCATCCTTATTCATCATAATGGCCGTAGTGGCGGATCCCTGTGCAATACATTGAAGCAAGACGCCAGGGACAATATAATTTACATAAGAAGTCCCTTCTATATGGATCAGCTTCCCAAAAAGTGAGACAAACAGCACCATCATCAGAGCTGGCAGCATAATACTCGTCAAAAATGTATCTGGGTTTCTTTTAGAAAGAAGCAGACAACGTTTTGCTATTGTTATGGTATCCTTACATCTCCTAAAATTATTTTCCATTCGATTGCTCCCCTCTTTCTTTGATCACTGTCAGAAACACATCCTCTAAGTTAGGAGTAAGCTTTGTAAAATCCTGAAAGCCTATATTGTTTTCATAGAATCTATGAAAAATCTCCGCAATTGCATCAGTCTTACCGTCTGTAAATACTGTCAGCCTGCATTCTTCGGGAATAAAAGAAATTTTCTGGTCTTTCATAAGCAGCGCTGCTTCTTCGAGGGTTTCTAGATCACAGAATGAAAACTGAATGGCGCCATGGGGCAGGCAGCTTTTTAATTCCTCAGGTGTTCCCTCTGCAATAATCTCTCCATTGTCTAAAATGCCAATCATATCTGCCAGATATTCAGCTTCCTCCAAATATTGTGTTGTCAAAAATATAGTAACTCCAGTGCGGTTGAGTTCCCGAATAATTTCCCACATATTGCGGCGGCTTTGGGGATCTAATCCAGTTGTAGGCTCATCCAAAAAAATCACCTTAGGATTCCCGACTAAACTCATGGCAATGTCTAATTTCCGCTTCATACCTCCCGAATACGTGGAGACGATCCGGCCCCCCGCCCCAGACAGGCCGAAATATTCCAACAGTTCATCTGCCCTTTTTCCTGGATTTTCCAGGTGGCATAATTTACCCATAATTACTAGATTCTCTTTTCCTGTCAGACATTCGTCGACAGCAGAAAATTGTCCTGTCAGGCTGATGACTTCATGTACTTTATTGGGGTTTTTCCATACATCATACCCTTCTATTTTAATCTCCCCGCTGTCCGCTTTGATCTGTGTTGCCAATATACGGATTGTTGTTGTTTTCCCGGCGCCATTAGAACCTAGCAGGGAATAAATCGTCCCCCTTTGTACAGAAATATTTACACTTTTTAATACTACTTTATCCCGGTAGCTTTTTCTCAATGCCGATACAAAAATAGATATACTGCGTTCTTCCATATTTTTTCCTTTCTATAATATCCCTCTTGTATTTTATAATAAATTTTAATACCAAACCACTGTATGTATTTGGCTAAAAAAGAATCCGGCAAGCGGGGTTCCTTTCTGTCCTTTGTTTAAAGTGTATTTGACAATCAATATACCGGCCTGTGCAAAAACCTGTTACGTACAGCAATTTATCAAATACACCTTGGTCTGGATCTTCTATTTCTCCTGTAAAGCAGGATGATTCTTTATCAAACCGGCAATCTGATCATCATAAAGGGGCAGTCCCATTTTTCTTAACATCTCAGTTATACATAAATACCTGCGCTGAATCCCTTCAGCATCAGCCGGGAACACAGAAGGTATCAGCCAGACATCCAGCAACACAAGCAGCTCTGACATCTCTTTTGCATATTCTGTCTCAATTGAACCGTCCCTTTGGCCTTCCTCAATCAATTCCAGCCAATACGGCCCCAGTATACGGCGGTTCGTATCAATCATTCTGGCTAATACATGGGGATTCTTCAAAAGAGGAACCGCCTCTTTTGTATAAGCCGCCTGTTCAGCGTCAGACTGGTTTAGTATAATTGCCAGCTTCATTTTTTCAAGTCCGCTCAAGTCTGCCCTTTTCTTAACCACCTCAAACGGATTATTCTTGAAAAATAACTTATCCCCTATAGCATCCATTATTTCTTCTTTTGATTTGAAATGATGATAAATGGCCCCTTTACTTAAACCATCTAGTTCGTCAACAATATCCTGGATTGTTGTGTGATCATATCCCTTTTCTAAAAACAAGCGCTGGGATACTTCTAATATCTTCTCAACAGTTACTTCTGGATATTTATTTCTTGCCATACATACACCCACTTTCAATTACATTCGTTTTGTATGTTTATTATAAAATACCCTGCCAAATATGGCAATCATTATTTAATTAAGTTATAAGCCAAGTATATTAATTGATAAAACCGGCCCATACGCCAGGCTCAGCAAACGGCCCTATCTTTATCTGTATAATCGTTCACTCCACTCTCCCTCTCTGTTGATTCTTCTATTTCGCCCCAGAAGTACCCAGCAAAGAGTAGTTTTTTATTACATAGGAAATCCACCGGAATTCTCTTTATAATAAAAAAGCCTTATGTCATATACAAGACATAAGGTATTTAACTCCCCCTGTTGGACTTGAACCAACGACAACTCGGTTAACAGCCGAGTGCTCTACCGACTGAGCTAAGGAGGAACATCTACTTTCAATAACATTGAAAGCGAATGGAGAATACGAGAGTCGAACTCGTGACCTCCTGCTTGCAAGGCAGGCGCTCTCCCAACTGAGCTAATCCCCCATATTATATAATTATCTCCGACAGCTTTTGTATAATACCATATACCTGCAAAAAAGTCAATATCTTTTTTTCCTTAGAGCAGCGAATCCAGCGGACATGTTTACATGTCCGCTTGGCCACTGCCGCCGGAATCTAATCCCCCAACACTTCCATCGCCGCTAGTTTAACGCCGCGTATGCCTGTATTGGGGATGCCCTTCCAGGGAGATGGGCGCTTACGTTTCCAGCAAGGCTTCTCCATCTATCTGTCCATCTCCATTGCCTGTTCAAGGGTTTCGTATTCCGGGTCATCTGGCTCCATATTATTGAGTTCAATGAGAACCGGCTGAGATTCATGTTTGAAATAGTAACATTTTTCCCCTGATTTCTTTTGATGTGCCGCAAATACAGCCTTATATCCATTCCCTGCCAGCATATCCCGTACCTTGTCAAATAATTTATCAGGGTAGACGAAAGCAAGATGGTGAATCCCTTCCCCTGCCAGCATATGATAACAATCGGGGCAGTCCTCCAAGGCCTGTATAAGCTCTATGGCATATGTCCCAATCCTGGACAGGCCGATAACCAAATGGCAGGCCTTTCCATCCGCCACTTCTTCTGCACTCATCCTTGTAGTACAAAACTTCCAGTCATCCATCATGGGAAACATCCTGGTAAATGCATCTGCAGCAGCCTGAATGTCCTTCACAATATATCCCGTATGCCGGAACTTTATATCTTTTATGGTCAAGAAATCTTTTCCTTGCATTGCTTCCTTGTATGATACCAGCAATACGCAAAAAATATATAAGAATCATCCAATTTACATCTGCAATATAACAAGCTATAATTAAAAATAATATAATTTATGTTGTACAGAGACAAATTCTGCAGGCTTAAACAAACTACCCGGGGGATCGTAATATATAAGCTTTAGAGTTTAACACTGTCAGAACATACTTCACCTAGGAGGAGCACATGGATTACGATATTACAAAAGGCAAATACGATTTTTTTATGTCAGTGGGTTCACATTGCAGACCCGCCCTGTATTTAAGGAGATATGGACTTAGAACTACATCATCCCCTCTGGATTGGATGATGGGATATCGTTTAGAAACTGTTGAGTACTTATTCCGGACATCATTTGAAGACTTTTTCCAGGAATGCACAGAGATTAAGGAAAATAATAAGCTCTTGAAAAAGGAAGGCCATCGTTGGATTGAGGATACGCAAAATCAAATTGTATCAGTACATCACTTTTCAAAAGGACTGCCTTTATAGAAACAAAGGGATAAATTTTATTCTAAAATGAAGGAACGCTACCACAGAACCAGCAATCTAATTAGGGAGGCCAAAAAAGTTGCCCTAATAGGTACATGGAGCGATGGCTTTGAAGTTCTTGAAGAATTTTTGAAAAAATTCGGGGCATTATATGATAAAACAGCCTTTACTTTTATTAATATAAGGAATAATGAGAACATTGATAATATGATTGTAAGAGATCGTATTATTAGTAAAAATCTAAAGCTAATAGACTATGAATTTCATGACACAACATCGGAATCCGGAATTGAGGCAGAGAGCAGCATCCAAGGATGGCATACCATTATGAACAGTTTATGGTTAATTAAACAGCCGTTTATAGAAAAAATAAGAAGTACCCCCCCCCAGAACATTTGTACGTATATGGCGCAGGGATTTACGGCTTAGCCACTATCAGGTTATTGTTAAAATATGAGATACCCGTATCTGCAGTACTTGTGACAGAGCCTGCCGTAAATCCGGAGAATATATTGGGGATACCAGTAATTGACGCCCATAAGTTAGCAAATGATTCCTCACATTGTATGGCCATAATTGCTGTTTCCGATAAATGCAGCAATGAAAAAATAAAAAAGAAGCTGGAAGAGAAAAACATGTCCATTATAATCGGATTTGAAGAGACGCCTTTTGTGTACGGGAACTAGTCAAAGACCCCGACGCAGGCATACGGGCATCAAACTAGCAGCAATGCAGGCATCGGGGTATTAGACCCTGGCGGCAGGCGCCAAATGGACTGTAAACATGTCCGCTTGGCTCGCTGCTCGCGGGAATAAATATATGCCATCCATAAAACTGACGGCTATGAATCCTTAAAGCAGGGGAAGTGTGAAACTTTTTCTGTAAAATAACTTCAAAAGGTTCTTCTATGATAAAA